>JGI20214J51650_10002294_pt1 | contig 12064 bp, 9 predicted proteins | sample WetSurMetagenome_FD_51650 | JGI IMG/M metagenome (IMG submission 51650)
GAGGTTAATAATCTGACTCTTTTCAAACTTTATATAACTCATAAACAATTCTTTATAATACTGTACTAAAAAGTTTTTAAGTTAATGAATTTTATTGAACATTCCAAAGCAACCTTCCCAATGATGGAAAAATGTTGATATTCCTGTTTTGCTTTATGATGCATTCCGGTAAACATTATAAAATCAGCTCCGGGCGTTCTCTGATAAAAAAAAGAGTAACTTTGCATCTCAATAAAATATTCTAATTAACAAATATTATTCTCTGTATGAACAGAAAACTGGGAATTCTTTTAGCAGCCGCATCCATATTTGCAGGCTGCGGTGATAAAACTTCTGAAATATCCGGTATCCTTGAGAATCCATTGCCCCGACAGTATATTTTTCTGCAGGAGCTTAAACCTAATGAGCTTCTAAATGTCGATTCCGCCATAGTTTCGGAAGATGGTAGTTTTGAATTCAAAAGGAAGGTAAAATTCCCGTCTTTTTATCTGCTCAAAATTAATCAAAATAACTTCCTGACAATGCTTATTGAACCAGGAGAGAAAATAAAAATGACCTCTCACTTCGATTCATTGAATTATCCGGTTGCTGTTATCGGATCAAAAGGGACAAAGCTCATTGCAGATTATAACAGACTATTGATTAAAACAAGAAACAAAATAAGCCGGCTTAACGATATTTACAACAGTAATTCAGGCAGGCCCGATGTGGCAAAGGTTATCGATTCCCTTGACAACCTTGGTGACGGCTATCTGAATGATATGAACAGATTTGCCAAAAAATATATTGACGATAACCTTACTTCTCTCGCAACAATACCGGTCCTGTATTCACAGTTAACCCAGGAAATATATATACTTGATCCTCAGAAAGATTTATCATATTTCCTGAAAGTCGATTCTTCATTGTTCAAAAAATATCCTGAATATGGTCCTGTAATTGATCTGCACAATCAGATAAAAGAGATGGTTGCTTACTATGATGGTAAAGAATTAGCAAAACCCAATCCGGGAGAAAGAAATGTTGCTCCCGAGATTGCTCTGCCTTCACCTGAAGGTGATACAATTAAGCTTTCTTCGACAAGAGGTTCTTTCGTATTACTCGATTTCTGGGCCTCATGGTGTGCTCCCTGCCGGACAGAAAACCCCAATCTGGTCAAGGCCTGGAATTTGTACCGCAACAAGGGTTTCAAAATTTACCAGGTTTCGCTTGATAAAACAAAGGAGGCCTGGATAAAAGGTATCAATGATGACGGACTTGATAAATGGATCCACGTAAGTGATGTCAGCTACTGGCAATCCATCGTTGTACCTCTGTATAATATTGAATCAATCCCGGCTAATTACCTGCTCGACAAGGAAGGCAGGATAATTGCCTCAAACCTCAGGGGAGATGCGCTGCAAAGAAAACTTGCTGAAATATTTAAATAAACCAATAACCAAATCCGGAAAACGGTAATCTGATTTTATGATGAAAAGAACATTGCTTCTTCTGCTTCCACTCCTTCTTTTTGCAGGGTGCCAGAACAAAAATAAATTCACTGTAAAAGGGGTAATAAAGGACCCTCATAAAAAAGCCCTCACACTTAACAGGGTCGATGTCAACAGGCTGGTGCTTCTCGATTCATCTGAAATAGGAAGCAACGGGAACTTTAAGTTCAGAGTAAAATCAACCGGTCCTGAATTCTATCAGATTGGTTATTCTGATTCGGATTTTGTCACTTTGCTTGCTGAACCAGGAGAAAAAATCCAGATATCATTTAATGGCAAAACAACCTCAGGCGACTATACTGTAACTGGATCGAAGGGCTCAGAGGACGTCAGGATGCTTGATATGAGGCTTGCAACTGCTAAAAGAAAACTCGATTCCCTCAGGGTGGTTTATGCCGAATCGTCGGGTAAACCCGGCTTCGATGAAAATAAGAGCCGGCTCGAAAATGAATTCAGCGATATTCTTAAGGAGTTACGGAAGAAAAACATTGAATTCATTATAAGCAATACAAAATCGATGGCTTCACTTAAAGCAATTTATCAGAAAATCGATGATAACTCTTATGTCCTTAATGAACCGCGCGATCTGCAATATATGAAAATAATCTCCGACTCACTGGGGCGATATTATCCGGGATCAAAAAATGTAAAGGCACTTGCCGAAGATCTTAAAAACGAATTGAACCGTATGTATTCTAATCAGATACAGAGCATGGCCGCCAAATCTCCTGTAGCAAAACTGGATCCTGATCTGAAAGACATCAACGGAAAGAGAATAGCTTTATCCTCTCTGAAAGGGAAAGTCGTTTTACTGACTTTCTGGTCGGTCGACTCAAAAGAATGCATAACTGAAAATCTACAGTTCAAGGAGATATATAAAACCTTCAGGAAAAAAGGTTTTGAAATTTACCAGATAAATGTTGACGAAAGNGAGCAAAAATGGAGGGATGAAGTGCGGTTTGATGAGCTCCCCTGGATAAACACAAGGGAGGATGACCCGCTTAGTCCCGCCAATGCAATTCTCTTCAATGTCACAAGCCTACCGGCCAATTTTCTGTTTGACCGCGACGGAACTATTATAGGATCCAACCTTCATGGACGGGCGCTGCAGATTAAGTTAAATCAATTATTTAATGATTAGCATTCGGAATTGAAAGAACTGGGGAAAATATACTTTGCATCTGATTTTCATCTTGGTCTCAAAGCCGGTGGCGATCCTGCCGAACGCGAAAAAAAGGTGGTAAAGTGGCTGAATGCAATAGCCCCTGATGCCAGGGAAATATTCCTTGTTGGAGACATTTTTGATTTCTGGTGGGAATACAAGCTTGTAGTCCCCCGCGGATTTACAAGGTTTTTGGGGACAGTTTCGGCTGTGACCGATTCGGGTATACCTGTCCACTTCTTTACGGGCAACCACGATATGTGGGTGGGGAATTATCTTTCTGATGAGTGCGGAGTAAAAATTCATACTTCTCCCCATACTCAGACGATCGACGGGAAGAAATTCCATATTGCTCACGGGGAAGGTCTCGGCAGCAGAAGCACAGGCTATAAGATTCTTCTGTCAATATTCCGGAACAGGCAACTCCGTGCAATGTATTCCATGCTGCATCCACGAATAGGTATTGGTATCGGACATAAATGGTCTCTTAATTCAAGACTTGGAAAAGGAATAACTCTCGATTTTCTGGGTGAGGAAAAAGAAGATCTTATAAGATATTCCCGATCGGTGCTTGAAAATGATAAAATCGACTATTTCATTTTTGGCCACCGTCATCTTGCACTCGACTACGAGCCTGAACAGGGCAGCCACATTGTTTTCCTCGGTGACTGGATCAGGGAAGGTAGTTACGCTGAATGGAATGATAGCAAGCTGATTTTAAGGGTATTCTGATCATTCGGAATGGCCTTCGATACTGACGGTCAGCATGAAATAGGAATACAGATCATTTACCTTCTCAAACTGGTAATTAAGTTTGCTTCCCGACTTCCGCGCCATTGAAATGAGTCCCATATTGCCGGTACTGTCTGTATCGATCGATTGCTTTGATAAGGACTCATAGAAAAGTGTTTTAAGCTCCTCCTTGCCAATACTGTTTATCTTGTCAAGCTTATCTTTCAGATCCGCGACCTGAGGATTCAGGATCAGATTTCCGGTAGTCAGAACGTATTTACCNTTATCCAGCCGGACTAAAACCGTAGGCATGCCGAATTTTTGCTCGGCTATCTTTCCGGGATTATATTTTGAGACGTTTTCCAGAATCTCGATCATTACATTGAAAACTCTTTTCCGGAGAGCTGAATCGACATCCTCTTCAGTCAGCCTGGCTTCAGTGAGCGATAATACTTCCTCTCCGATCCCGGAGGTAAGATGCCCCGACCAGATCATGTAAATTTTATTCCCGGCCATCAGGCGCTCAAGATGGATAACGGAATCACCCTTAAATCGCTTGTTCTCCTTTCCTGTATTTAAACCCAAACCGCTCGAATCGACAGTTTTACTTAGAATAAAATATGAAAAACCCTTATCGACAGGAACAAATTCATAATCGAGCCTGTTCCCTGTCTTGATTGCCATTTCTATCAATCCAAGCCCGGCACCGCCCTTGCTGCTGAATTCAGTGCTATCCAGTATCTGTCGGTAAAGAACTTTTATTTCATTATAATCCAGATTATTAACCCTGTCAAGCCTTTTTTTCAGATCATTCACATGATCAGTTGAAATTATGTTTCCCGTGGTAATTTTGTAGCCGTCATCTGTTTTTGAGTAAGCAACAAGCGACATATCTCCATAATCTGACCTGTCACCATGCTTGACAATATTCTGTAGGTTTTCAAGGACATACATGAACAGCCTCTTCCTTCCAACAAATCCATAGGAATCGTCCTTCATCTCATTCTCAAGCAGTGTCAGAAGAGGCAATGAATTCCTGTCTGTTATTTCTCCCCTGTAAACAAACAGAAGACGTTCATTCCTCATTTTATCGTGAATCGTACGGGTAGGGTCCATGCAAAAAATGTAAGGCGGTATTATTACTGACAAAAATAGCAATATCAGTCAGAATTTCAAATTAAAACACTTTCAGGAGTTGTATAAGCTTAAATACGTATCTGATATAAGCAGTAATAATTACAATCAGGGAGATTTAGGTTCCCCGGGGCTAAAATTCATTATTAACCAATTGGCTGGACGATTTTTTAATGTAACTTTCGCAACAGAGAAGCATGATAAAAATGTTTCCTATAAGAGAAAAAATTGACTGATGTTCAGCAGATTCCTGAAATTTATCGTACCTCCCTTTACCTTCAGAGCCTTTTTCAGAAGGATTTTTTATTCGAACCTGAAAAAGGTTCCGCTTAACAAACCGTTGCTTTTNGTGGGCAATCATCAGAATTCATTCATGGATGGAATTCTTGTCGGTTCGTACCTTCCCCAGCCTCTTCATTTCACAATGAGGGCCGATATGTTCAGGAAACCATTTGCCCGCTTTTGTCTTCGCGAACTGAATGTGGCACCTGTTTACNGAGCAGAAGAGGGGATGGAAAATGTCCATAAGAACCTTGAATCATTTGCAGGTATTTATGAGGTTCTGAAAAAAAACGGTAACCTGATCATGTTCTCTGAAGGAATCTGTATCCAGGAAAAACGCCTTCACAAGCTTAGAAAAGGTACTGCCAGGCTGGCTTTCGGAGCTCAGGAGAAATACGGNCTTGATGTACATATTGTACCTGTCGGAATTAATTACACATATCCTTCAAAGTTCCGTAAAGAGGTGATGATAAATTTCCACGATTCCTTTAGTATCAATGAACTTAAAGATGTATATAAGGAACACCCGGCNAGGGCTTTGCTGGCTTTTAACGAGAAATGTGATGTCAGCCTGAGAAAGGAAGTTATTATTGTTGAAGATCCAAAAAACGACTGGCTTGCAGAACAGTTTTTTAAAATGGAGCGCCATAATATGGTCCTCCCGTTTTTCAGGTGGCGTTTTGATACCGACGACAGAAGATTGGCTGAAAAAAGAGTCAGCGAAAAAATAAACGAGATGAGCAGAACATCTCAGGAAAACCTTGAGTCACTTACCGCGAAGGTCGAAAAGTATGTCACACTGCTTGCAAAAAACAGGCTCAGGGACGAGAATGTGGCACGTAAGCTGAATTGGGGTTTCTTAAGATATTTTGCAGTCATAGCGGGATTCCCAATATTTTTAGCCGGGTTTATCGCCAATTTTATCCCTTTCTTTATCCCAAGGCTGATCTGCGACAAACTTATTAAAGATCTCAGGTTTTATAGCTCGGTTTTCATCGGCTCATTTACAGTTCTTTGTCTGATTTATTTTCCTGTTCTGCTCATTCTCGGAGCTATATTTGCCGGCTGGACCGGATTACTTCTTGCTTTCCTGGTTCCAATTTCAGGGTATTTTGTTCTCTATTATCAGGAGAATTTCTGGGAACGCATCCGGACCCTCGGCTTCAAACTAAAAAAGATCTTCAATCCGGCACTTATCAAAGAACTTGAATTACAAAGGAAGACTATCCTTGAAGAACTTGATAAAGTCAAAATATAAACAGTAAAACTTCAGGCTCTGCCAATTGCTGACTATTTTCAATATACAAAGGTTTTCATTACACGATGGTGCGGGAGTAAGAACTAATATCTTCTTCAAGGGATGCCCACTCAGCTGCCTGTGGTGCAACAATCCGGAGAGTATCGATCCGATGCCTTCCATTATGTTCGATGAAAGGCAGTGCCATATGTTCGGTGATTGTATAAGGGCAGGCACCGGACATATTGTAACAGACAGCAATAAGCTTAAGATAGAAAGAGAAAAAATTACTGATTTCGAATCCCTGAGGAATATATGCCCATCCAAAGCTCTTCAGGTTGCGGGAGAGAGAAAGAGTGTCAGTCAGATCATTTCTGAAATTGAGAAGGATATCCCGTTTTACGAAATGAGCGGAGGCGGAGTCACTCTTTCCGGAGGTGAGGCATTTTCACAGGATCCTGATCTGATGGAACTTGTTATTGAACTTAAAAAAAGAAAAATACATATATCTGTTGAGACATCGCTTCACCTGCCATGGGAAACGATTGAGAAATACCACGACCTCATAGATGTATTTTTACCTGACCTTAAACATACTGACAATGAGAAGTTTGCCAGGTACACCGGGGGTAATGCTGTACTTGTATTGAATAATTTCATGAAACTCGACAGGACGGGGAAACCTTTTATTGTCAGAGTTCCGGTTATTCCTCATTTTAATTTCTCTGAACAGGAACTCTGTTCAATAATCGATTTTGCAGCCGGATTACAAAATGCTCACGAAATCAATTTTATCCCGTTCCATTCGATGGCAAAAGAAAAATATGCAATGCTTGGCAAAGAGTATATTTTTGAGAATCACAGGAATATTGAAAAGACCGAATTAAGCCGATATATCGAATACGCAGGGGAAAAAGGTATAACCGCTAAAATACTAAACTGAAATGATGACAGAAGCCAAATCTACAGAGATAACAGGGAGAATTGCAAGGCTTAAAGAGAAGGTCATTTCTGTAAAATCGACAATCTGCACCGAGCGGGCCAGGATCTACACAAAAGTCTACCGGGAACATGAAAACACTCCGGTTATCCTGAAACGAGCCTATGCCCTGGAAAGGACATTGAAAGAGATGTCGGTATATATTGATGACGGAGAACTTATTGTCGGGAATCAGTCATCGGCCCTGAGAGCTGCTCCGATCTTTCCGGAATATGTAACATCGTGGATAATAAATGAACTGGATGAATTCGACAAACGTACGGGTGATGCATTCATTATAACTGAAGATCAGAAGAGTGAACTGAAGGAGCTCTGCAAATGGTGGAACGGAAAGACTCTTATCGAAAAAGGCTACTCAATAATGTCTCCCCTTAACAGGGAAATTCACGATTCAGGGATTATAAGGGCTGAAGGCAATCTCACATCTGGAGATGCGCACATTGCAGTGAATCTTGAAAAGATCCTGAGAATTGGTCTTTCAGGCTACCTGAGTGAAATTGATCTGGCTCAGCAATCGCTCCTGAACAGCGACAGAGATCTGTCAAAGAAACAGGATTTCTATCAATCCCTTAAAATCGGAGTTGAAAGTCTTCAGGCATTTATTGGCAGATATGAGAAGCTGGCATCAGAACTTTCACTGCAGGAAACAGACACGATTAGGAAATCAGAGCTGGTTAAGATTAGCGAAAACTGCAGGAATATTGCACAATACAGTCCATCAGGCTTTTATGAAGCTCTTCAGCTTATCTGGTTTGTTCAGTTGGTACTGCAGATTGAAAGCAACGGTCATTCTGTTTCACTTGGGAGAATGGATCAGTACCTTTGGAAGTTCTATAAGGCTGATATTGCAGCTGGCAGGATCGGTGAGGAATTTGCTATTGAGCTGCTTGAAAACACCTGGCTCAAATTATTGTCAATAAACAAGATAAGATCATGGTCGCATACAAGGTATTCAGCAGGAGGTCCACTCTATCAGAATGTAACAATTGGGGGCCAGACAACCGACGGTAAGGATGCTGTAAATGATCTGAGCTTTCTCATTCTTGATTCTGTAGGCAGGATGAAGCTGACCCAGCCAAACCTTTCAGTCAGGTTCCATAAAAACATTGATCCCCTTTTTCTTGATGAATGTGTGAACGTCATCGGGAAGGGATTTGGAATGCCGGCATTTAACAATGACGAGATTGTTATCCCTTCTCTTATTGGAATTGGAGTGACAAAGGAAGACGCTTATAACTATTCTGCAATAGGTTGTATCGAAATTGCCGTTCCTGGAAAATGGGGATACAGGTGCACCGGAATGAGCTTTCTGAATTTCATGCGGGTTTTCCTTGCAGCAATGAATAACGGATTGGATACAATGACCGGAAAGACATTTTTCCCGGGGAAAGGGGACTTCGCGGATTTTAAAAATTTCGATGAACTTATGGCAGCCTGGAAACAGCAGGTGCAGCTGTTTACAAAAGCCACAGTCGAAATTGATACAGCCGTTGATCTGGCACTTGAAGAACTTGTCCCGGATATTCTCTGTTCCGCTTTTGTTGATGATTGTATAGCCCGTGGCAAAACAATCAAGGAGGGTGGATCGGTTTATGATTTTATATCGGGGCTACAGGTTGGAATAGCCAATCTGGGTAATTCGCTTGCAGCCATAAAGAAGCTTGTATTTGAGGATGGCGTTATCAGCAAAGAGGTTCTGATGCAAAACCTTAAGAACAATTTTGAAGGTCGGGATGGAGAAAAGACTCGTCAGATCCTTCTGAATTATGCCCCCAAATTCGGGAACGACGATGATTATATCGACAATCTGCTTGCAGACGCATACATGTGTTACATTGATGAACTTAAACATTATCATACAACGCGTTTCGGACGCGGGCCAATAGGGTGTGCATATTATGCCGGAACCTCAAGCATCTCATCAAATGTCCCTTCCGGATCAGTTGTACCGGCTACCCCCGACGGAAGAAAAGCTTTCACACCTGTTGCTGAAGGATGTTCACCAACATCTGGCACCGACACGCTCGGCCCCACTGCTGTTTTCAAATCTGTTTCAAAACTGCCGACTGATAAAATCCTAGGAGGGGTTCTGCTGAATCAGAAACTGGCTCCTTCCGCCCTGGCAAATGAAACTCAGAAACAGAAGCTTATCTCAATAATCAGAACCTTCTTTGCTACACTTAAAGGCTGGCATGTCCAGTATAATATTGTTTCAAGGGATACCCTGCTTGCTGCAAAAAAGAATCCCGAAAATTACAGGGATCTTGTAGTACGCGTTGCAGGATACTCCGCATTCTTTACAACACTTTCGCCTGATACACAGGACGATATTATTGCGAGAACAGAACAGACACTTTAATACATTTTTATGGAAAAACTTCTGGCAGGAGTCGACCTTGGAGGAACAAAGTTATCGGTTGGGTTAGTAAAGCCCGACGGAACCATCCTGGATAAAATCATTGTGTATGATCATGTAGGAAAGGAGGAAGACTTTATTGTTAATTATATAACACAGCTTGTCCGAAAAGTTATTTCAGCCAATAATCTGAAGGAATCGCATCTTGAAGGAATCGGTGTAGGATTTCCGGGGCACGTGCGCTACAGGGACGGATACACTATCACAACCTCTAATCTTAAGGGTTTTAAAAACTTTCCACTGCGTGATTCATTAAGCAAAAACTTCTCAGTTCCTGTCAGGCTTGACAATGATGCAAATGCACAGGCATTCTGTGAATTTAAATGCGGTGCCGGCAGGGGATATGACGATCTCATCTTTCTGACAATAAGCTCGGGAATCGGTGCCGGAATAATAATTAACAGGAAAATCTATCGCGGCATGACCGGGACTGCTGGTGAATTCGGTCATACAATAATAGATCCCCGCAGTGACTATATTTGTACGTGCGGTAACAGAGGATGTCTTATGGGATGTGCCTGCGGGCTTACAATGCCCCAGATGTTCAGGAAAAAGACTGAGGATGGTATTAAGACAACTCTTCCTCTTCCTGCTGATTTTGATTTTTCGAAAGTGGATGGAAAGCTTATAAAGCAGGGGCTTGAAATAAATGATCCTGTATCAAAGGCTATTGTAACTGATTGTGCTGATTATATCGGGATTGGCTTATACAACATTTTTCAGGTTTTTAATCCTCCTGTTATCATTTTGGGAGGAGGATTGATGAATCTGGGTGATTTTTACTTCAGCCGAATCAAAAGCAAGTTCTATGAGCTGGCAAGGGATATGATCTATGATCCGATAAACATAGTCAGATCTGAAGCTGAAGCTGATGCCGGATTAATAGGTGCAGCAGCCTTGCTCCTGGAGTAGAGTTTCCTCTTCACCTGCTTCCTTCCTGTCAGAGTGAGCTTAGCCGAGCTCATCCGGCCCATCCCTCCCTATCTAGGTTACGGTAGTTAATCGCCTCCGAAATATGTTCGGCGGTGATGTTTTCCGATTCACCCAGATCCGCAATTGTCCTTGCCACTTTCAGTATCCTGTCATAAGCTCTTGCCGACAGGCCGCGTAACTCCATGGCAGTCCTGAGCAGCCTTCCTCCTGCCTCATCGAGCTGGCAGAATTTTCTCTGCATCGACGCCGACATCTGGGCGTTTGCATATACCCCCTTAACCGATTCAAAACGCTTTGATTGGATAGCCCTGGCATTGACTACCCGCTCTCTTACCACAGATGATTTTTCAGTTTTTCCAGTGTCCGACAACTTTTCATATTTTACAGGTACAACTTCTATATGGATATCTATCCTGTCTAGTAGTGGGCCTGATATTCTGTTAAGATATTTCTGTACCATTCCTGGGGAGCAAGTACACTCTTTCTCCGGATGGTTATGAAATCCGCAAGGACAGGGATTCATCGAAGCAACTAACATAAAGCTTGCAGGATAGTCGCAACTTGATTTTGCACGTGAGATAGTTATAATCCTGTCTTCGAGGGGTTGTCTCATCACCTCAAGGACGCTTCGCTTGAATTCAGGCAATTCATCAAGGAACAACACCCCGTTATGTCCAAGNGAAATCTCTCCAGGCTGAGGGAAAGTACCTCCCCCGACAAGAGCGACATCTGAAATAGTATGATGCGGGCTTCTGAAAGGCCTTCTGGTCATCAGTGCAGTGTGGTCATCGATCTTCCCTGCCACCGAATGAATCTTTGTGGTTTCAAGAGCCTCCTCAAGGGTAAGAGGCGGCATTATCGTTCCCAGACGCTTGGCAAGCATCGTCTTCCCTGCACCGGGAGGGCCTATCATAAGTAGATTATGATGTCCGGCTGCCGCTACTTCAAGGGCTCTTTTCACATTTTCCTGTCCACGTACATCTGAAAAGTCAACTTCATATTTGTTTGCTTCTCCCCTGAAAATCTCCAGCAGGTCAACCTTAACAGGATCGAATTTCCTGAAGCCGTTAAAAAAATCGACCACATCACCAAGCTTTTCCATACCGAAGACATCAAGACCACTTACAACAGCAGCTTCACGGGCATTCTTTACCGGAACTATAACTCCCCTGAAACCCTCGTCCCTGGCTCTCAGAGCTATTGGAAGCACTCCCTTGACCGGTTGTAAAGTACCGTCAAGCGAAAGCTCACCAATCATAACGTAAGATTCAATATCCCCCGGGTTGATTTTTTCGTCTGCCGCCAGGACTCCCACAGCCAGCGGAAGGTCATATGATGATCCCTCCTTTCTTATATCTGCAGGCGCCATATTAATGAGAACCTGCTTTCCCGGCCATTTAAACCCGAGCATCCGCAATGATGATTCAATTCTCTGCTGGCTCTCCTTCACTGCAACATCAGGAAGGCCTACCAGGAAGAATCGTATCCCGATCGATACATTAACTTCAATTGTAACTGTAACGGCGTCAATGCCGGTGACAGCACTGCCAAATGTCCTTACTAACATTTTAATAAATTACTTGCACGATTAGCGAAACACAGTATCAAAGATAGGCAAAAAAGAAATAATTTGAAATAGATAGAAATAGATAGAAATAGATAGAAATAGATAGAAATA
>JGI20214J51650_10002295_pt1 | contig 12062 bp, 10 predicted proteins | sample WetSurMetagenome_FD_51650 | JGI IMG/M metagenome (IMG submission 51650)
ATCCTCAGGCCGGTGACCCAGGTACTTGAAGCAATCCTGCACGTGAAGCGACAGGGGATAGTACACTTCGGTGCCGATCCCTTGAGCGTTCAGGAACTCCCGAAGCTCGTCCCTCTTGCCTTTCAGGCGGATGACGAACTGATTGTAGATGTGCCTTTTTTCTTTTTCAACCGGCAAAGTCACCTCACTCAGCCCGGCCTTTTGAAAGAGCTCCCGGTAGGTCTTTGCGTTCCTCTGGCGGCCTGCGGTCCACTGATCCAGGTACTTGAGCTTCACGATCAGGATGGCCGCCTGGAGTGCGTCCAGCCGGAAATTCCCGCCGATCACACGGTGGTAGTACTTGGGTTTCGCGCCGTGATTGCGCATAATGATCAGCCGTTCATACAGGTCTTTGGAGTTCGTTGTCACCATGCCGCCGTCCCCGAAGGCCCCGAGGTTTTTGGATGGGAAAAAGGAGAAGCATCCGTACTCCCCCATGGACCCCGNCCTTTTGGAGACGCCGCCTTTGACCGCGATCTCCGCACCGATGGCCTGGGCCGCGTCTTCGATCACGACAAGGTTGTACTTCCTCGCCGTCTCCAGGATCGGCTCCATGTCCGCACACTGACCGAAAAGGTGCACCGGCATGACCGCCTTCACTCTCGAACGCTCGGCTGCACTCAAACCGGCCATGGTCGATCCGAGTTTGGACGGGTCGATGTTGTACGTGGCCCTGTCGATGTCCACGAACAGCGGGGCCGCGCCCACACGTGCGATAGAGCCGACGGTTGCGAAGAAAGTGAAAGGAGCCGTCACGACCAGGTCCCCGGAGCCGACGCCCGCGGTCATGAGCGAGATGATCAGCGCATCTGTTCCTGAGGAGACGCCGACGGCATAGGAACACCCGCAATACGCGGCGACCTTGTCCTCGAGTTCTTTCACTTTGGATCCGAGGATAAACTGTTGCGACTCATAGACCTCCTGGGTCACCACCATGATCTCTTCTTTGAGCGTAGCATACTGTGCTCTCAAATCCAGCAACGGTACTTTCACCATTCCACCTCCAAGAATTTATTATTCACCACGGAGACACAGAGATCGCAGAGAGGATTTTTTCGCCTTTCGGGAGGTACCGAAAGGCGAAAAGGACCTCCGTCAGCCNCAGAGTAGATTATGACCTCTCCATGAGATTTTCTTGAGACAGAGTATTTTTGTTTGTCGGCATCTCCCGACAAACAAAAACTCTTCTCTGTGTGCTCTGTGTCTCTGTGGTGAATTCTTCTTCAACTCACGATGTCCGCGACCCGCACCAGCCGCGCGCTGTCTCTCAGGTCCTGCAAGTGCTCTTTCAGGAAAGTCAGAGTCTCCCTGTGCGGATGGGCGATTACCACAGCATATCCCTGTTCCCGGGCCAAAGCAAAAAGCCGATCCCACTGGACCTTCATAGCTTCCTGAGACAGATCGTTATCCAGAAACACGCTCCTGCTCGCCACAGGCACCTTCATGTCGGCTGCCACCTTCGAAGCCACGGTTTGAGGGGTCGTTCGGCTGTCCACGTAGAAAAGGTTCCGCTTCCTCAGTTCCCTGAAGAGCAACGTCATCTTGTCTTCTCTCTCGGTGAGCAGGGAACCCATGTGATTGTTAACCCCCTTGACCCCCGGAATTCTGCTCAAGTGACCGTTCAAGGTCTCCACAAACTCCTCTTCGCCCATCTTTGCCAAGAGAGCCCCTGCACCTGGACCTTCACCATTGCTCTCTTTGGGCTCCATAGGCAAATGAAGAAGCACTTCTACCCCTCTGCCCATAGCCTCCCTCGCGATCGCCTGCGCGTGCGGCGCCGTAGGCAGGACCGAGAAGGTCAAGGAAGACTTCATTTCCAGGAAAGACCTCGCGAGTTCTACATCGAAGCCGACATCGTCAATGATAATGGCGACCTTGGGTAGACCTTCGAAGCCTTCCCCTTTGTGCGTCGCTTTCGACTCTTTCTTCTGAGGCTTGCGGGCTCCCTGCTCGCCNTTCGAATTCTGTTTCTTTGGAGAAACAGCTCTTGAGGAGGACTCGTCATGCGCCACAGGCTTCGAGGGGCGACCGGAGAGAAAAAAAAGAGAGAGGGAGGTGAACAGCAGCCCCCCTCCCACGAGAAGTGCAAGCGCCAAGGTGCGCAGTTTAATCTTTTTCTTTCGGGCTTTTCTTTTCTTCTTCCCTCGGGATGCCATGTCTGAAGCCGGTCGTCCGGTCTCGATTCTCTAAAGATCGAACTCTATGACCCGGTCTTCATCTGGGAGAAGATGTTCCAGGTCTGCAGCAGCTGCAGGGCCTGGCGGATCTGATTGTCTTTCTCAAGGAGCTGTTTGGCCCGTTTGTCGTTCTCCTTCTCTTCGGTGCGCTTGTCCGCGTCGAGTTCTTCACCGGATTCGCCGGGCAGGTGGCCTTTGAGGTCCTTCTCCCTGACCATGCGGCCCTTGTCCTTTCCATCTTCTTCAACAGGAGGGATGAATTTCACTTCGACGTCCGGCTCAATGCCGCTCGCCTGAATCGAGCGGCCGCTCGGGGTGTAGTACATGGCGGTTGTCAACCGCAACCCCGACCCGTCACTCAAGGGAATAATGGTCTGCACAGAACCCTTACCGAACGTCTTGGTGCCCAGGATGAGCGCCCGTTTGTTGTCCTGGAGCGCCCCNGCAACGATCTCTGCGGCGCTCGCGCTGCCGCCGTTTACCAGCACAACGATGGGGTAGGTCCGGTCCGTCTTCTTTTTGTGGGCAGTGGCTTTCATGTCCTGCGAAGACTCCCGGCCCTTGGTGCTCACAATNACCCCTGAATCCAGAAACAGATCCGAAACGTCGATNGCCTGAGACAGGAGGCCTCCTGGGTTGTTTCGAAGATCCAAAATCAGGCCTTCCAGCTTTCGCCCGTTTTCGAGCTTCTCCAGCTCCGCGGCCAGGTCGTTCGTCGTTTTGCTCTGAAAGTTGGAGATGCGAACGTAGGCGATTTTCGGGGTCAGAACGGTGCTCCTGACGCTTCTGATGGGAATCACATCCCGGGTCACCGTAAACTCCAAAGGCTTTTCGACGCCTTCTCTCATGATCGTCAAGGACACTTTTGTTCCTTTTTCACCTCGAATGCTTTTGATCGCTTCAGGCAGAGTCATGTCCGCCGCGATCTTCCCGTCAATCTTTATGATTTTGTCCCCTGCCTGCATTCCTGCCTTGTACGCCGGGCTCCCCTCAATCGGTGACACGACCGTGAGCACATTGTCCCGAACCGTGATTTCGACCCCGATCCCTGAAAAGCTTCCCTTTGTCTCGCTCAGCAGATCTTGGTGCTCGTCTTTGGAAAGATAGGAGGAGTGAGGATCAAGGCTCTGAACCATCCCCTTGATCGCACCCTGGACCAATTTCTGACTATCCTGAGGCTCCACGTAATTCTTCTCAATCTGGCGCAGCACCTCCGTGAGGAGTTCGAGGTTCTTGTAGGTTTCTCCTGTTCCCGCTTTAACGATGACGGCATTTCCGTTGAAAAAGAGAATGCTTCCGATGAGAAGACAGAAGACGATGGCCTGGAAGAAAGATTTCTTGTTGTTTCGAGGCATAGAACAACTCCTAATGGGCAACGAAAAGTACCTAATATGATATCCCACAGGGTACACCCTGGTCAATGAACTTTTAGCCACCTGAGCGGATCGAGGTTCCCTCCCCCTTTTCTTATCTCAAAATACAGCCTTGCGTCTCTCACTGAAGGCGCTTTTCCAAGAGATCCGATCACCTCTCCGGCTTTCACCGTTTCGCCCTCCTCCTTCTTCCTCTGAGCAAGCTGGGCGGAAACCGTGAAGTATCGAGCCCCATGGTTGATCACGACGATCTCCCCGTAGCCTTTGAGGCTTCCTGAAAAATCGATTCGGCCTGCATAAACCGCTTTCACTTCCGCACCGGGGCGACCCTCAATCGTGATCCCTTTGAGCCCAGCCTGAGAGGAGACTCCTTCCCTCAAGATTCTGCCCTCAAGGGGCATGGGAAGTTTGCCTCTGGCATTGGCAAAATCAGAGGGGATCTCCGTCCGCTTTTCGTCTCTTTTCTCAATCTGGATGAGAGTGTCCTTCAGCTTTTGCGAGGCCAGCTCCAGTTCCTTGACTCCGGTCTCAAGGAACTCCTTCTCTTTGTGGGTTTTCATCAGGAGGACCACTTTCCTGTCGATGTCTTCCTTGGCCGCAGCGACTCGGGCACTTTCCTCTTTTTCAAGAGTGTCCAGATCGAGAAGCCTTTCTTTCACCAAAGAGATCTCCTCTCGATACTGCCTCTGCAAATTGGCCGTTTCCTGCAGCAGAGTGAGGTCCACGGCCAGAAGCCCTCGGAGATACTTGAATCGTTTTCTCAGCGTATCGAGGCCGTCCGCAGTGGCTAGAAGCCGGATGTACCCTCGCTTTGCATAGCGATAGAAGGCATCCAGTCTTTTGCCCAGGCGGTCCTCGAGCTCCTTCAGCGATTTTTCAAGCTGGCTCACCTTAGCCTGATTCTCCCGCAGATCTTTCTTGATGGCAGAGACTTTTTCCTCCAGACCCCTGAGGCTCCTTCTTTTCTCCTCAATCTCTTTTTCCAACTGTGAGATCTCTTCCAGCAGCTTCTCTTCTCTTTCGTCAAATTTCAGGAGTTCTTCCCGTTCCCGGTTGAGATCTTTTTCTATTTTCTCGATCTGCTGTTTTTTTTCCGCCGGGTCAGGCGACACGCGGCCGTGACACAAGGAGGACACAAAGACGGGAGGAGAGAGGAAAAACAAAGCCAAAAGGGAGAGAAACGGAAGGACTCCCGGAAACCGGGGTAAACACCTGTTCTTGTTTTCAGCAATCCTTGAGCTCAAAACTTGAAAAACCGCCCTATCGCGATAAAGCTCCCCAAAAGCCCCAGAACCAGACCCAAAAAAAGGATCCCAAGGGCATAACTGTATGACAAGAAAACAAAATCCATGAACGGCAATCCGAAGAGCTGAATGGCCCTAAAAGAAAGAGCGAAATGCACGGCCGACAGAATTCCCAACGCGATCAAAGCACCCAGCGCCCCCTGAAGCGCTCCCTCGATGAGCAAAGGCGCCTTCACATACCAGTCCGTGGCCCCCACCAGCTTGTAGATCTCTATTTCATTGCGCCTGGAATAGATCGCGAGTTTGATCGTATTCGTGATGATGAACAAGACGGCCACGCACAGGAGCCCTCCAATGGCAAGCCCGGCGACCTTGAGCACATAGAGCAGGCCTTCAAACTGGTCAAGCCACTGCTCGCTGTACTGCACTTCATCAACCCCCGTGACCTTTTCCAGGGCTTCCTTGATTCTCTTTGGTTCGAACTTGGCGCGGTCCACATTCTTGAAGGCCACCTCAAAAGAAGCAGGAAGAGGGTTCCTGGTCAATCCGTCCAGCAATCCGGCCTGCGACCCGAGCATTCCCTTCATATCCTGCAGCGCCTTTTCTTTGGAGATGAAGCCCTTGATCTCCGCACCCTGCAGAGTGCTGATGGCCGTCCGAATCCTCTCCCGTGTTCCTTCATCAATGCCGTCCTTGAGATACACCGAGATGGAAAGCGTCTGCCCCCACCCCTGAATCCAGGTTCTCACATTCACCGATAGGAGAACAAAGGCGCCGAAGATGAGGAGAGAAATGGCGATGGTGCCCACGCTGATGGCATAGATCAGCCGGTTGTAAAGGATGCTGGACAGCGCTTGCTCGAAGTAGGTTGACCAGAGCCTGAGTTTCGCGATCATAACGTTTATCCGAGGTAAACCTTCAGCTTTTCGAAATGGATGGCTGAGGCCATGGGGCTCTTGGTTTCTTCGTTTTCTGTTTTCAGAGAGACCCCCATGGCCTTTTTCTGTGATTATTTCAAAAAGCTAACGGGTTACTATTCGAGAACCTTTCCTCTGTGGAGCACGATAATGCGCTGATCCGTGTTGCGGAGCAATTCCCTGCTGTGGGTCGCGATGACCACCGTGGTCCCCCTGAGGTTGATGCTTCGGAAGAGGACCATGATCTCCCGAGTGATATCCGGATCGAGATTGCCCGTGGGCTCGTCTGCGAGCAGGATCAGCGGATCGTTGATCATGGCCCTCGCAATGGCCACCCTCTGCTGCTCTCCTCCTGAAAGCTCAATCGGGTAAGCCTCTTCCTTGGGCGCCAACCCCACCGCACGGAGCATCTGGTGGGTTTTCTTGCGCACCACCGAGCGCTTCTCGCCAGTGACCTCGAGCGCCAAAGCCACGTTCTGAAAAACGGTTCTGCGGCTCAGGAGTTTGAAGTCCTGAAACACGAAGCCGATCTTTCTTCGGAGAAGATCGAGCTTAGTCCCGCTGATCCGGCTGAGGTTGATGCCGTTGATGACGATCTGGCCTTCTGTCGGCGGCTCTGCACCGAAGATCAGTCTGAGGAGGGTGGTCTTTCCTGCTCCGCTCGGCCCGGTGACAAAGACAAACTCCCCCGTGCGGATTCGGAGGTCAATGTCTTTGAGCGCCGCCGTGGGCCCAAAGGTTTTGGAGACATGAAATAGCTGAATCACAACTCTAANGGGTGATGTGAAAGAGACAGATCAGTAACTTCCCAGTGCTCGGTCCAATCTGGCTTTGGCCTGGTTGTGGTCGTAAAGAGCACGGTAGTAGTCCAGCCTTGCGCGAGCAAGCAGGGTTTGAGCATCCAGCAGATCCGTAATGGTGGACACCTGGGCTTTGTAGCGCTCCGCGTTGACCCTCAAGTTCTCTTCGCCGGCCTCAATCCCCTTTTGGGTGACCGGGATATTCTTTGCTGAGGAATCAAGATCCAGCATCGATTGTTTCACCTGGAGGCGAATGCCGTCCTCCACGTCGGATTTGGTCTCCTGGATTTGCCGCTTCAAACTTTCCTTTTCCCTGCTCGAATAGTACGTTTTGCCCCATTCAAAGAACGTCCAGTTGGCTACAACCAGAGCCTCCCAGTGGTTTGCATCAACGTAAGGGCTCCCTGACACCGATGCCGAGTCTCCTTGACTGATGTACTGGTAGGTGAGGCCAACTTCAGGATAAAATTTGCTTCTGGCAAGCCGGATCTGCTGGTCGGCCTGAAGAAGACTAACGTCCAAGATCTTGATCTCCGGACGGTTGTCAAGAGCCAGCTTCACGTACGCGTCATATTCTCCCGCTTCCGGCTTGAAAACCAGGATGTCCTCTACCTCCACAGGGTCATTCACCGGCTTAACCAGCACCGTNTTAAAGGTGGAACGGGTTGTCTGCGCCAAGTTCCTTGCCCTCACGAGGGACTGCTGTGTATTCGCCAATTCTACCTCCGCCTTGAGCACGTCATTCACAGGAATCATGCCCACTTCGAAAAAGCTGCGAGCGACCTTCACCGTTTGGGTGAGCGATTCCACCGTCGTCTGCGCGACTTCGGCCGCTTTGTCCGCTCCCAAGATGTTGAAATAGGCCTCTTTCACCCGCAAAACCAGATCCAGTTTCTCCAGATCCATCTCCAACTGGGACTGGTCAATCCCCAACTCCGCAAGCCTGTAGTTGCTCAATAGAGCGAATCCGGTAAAAAGCGGCTGTCTCAAAAACCATGTCCACTGGTAGTTGTCCTGTGTGCCCACCACCAGCGGGATCTGGGTTCCTAAGAGAGTTGACGACCTGCTAATGGGAGGTTCACTTAATCTGTTGTAACTGTAAGCCGTTCCAAGCTTCGGCAAGAACTCCGCACGAGACTGCTTCCTAATATCATTCGCCTGCTCGATCCTCTCGTTTCTTGCCTTAATCTTGTAGCTGTTATCCAGCGCCTGGGCGATGCTTTTCTCGAGAGTGAAGTAGTTTTTCTTATCCTGCGCCGCCACACTTACAGGCAAAGAAATCAGTGTAAGCAGAAGAATTGTCCCCATCCAGCGAATCGACCCATTCCATTTCATTTCCTATTCCTCCATCGTCAGGAAAACTTGTTTAATTTTGGAACAATTAGGCCGATAAGTCAATATTAAACAAGCCCATACAAAAGAAAGGATAGGACACGAAAATGCCATGATGGTTGGACAAGGGAGGAAGGTGAGTTTATTTCAAGGCAGGGNTTTCATGTCCGAGGATGATCATTCTTTCCCTGGCCGCCTGCTGCCTTTTCTCTTCCCAGGACAGCCACTCCTCTTTAAGGTCTGCCATTTCCTTTTCCAGAATCATCAGGTCGTCCCGGGTCCCGGCTACGAGGCCTGCACTCAAGTCGGAGATCTTCTTTTTCAGCTCCCTTACCCTCTCTTTGATGCACCTCAGCTCGTTAAGGGCGCACACTTCTTCCTCTGTCGGCACATCGATTTTCTTACAGCTGTGAACACAAGCCCTCTTCCCTTCCAAATTATCGGTCATGGCTTGGAACCTCCTTGCATACAACTTAAGATCGACTTCTTGCCTATAGGTAATGCGCCCTGATTACTTTGTCAACGGAAGGAGCAGCGTCAGGCGGGCGCGCTTGACTTCTTCCAGGACAGTATTTAATTTACATCGCAAAATCAGATCGTTGTGTTTTCCCATCGAGAAATGAGGATTCCCCTATGAAATTGTCTACGCGAGGACGGTACGGCACACGCCTGATGCTGGAGCTAGCAAAGCAGTATGGAAAAGGGCCCATCAGCATGTCGGATATATCGAAGAACCAGAAGATCCCGATCAAGTACCTCGAACAACTGATTATCCCGCTGAAAAAAGCAAAATTGATCACGAGTGTAAGGGGTCCCAAAGGTGGACACATGCTTGCGAAGGACCCACACGAAATCAGCCTCTGGGAGATACTTCTCCGTCTCGAGTCAAAATTCACTTTCGTTGATTGCCTCGCCGACGAGACCTGCTGCAACAGCATTGCCAGTTGTCCGATCCGCCCCGTGTGGGGAAAGGCTTTTGATTCCATGAAGTCTATCTTTCAAGCAACGACGCTTATCGATGTGCTGAATGTTCCAGATGTGGCCAAGGCGAAATCCGGTCCAATTCCCGCTCGTCGGCTTCGAATGAGAGATCCGGTCTGAACATGAAACTATCGGAAATTCTTCATGCCTTCGTGTGGCGGGACCCGACCGCCAACAACGCGAACACTTACCTCATCAACGGATCAAAAAAAATCCTTATTGACCCTGGACACAACCACCTTTTCGGGAATGTAAAGGATCATCTTGCAAAGCTTTCCATCACGCCTCAGGATATTGATGTCATTCTCTTGACCCACGGCCATCCGGATCACGTGGAAGCAGTCCGCTCTTTCTCTAGTCCCCTGGCGATCATCGCCCTTCACGAAACAGAACTGGCTTTCATTAAAACCTTGGCACCTCATTACGGCGTGGCCATGGACATTACGAACTTCGAACCTCCGCTTCTTCTGCGGGAAGGAAAACTTCTGGTAGGCGACTTCACGTTCCAAGTGATTCACGCCCCTGGCCACTCGCCTGGGTCCATCTGCCTTTACTGGCCTCAGGAAAAAGCCCTCTTCACCGGCGACGTGATCTTTTATCAGGGCATCGGGAGGACCGATCTCCCGGGTGGGGACGGCCAGGCCTTAAAAGAAAGCATCAGGCGCCTGTCGAAACTGGAGGTGGAGCATCTGCTCCCGGGGCATGGGGAAGTTGTGTCCGGGGCACCGCTCGTGAAAAGGAATTTCTCTGAAGTGGAACGAGTGTGGTTTCAATACATTTAGCGTAGAGCCTAGAGCTAAGAGCGAAGAGCAGAGCGCCAGGAGCAAAAGAAAGGACTGAGTAAGGAGAGCCGAGCGATGACGGCAGACGGCCGACAGCCCCCGTGTCAGAACTCGCTAAAGAGACGAATAAACCGTTATGAAGAAAAGCTTTTTGCCACCCACAGCGTCTGTCGATTTTGATCTTCGGCAGCTTGAGATCTTTCTGAAGGTGATCGACCTCGGAAGCTTCTCAAAGGCAGGAGAGGCGGTTCACCTGGCACAAGCGTCGGTGAGTGAAAGAATCGCGACCCTTGAGAACATGGTCGGAGCAAAGCTCCTGGACCGAATGGGGCGAAGGGTTTCTCCCACAAAAGCCGGTGAGCTCCTCCATCAGCAGGCGCAACGCCTTCTCGAAATGAAGAGAGCCGCATGTCTTGAAATGCAGGACTTCCTCGGTATGAAACAGGGAGAAATTCACATCGGAGCGAGCACCATCCCCGGAGAGTATATTCTGCCTAAAGTAGTTGGCCTGTTTTCCAGAAAGTACCCTCTTATAACCGTGGCACTCACGATCGCCGACTCCGAAGAAATTGAAGGCCGAGTCCTGGACGGCGAGTTTGAGCTCGGAGTGATCGGCCGCAAGAGCTCGAAGAAGCATCTCGCGAGCCATGAACTCTGGANGGACGAACTGGTCATTGCCCTGCCCTCCGCGCATCGCTGGGCCGGCAAAAAAGAAATCCTCATCCAGGAAGTGGTTCAGGAACCCTTTATTTCGAGAGAGCTTGGCTCAGGGACACTGAAGAGCATGGAACCATACCTCCAAGGCGCCGGACTAAAGGGTATCGAGTCTCTAAAAGTCGTCGCGCGACTGGGCACTTCCACTGCAGTCAAGGAGGGCGTCAAGGCAGGCCTAGGCATCTCCATCCTTTCCGCCATCGCTCTCGAGACTGAGCTGAAGGCTGGGGTTCTGAACGCCCTGAAGCTTAAAGGGATTCCCATGTTCCGCTACTTTCACCTGATCAGAGACAAGAGGAGAACAGCTTCTCCAATAAGCCGCTCCCTGATGGACTTCCTCATCACTACTTCAAAGCAACTCTAAGCAGCCATTGCCACCTCCCAGTTTAATGTTGGTCAGAAAAAGCAGCGCTCATTCTCATATGTGTGGCTCTCCTCCCCCCTCCCTTTGGTAAAGGGAGGCCGGGAGGGATCTGCCATAGGATGAGCCTTTGTAAGGATCCCCAAACCATCGGTATTTCCTGTTTGACAAATCGGGTTGATTCTCATTATAAACTGGACCATCGATGTTAAACCAAGGTCTTCAAAGAGGCTCTTCATGAGACGGTGTTTCGGCTTCACCTGACACATCCCCATTCATTCTACCCGGGTTCGGTAGGCAAAGGGCCAGACCGAGAATCCTCTTCTTCCCACACTAAAATCCTTATCTGTAATTGACTTCAGTCTGGCATGTGCCTCAGGGGGCAATGGTGCTGGCGCGCCACACGGACTTCAAATCCGTTGTCCCGGTCTGCAAAACCGGGAGGAGGTTCGATTCCCCTTGCCCCCTCCATTGACTCAGTGAATCAACGATGATGAACAAGTACGTTACCATTGGTATTGCNGGCCATGTGGACCATGGAAAAACCTCTCTGGTCCGCACCCTCACCGGTATCGAAACGGACCGGCTCGAAGAGGAAAAGCGCCGTGGTCTTTCCATTGAGTCTGGAGTGGCGCCATTCCTAACCACCAGTGGACTCTCCATCGCCCTTGTGGATGTTCCAGGCCACACNGATTTTCTTAAGAACACAATCCGCGGATTGAGCTGCGTCGACATGGCGATTCTTGTGGTGGCATCTGATGACGGTGTCATGCCGCAGACAAGGGAGCACTTGGAGATTCTCGATCTCTTCGGAGCCAAAACCGGGTTCGTCGTTCTCAGCAAAGCAGATAGGGTGGACAGGGAAACCTTGGAACTGGCTGAACTGGAAATTAGGGAAGTGGTGAGGGGCTCCGTATTCCAAGGGAAGCCGGTGATCCCCTTTTCCGCCGTGGATCAAAAGGGGCTGGAAGACATCCGATCGGCTATAGAGGAGGNGGCGGCACACCTGGAATCTAAATCCCTTGAGGAGCCGTTCAGGCTCTGGATCGATCAGGTGAGTGGCGTGGCCGGATTCGGTACGGTGGTGGCAGGGACCATCCTATCCGGCACCCTGAGCCTGGATGATGCCCTTGTTCTTTTGCCTACAGAGATCGAGACCAGGGTGCGATCGCTCGAAACCCACCACAAGCTGGTCGAAAACGCTTATGCCGGCCAGAGGGTCGGGATCAGCCTTCACAAGGTTCCCTTGGACCAGGTCAGTCGCGGGATGCTCCTCGCAGCCCCTGGGCTTCTGAGCCACAGCTTTCTCCTCAATGTGGATATGAAGGTTATCGAGACCGCC
>JGI20214J51650_10002296_pt1 | contig 12060 bp, 8 predicted proteins | sample WetSurMetagenome_FD_51650 | JGI IMG/M metagenome (IMG submission 51650)
CCATGAAAAAGTAACAAGTTACTTATATCGTATACAAAGAACTACTTCTGTTCATCTTCTTTTGTTTCTTCTTCCTTTGCTCTTTATGATACTCGATCGCAGCACTTGAAAAGTTGATGAGATCAGCAATTCACTTCCATTTTGTCGTGATGGGTGCTGATGACTGGTAAAAGAGGCATTACTGTTGAAACAAGGAGGGAAGTAAGTCATTTCATTAATTTCAGGTAAAACAGATAACATATAACCAGCTTATAATCATTGAAATATTCATAATGTCATACAAATATTAATTTATCATATAAGGGTAACAATATTCTAAATTGTATTCATTAGGGTTAGTATGAAATAAGTAGTGTTCTTAAAGCAATTTTTGCTTTTCATTATTATTTCAGGTTAGTTGGGTATTGAGAGTGCTGAACCTTAAGGTTTAGCGCTCTCTTTTAAAAATATTATTACCGGTGTTTTTAATTTTAAATAAGGGGAAACCATTTTCAAAGCGTATTATATGTTGTAATTAAGTATAATTCATATTTTAATGGAAGAAGAATTGTATTTCAAAGACCTCGTAATTAAGTTTCTAGCAGGAGAAATCTCTGAAAGTGAAGCTGCCCAGTTAAAATCTCTGCTTGCCCGGAATGCCACCTACCGACGATTTTTTAATTCAGAAAATGAATTATGGCAAAAATCAGCTATAAATCAAAAGAGTAATAATATTGGAATAATAGATGAGGGTTGGACAAGAATACATTCAAAGATCGCAAATTCTGATGATAATAAGAGTTCTTTAATAATAATAGAAAAGAGAAAAGTCATTAAAATACTTGCAGCAGCTTCCATTATTTTCCTTGTAATGGCCGGGGGATACAAACTCATGATACTTAAGAAACAATCCATTAGCAGGGATTTAATTGTGGCTTCAACCGTTGCCACTGATGAAGGTGAGAAAGCTCATATATATTTATCCGATTCAACAGAAGTGATTCTAAACTCCGGAAGTTCTTTAAAATACGATCCATCTTACAATATGAAGGAACGTAAAGTCCAGCTTTCGGGCGAAGCTTATTTCAAAGTACACACAAACCGTGAAAAGCCATTTTTGGTACAACTGGAGAATATGACTATTGCTGCAACCGGCACAAGATTTAATGTTTTGTCATATAATAATGAAAATCGCGTTGAAACCACCCTGGAAGAAGGTAAAATTCATATTCTTTTTAAGAATAATAAAACAATAGACTTAAAACCAGGCGACCAGGTTCTCTATTTCAACAAAACAAAAGAATTCATATTAAGGGAAGTTCAGACAGAAACTTATACTTCGTGGAAAGAAAATAAGTTACGTCTGATAGATACTCCTATTGAAGAAGCCTTTAGAAAAATTGCGAGAAGATATAATGTTGTATTCGAGATTCAGGGTTCTAAAGTATTGGATCTTAAATATACAGCAACATTTATTGATGAATCTGTCGAAGAAGTTATGCAAATGCTCAAAACCGTAAGTCCAATCTCATACAAAATCTATAACAGTAACTCAGTTGATAATCACCAATACCTGAAACCTAAAATTGTTGTCTGGGAAAGGAAGCCTAATTTATAATCTTTTAAAATATTCATAACCTGAAATAAACCTCATCTAAAATTTGCCTATGACACAAAAATAAAACTATGAAAAAAAACAGGAAAGTCCTGCCAGACTTTCCTGTCTTATCAAAAGCATCATTCCCAATAAGAGGGAGCATTAATGCAATTTAGTACGTCAAATATCTAAATCACTCAAATTTATGAAAAATTTTTCCAATTTTCATCGAACTTACCTATTTAAGATTTGCTCGAAAAAAACATTCAGGATCATGAAACTATCTAGTCTACTCATATTTTTAACAATCTTCAATGTATTTGGGGNTACCAAATCCTACTCACAAAATGCGAAGATGAGTTTTAAACTGGAGGATACCCCTATTCAAACGGTACTCAAGGTGATTGAAGGACAGAGTGAATTCTACTTCCTTTACAGTTCAAAAACAATTGACGTTACAAGTAAAGTCAATATTGAGGCTGAAGGAGAAAATATAACTGAAGTTTTGAATAAGCTATTTGNAGAAACTAATATCAAATACACCATTCAGGACAGACAAATTCTTCTTTTTAACAAAGAAACAGCAAAAGCTCTCTCTCAGCAGACAGGAAGGATCACAGGATTAGTAAAGGATGCCACCGGTGTGCCCTTAGCAGGGGTAACAATAGTTGTTAAGGGAACAGCACTTGGCACTACTACGGATGTAAANGGGTACTATTCAATTCAGGTATCTGAAAATCAGCCGGTGTTGGTTTTCTCATTTATCGGATACGGAGCAAAAGAAATAAGTGTTGGAACACAGACTGTAATTAATGTAACTCTGGAAGAAACTATTCTTCAGATGAATGAAGTTGTTGTAACAGCACTTGGTATAAAAAAAGCAGCTAAAAGTGTCGGTTATTCAGTAACGTCAGTTAATACCGAACAGATCGCAAATGCGAGCATGGTAAATTTCGGTAACAGTTTGACAGGTAAAGTTGCAGGACTTAACGTATCTGCACTTCCATCAGGGGCAGGAGGGACATCAAAAATCAGAATAAGAGGTCAATCGTCATTGAGTGCAAATAATTCACCATTAATTGTGATCAATGGCGTACCTATAAATAATGATCCTGTATCTTCAAGCAATCCTAANGCCCAATCTTCAGATTTAGGAGACGGGCTTCAAAGCATAAACCCTGATGACATAGAATCTATGACCGTTTTAAAGGGAGCTTCTGCAGCTGCTCTGTACGGATTCCGCGCAAAAGATGGAGTTATAATAATTACTACTAAAACAGGAAATAAAAATTCGGGTATCGGGGTTGAATTTAGTACGAGTTTTACAGCAGAAAANGCTTTGGACTTTACGGATTTGCAGTATGAGTATGGTCAGGGTGAAAATGGAATAAGGCCTGCAAGTGTTGCAGATGCACGTTCGACAGGTGGTTGGAGCTTCGGAACAAAGTTTGACGGTGAGCCGATTTGGTCAGTTGATGGTAAGGAACATCCGTATGTTCCATTTAAAGATCGTATTGGTGCTTTTTATGACACTGGTTTGAACTTTACCAACTCTCTCGCTTTATCCGGAGGAAATGATAAAGGAAGTTTCAGGGTATCTTTTTCTAATACAGATGCAAAGAATATTATTCCTAATTCAACTTTCAATAAGAAAATTATTGATTTCGGTGTGAACTACAAATTCACCGAAAAACTCTCTGCCCAGTTTAATGCTAATTATTCTATCGATGAGAATAAGAACCCTCCATTCGGAGGACAGGCCTATAGCGTTCCAAACTCAATAATGACAATGGCAAACAGCATAGATCCAACATGGCTGCAGGATGTTTATCAGGATCCTGTTACAGGAAATGAAATCCCTTTTACCAGGTTTGTCGATCGTACTAACCCATACTGGACAATTAACAAGAGACTTGAGAAAAGTCAACGCAACCGGATATTTGGTAATATTTTGCTAAAGTATCAGATTACCCCATGGCTATATGCCCAGGGACGCATAGGACAGGACTATTATTCCCGGGNTCATGACCTTAACAGGCCAACAGGTACAGCAAATTTATCNCCTGTCACCATCGGTTATAATGGTGGTTTTTCTCAGGATGTTGAGACTTTTCGGGAGTTTAATGCAGATTTTATGATTGGAGCGAACAAGAAATTTGGCGATTTTGGAATTGACGCATCCTTTGGAGGCAACTCAATGGATCAGGTAAGAAACGATCTTTCCTGCTCAGTAACTAATCTTTATATCAGGGATCTGTATACAATAGGTAATGGGCAGATAAAGAGNCCTGCGTACACATACTCAGGGAAGAAAGTGAATTCTTTGTATGGTACGGTAGAGTTTTCATTTAAAGACTATTTGTATTTGAATGTAACTGGTCGCAATGATTGGTTTTCTACTTTGAATCCCAAATCAAATAGTTATCTCTACCCATCTGTNAGCAGTAGTTTTCTGTTTAGCCAGGCCTTAGCCGGTTTAATGCCGGCCTGGTTAACATATGGGAAAATTCGCCTATCATATGCGGAAGTTGGAGGTGATACTGATCCATACAGTAATGCTCTCTTCTATTCTATGAATGCAAATACTTATAATGGATACGCATATGGTTCGATCTCAACAGGAACCAGTCCTAATCCTTATCTCAGACCATTGAAGGTAAAAGAAGCAGAAGCAGGATTGGAGTTAATTTTCTTTGATCGCAGGATAAGTCTTGATATAGCGGCGTATAGAAAAAATACGATAGATGAGATACTTAATATAGATGTATCAAATGCGTCGGGCTACACTGGAACTACTGTGAATGTTGGCAGATTAAGAAATCAGGGAATTGAATCACTTATAACATTTGTACCAATACGTAATAAAGATTTTACATGGGAGGCAGGATTTAATTATACCTATAATATCAGCAAAGTACTTCAGCTTGCTTCAGGTCAGTCTAAAATTGACGTAGGATCAGGAACTTTTACAGGACAATTATCCGAAGAAGTAGGTAAACCGTTGGGCTCATTAAGGGGTAACGATTATTTACGAGATGATCAGGGAAGAATTGTTACCGTAAATGGCAGATTTTTAACCGGAAACCAGATCACTTTTGGAAGCGCAATACCAAAGCATATCGGAGGTATTCTTAATACTTTTACATACAAGAAACTTCGCATTTTTGCCCAGATTGATTTTAAGGCAGGTCATAAACTTATATCATCAACCGATTGGAATATGCTACGTTCGGGTCATCATAAAAATTCTTTGCCCGGACGTGAAGGAGGTGTGATCTTTAATAGTGTAAATACTGATGGTACTCCAAATACTACGGCTGTGGAAGCTGAAACTTTCTATACCGACTACAGTGGTAAAAAGATAACAACTGAAGCTGTATATAATGCCAGTTTTGTTCGTTGGCGTACACTATCAGTCGGATATGACCTTACACGTTTAGTATCAAAATCTTTCATTAAAGGTCTTACAGTAAACGGAAATATAAACAATGTTCTAATGATTAAAAAATATACCGGCAATATAGATCCTGAGGCGGTGTCATCAGCTTCTGATTTACAGGCCGGCATTGAAACTGTGTCGCAACCTACTACCCGCAGTTATTCGGTTAGTTTAAACTTCAAATTTTAACATAAATACAGAATAATATGAAAAACAGATATATTCTTGCAGTACTTTGCCTATTGCTTCTCAGCATTTGTGGCTGTGAAAAGGGTTTTGTGGAAAAAAACACTAATCCTGTACTCCCTACAACAATTGATCCAGTTTATCAGCTAGTAAGTGTCGAAATCATTGGTGTGGATATTAACCACTATGATGGTACAATTATCCAGCAAGTACAGGTACTTCTGGGTGGTGCAGAAGAAGCCGGTAACCGAAATACCTACTCCGACTCATTTTCAAGCAACCGTTTTAATACTTTATTTACCACACAAGTAAAAAACCTTGTCGATATTATCAAATCTACCAAGGAGAATCCAANCAGATCTAATCTTTACAATATGGCAAGGATACTTAAAGCATACTGTTTTCAATTATTGGTGGATACATACGGAGATGTTCCATATTCAGAGGCAGGGTTAGGCTATATTGAAAATAATTTTCTCCCAAAATACAATGTTCAGGATGAGATTTATAGTGACATAGTTAAAGAATTGAAGGAAGCTGTTGATGCTTTGGATGCAACCAAAGATAATGTGAGCCAGGAAATGTACTTTGGAGGAGATATCTCAAAATGGAAGAAGTTTGGTAACTCTCTACTATTGCGTGTAGGAATGCGTTATGTAAAACTTGATGAGACTAAAGCAAAGGAGATTGTGTTAGTTGCGACAGATCCTAACAGAGGGGGTGTCATGGCATCAAACAGTGATAATGTGGTTCTTAAGTGCAATTCTACCCAGACAAATCCTTCAACTGGTTTCATAACCGGATCTACCCGTCATAACTGGCATATAGGAAAGACCTTTATGGATTTTCTGAAAAGTAATAATGATCCACGCTTGCAATACATCGCTGCTTTATATCCCAATCCTTCATCATCAACCAGTCCGGGCACCCCGGATACAAATCCTGCACATCAGATTGGCTGCCCATATGGATATACTGATGTTAATATTGTAAATGCCCCTGATTACCCTGGCAAAACCGGCAGCGCTTTTAAATACTCTCAGTTAAATCGTTCAACCCTGGGCAGAGTTGATTCATGGCTGTACTATATTACCTATGCCCAGACACAATTGTTATTAGCCGAGGCACGCTTCAGAGGTTATATTACGACTGGTACAGTAAAGGATTATTATGAATCGGGTATAAAAGCGCATATGACTCAGCTTGATATGTGGGGTGGTTCAGGGTCAACCTCCCCAATAACAACTGCTCAACAAAATGCTTATTTGCTTGAACCCGCAATTGTTTTTGATCCTGCACAGGCATTAAAACAAATCAATGAACAATATTGGGCTGCCTGCTTACTGATTTGGCCTGAGGCATGGGCAAACATGCGAAGGAGCGGATACCCTCAATTAAATCCAATAAATTTTCCAGGGGAAGATCCTTCTGTTGCTATCGCGACCGGCGGAGACGGATTTATTCACAGATTTCAGTATTCCTTGAAGGAATGGTCAGTTAACACTGTTAATGTGCAGGAAGCAAAAGACAGGATGGGTGGAGACAATATGGGAGTTCGTATTTTTTGGGATAAGAAATAGTAAAATTTAAATACATAAGATAAATGGAAAGAAAAGAATTTCTAAAAATGGCGGCAGCTGTTCCTGTTGCTGCTGCATTACCAGGCTATGGCAATCTTATTGAACCTGAAAAGGGAAAAGTCAACATCACTGATGTAAAATTCATGCGTGTTCAGATGGGGAGGGGTCATGTCTTCCCACTGGTCAAAATCGAAACTGATGCAGGTGTTTATGGAATTGGAGAATGTCACCATGATGTTACAGGATTGGGAGCTAAAGATGTGGTTTTGAATGCGTTCAAACAAATATTAGTTAAACAGGATCCTTTCGATGTTGCACGTCTGACACAAATGATGAAATGGCGTGTATCATATCTCGGCGGTAATGGAGGCGTTGGCATACATGCTGTTACCGGATGCGAAATTGCCTTATGGGATTTGGTGGGAAAACTCCTCAATATGCCCCTGCGAAAAATTCTTGGAGGAGGGTGCTATACTGATAAGGTAAGAGCATATTTGACAAGCCAGCCGAGGAATATGCTCGATAAGGCAGTATGCAAGGATTGGATTGATTACATACAGGGCTCGGTACAAAAATGGACAGCAGCGAAGCCTTTTAGAATATCCAGACGGCCTGGAGGTAGCGAATTAAACCGTCGTCTTACCCATTCTGAACTCCAGACTAATATTCGTGCTTATACTAATTTAAGAGANGCAGCAGGAGATGATTTTGAGATCATTGTACATTGCCACTGGGAATTTGGGTTTTATGATGCCCTNAGTTTCGCAAAGGCTTTGGAACCAATCAGGCCCTGGTGGCTCGAAGANCCCATGCCAATAAATTATGTGGAGACATGGGCGAAACTTACTGCTGCTTCGCCAATACAAATTTCTACAGGTGAGAATCTTTATACATTGTATGACTTTCTTCCATTTATAACTAATCAGGCAGTTCATATGGTTGAGATCGATATTTCNATGGCAGGTGGGTTGCTCGAGGCAAAAAAGATTGCAGAACTGGCAAATACTTACTATATGCCTGTTGCAACGCATAATGTTATGGGACCTATTGCAACTATTGCATCAGCGAATTGTGCAGCCACAATGCTNGATTTTATAGGGCACGAGAGCTATGATTATAAACAGGGTTCCCGTGATGGCCATGGAGGATGGGAAACCCTGGTTATTTATGACAGAGAAATAATTCAAGACGGGTACATTCAACTCTCCGACAAACCCGGACTTGGGCTGGATCTTAACAAAGATGTAGCTATGAAGTATCTGGTTGAAGGTGAAAAGTGGTGGGGCTAAAAGAAATTGCATTTAATTTTTACTGCATGCGACAAATCCTTCAGATGTTCTGAGAAGAATTATTGAAATCTGATAAGAATATAGAATGAGTAAAGTTTATCAGCCTGAAATTTACTCATTCTTATTTTTTATACTCATCATGCCCAGGAAAGTAATTGAACATACTAAAGGTATTCCTTCAGCTCAACTCTGAGTATATTAAGCGCCTTTGACATATGCACTTCAACAGTCTTTATAGATATATTCAGTAATTCAGCTATTTGAAGATATCTCAGACCTTCAATTCTGCTAAGTTCAAATACCTTCTTGCACTTTGGTGGAATTTTATCAATTGCCGCCTGAATGTTTTTTTCAAGTTCCCGGGAAATAAAAGACTCATAACCAGAGCATTCGTCATGATCGATATATGTCGTTTTTAGTATATCGATATATCTTGACTCTACTTTTTTTCTTCGAAGTCTGTTTATGCTCATATTCCGGGCAATCTTGAACATATAAGAACATAACGATTCTTCAGGATCTATGTCCTTTCTGTTCTCCCATATTTTCAGGAATACTTCTTCAGCAATCTCCCTGGCTTCCTCATTATCTTGAATAAATTTATTGCAAAAGCTACAAAGTCGAAGATAATATTTTCTGAAGAGCAATTCGAAAGCTTGTTCATCACCGTTAATTATTTTTAAAGCAAGTAAATCTTTCGTCATCGCCAATCAGTAATTATTAGTACAATATTACATTCATGAGCCCCCAAAATCCCATTACAAAAAGTGTTTTAAATGTACGAAATTTCATATCACAAACAAATTTCCAAATCGAAGANTTAACTTAGAATTGAAGCATTCTTATTGTCTCGATTTCTGTTTCCTGAAGCCAGTTTGATAATGATATTTAAGAGGCGTCAGGAGGCAGCTGACTTATTTAATTCAATAATCGCCGAAGCAGGAAAACAAGCAGGGACAGAATTAATATTTCGGAGGCTATAATCAACAATTTTCTACGTTTTTCTTTTTTTATCTGTTGAATGGTTTTCCCGGTTTGAATTTCTATCCTCGGGAAAATCTTTTTTAACCACTCTTTGATAAAAATAGCCGGGGTTGCAGCTATGAGCGATGATACTAAGATAAATGAAATCATATGCCTGCCGAACATATTGTCTATCATCCTGGGAAAGGAGAGATTTGTTCTGATAAAAAGTTTTATCAGGTTATAGAGGAAAAAATCAATCAGAAAAATGGTAATAACCAGTACTGGTGTCTGAAACTTACTAAAAAACCGCGATTGACTCCTGCAGCCTGACAGGAAGTCATGCACAAGCCGGGTTGTCTCATTTACCCAGTTCTTATCCTGTCCTTCAACAGAAACAAAACTGGAACTGGAATAGGAGTCAGAGGCAGTATATTTGATTCTGAATACAAACTGACTATCGAAAACGTGTTCAAAAAAGTAAAAATTCATTTCAACGACTGTTATATTCTCTAAAACATCGTTTTCTTTTAAAATTTCTTCAGGTGTGCAACTATAAATTGAATTATCAGAAGATGTAAATACAAGTTTTGAGTTACTTAAATCTGTGTCTCTTTCTTTAATTGATGATTCTTTCCATCCTTCCTGAATCAGATTTTTGTGTCTGATTTCTTTTGATTTATCAAGAATCGCATTGGATTGTTTCACAAAGAGCTTCATGAGATTTAAGATATCGTCATTTGTAAATATCTTATTATCAATTGAAATTTCATTTTTCTCTTTAATGGTTTCCATTATAATATGCTTTTCTTAAAAGTCTAAAAAGATATTGCACATTCAACCGATCACTTTTCAGGAGCGAAAGATTGAGGCAGTAAATTATGCATTTTGTCAGCAGTCCGAATTAATTATTTATCGGCAGTTTTCCGGTGTAAAATTCTCTGGTTAACAAGATATTCATACATGAGAATAAAAAATCCTGTAGTAAGTGATATGTCAGCTATGTTGACTATTCCGGTATGAAATATTACGAAGTCGAATCGTAAAAAGTCTGTCACGGAGTTATAAAGTATTCTGTCATAAATATTCCCAAACCCACCTCCAATTATTAAGCAAAAACCCAAGGTTAACAGGTTACTAAGATTGTTTTCGGTAAATAGATAATANAGAGCATATAAGAGCACAATCAAGGGTAAGNCNATCATTAAAAATTTATAAAGAAGTCGTGGTAATGAGTCTCCCATGCTTAAAAAGGCGCCTGTGTTTTCAACCCTTGTAAGGATTACAAAATGATCAATCACATTAATTTGTTCANCCGGGTTGATTTGTTGCCTTACAATGCTTTTGGAAATCTGATCACATCCGATATTGGATACCAGCAGAATCAGGATCAATATGTTTCTGGCGATCTTGTTTACTTTCATTTCAGCCAGTTCCCTGTTTACTTTTCCCGGCCTGTTAATATGTCTTCCAGTCTCTTTCTGGTTACATAGTTATCGAATCGGAATGACTGAGCAAGAGCTGTAATTTGTTCTTCCGAAAGATCTTTAAATAAATTACAGTATTCAGGCACCAGGGCTTCAGCTATGAGTATATGTCTGACCAACAGGTCAATCTCAGCTTGCTGTCCCTGTGGATAAGGTTCGTATCCGGGGAATTCCTTTTTAAATAAATCTTGTAACGGCTTAATCACCTGGCCTATATTTTTATCGGTCGATCCCCATTTATCAGCTCCCAGAGAATCTTTTTTTGTCAGGAAAGCCGAAACCAGTTTCATGTATGGAGTACTACTATTCTGGTGCATAATTGCCTGCAATCCCATATCCTTATACAGCCAGATACACCAGCTTACTTTGTATTTGTTGTAATATGCCAGTTGATCTTTAAGAATCTGGTACCGCATTTCATCTTTTTCAGCGATGCCAGTATATACAGGACCGAATTCGCCTACCCAGAGTGGAACATGATGGGAAAACATAAATTCACTTTTTCCGAGGAAATCGTGTTCAAGAGTATCCTTGTCGAAATATCTGCCTCCGCTATAACCCGGATAATCTCCACCGCTGATAAATCCGGGGGTAGCATAATCGTGATTGGTATACACCACATTATCCCAGACTTCCGTAAACTTATCAAAATCAACTGCATAATGGTCACCTTCAAGAAACAGAATATGGTGCGGGTCGATTTTTTGTATAGCATCGCGGAGACGTTTGTAATAGGGGAGGAGTTTTTCGCGGGAAGGATCAGCTGGCTCGTTGATCACATCATAGCCTGCAACCCATGGCTGGTCTTTATATCGTTTTGCAATTGCTTCCCATAAAATTACTACTCTATCCTGAAAATCCTTATACTGCCAGAAGAATGCCTTATGGGTAGGGTTGTCGCTGTGCCAGTGCTGGTTTTGCGAACCGGGCAGGGCATGAAGGTCAATAACAGTATAGATTTTATTCTTCGCACATAATTCTATTACCTTGTCGAGGTATTCAAAAGCACCTTCCTTAATTACGCGTGGATTCATATCATCTTCAAAAAGATGGTAATTTATTGGGATACGAATAAGGTTTAATCCCAGACTGTGAATATATTCGGCGTCAGGTTCAGTAAAATAGTTTTTTAAAAATGTCTCAAAAAAGAGATTGTATTTTTTTTCTCCTAATATTTTCAACAACCCTTCACGCATCGTTTCTTCGTTGTAAGGATAACCATCTATGAAATTCTCCATATGAAGCATTCCTCCAAGTCCAAAACCCCGTAAATAAACAGTATCACCCTTCTGGTTGACTATCTGATTACCCGAAACCCTGAGCCAGTTTTCATCTGTTATGCTCTTCTTATTTTCTTTTATCTCTGTGCAGGCTGATAGAAAAAATATGCTCAGCATACTTAATAGCAGTAAGAAATTTGTTCGTTTCATTGTTTTTCAGGTTAAAATGTGAGGTTTAAAAATTGCGTATCTCTTAAGTTTATATAATGTTAAACAGCTATAAATATGTTTTCTAAAGGTATGAAATATTGAATGGTCTG
>JGI20214J51650_10002297_pt1 | contig 12060 bp, 3 predicted proteins | sample WetSurMetagenome_FD_51650 | JGI IMG/M metagenome (IMG submission 51650)
TATTATTTATGGATGCTTTTGTAAATCTTCATTATCAAATGTTCTAATTTAAAATGTATATCATTGAGTTTATTTTATTTAGTCCAAAATTAACCCCTTTTATAATAAACTTTTCTAAGAACCAGCAAAAAAATTGTGTCAGCCGCTTTACCTCTAACCTAAAATGCTAATCTGTCACATGCAAGTCTTACCACGGTTAATATTTAGTATAGCGCTCTATTTGTAAAAATATTTCTGCTTTTTTTGTTGATTGACAAATAATTACTTAGATTTGGCACTCCTTCCCATAGCTCGGGCAGCAGCACTAATTCTATTACTTAATATTTTTTAATACGGGCATAATAGGAAGTTCAATTACTTCTTCTGCTGTATCGTGGAATTCATAATCATTTTTAATACACAATTTATTACTAATTACGTGAAGCCGGGAAACCGTATTTCCCAACACGCCGGATTGTGCAGAATAATTACTTAACTCATTTTCATATTATGTATCAAAGTTTTATCAGTGAATTTTTCATCAAGCAAATTTGGCTCTGTATCCGGATAAAAAATAATTTCTACCTAACTAACTATATCTAATAATAATAAAGGAAAAATATGAAATCCTTATTCACAGTTCTGTTTCTGTTCGTTGTCTTATTCTCAATAAATAGTTCTTTAATGGCACAAAGTGCCCAGGGAAATGTTTTTGTAGTGACAAACTTTGAAAGAGCTTTTTCAGATAATGGTTCGGCAAGAGAATTGGATTCGCTTTCTGCACTTTACATGAAAAAGTGTTTTGGCGCTGATAATGAATATGTCGTGAGCTATAAAGTTCTTCGCCATTGGTGGGGACACGATAACCGTGATTTTATTCAAGTTGTAGAAGTAAAAACCTGGGACGATATAACTAAAGCTAATCAGAGATCAGGCGAACTTTTTGAGAANGCCTGGCCGACAGAAGCAGCTCAGGATGCATTTAATGATGCTTATAACAAATATTTTACCGGTAAACACTCTGATGAAATTTATAGCGAAGTAGTTGCCCCGAAGTAGTTAATTATTTTCNGGATTAGAAAGGGAGATAATTATAATTGTCTCCCTTTCNTTATCTGGAGNTTATATTTCAATCCACCTACAAATGGACGAGTTATGAATCATTTCAAAAATGATTTAACCTAAAAATCTATTAAATAAAAACAAGGGAGTATTACAATGTTAAAACTGATTTACCCAACTCTAAAAACCGGATTGCTGTTTTTTGTTATTGCTATTATTCTTGTAACTGGATGTCAACAGCAGTCGGGTAATTCTAACTCGCATAATAAATCTGCAATTCCTGAGTATTTCAGTCTTCGCCCTGAAATTGAAAAAGCTTATGGATATACACATGCCGTAAAGATTGGTGATGATCTTAAAATTTCCGGTGCTGTAAGTATGGATAAGGATGGAAATTTAATTGGGGCCGGGGACATGAATTTACAAATGAAAAACTGTTATAGTGATCTAGAAAAAATCTTAAAACATTATGGTTATACATTTGATGATGTAGTAGCTGAAAATGTGTACACAACAGATATGGCAGAATTTATCCGGGTTTCAACATACCGAAATACAATTTATAAGAAACAATTTCCTACAGGTACCTGGCTTGAGGTTAAGGGACTTGCTCTTCCGAATCAAATGATAGAAATTGATATGGAAGCTCATAAGTCGAAATAAAATGTGTTAACATTAGAAAAAAAATAAATATATATTAAACCATAAATGCTGAACACATTATAAGAAAGTTTTCTATTCCTTGATTCAGAACAATTCATTTAATGAAGCAAAAGAAACAACAAAAAAATCCAGAACAAAAAATAACTAAGCTGGAAAAAGAGCTTGCGCTGAAGAGCAGTGAATTGAAAATAGAAACTGCTCTAGAGAAGGTTCGCACAATAGCAATGAGGATGAAAAAACCTGATGATATGCTTGACGTTTGTAAGACTATCGCTTTGCAACTGAAATCTTTAGGTGTTCAGGAAATCCGGAATGTACAAACTGCCATATTCTATAAGCAGCGCGGTACCTATATGAATTATGAATATTATGCAAAACATAATAAAAAATTCATCACCGAAACATCTTATACAAATCATAAAATGCATAAAGCATTCGCCAGGAAAATGCTTAAAGGAAAAGGAGAATTTTTTGTAACCCATATAAAAGGTAAGAAGGTCAAGGATTGGATTGCTTACCAAAAAACTACTAATGTTTTCATTGATAAATATCTAAAGACCGCTTCTTCCGTAAATTACTATTGGTATTCTCTCGGACCTGTTGCACTTGGAATTTCGACGTACATTCCTTTAACACAAGAAGAGATAATTTTATTCAAGCGGTTTCTCAAAGTGTTTGAACTTGCTTACCTAAGATACCTAGACATTGAGCTTGCCGAAACTCAAGCAAGAGAGGCACAAATTGAAGCTTCNCTTGAAAGGGTAAGAGCNCAGGCGATGGGAATGAATAAACCAGCNGACTTACTGAATGTCTGTGATATNATGTACGGNGAGCTTTACAAATTGGGTTTTGATGAGATGAGAAATGCAATGATCAANATTCATANTGATGACAAAAAAACTTTCCTGAATTATGATTATTCTGATGAGATTGGTAAAAGCGTAACTTTATTGGATTACAACGCTCATCCTGTAATGGAAAAACAAATAAAGCAATCGCGAAAGGCGAATGATGCTTTTTCCGAGGCAGTTTATAAAGGGAAAGATTTGATAGCATGGAAAAAATTTAGAAGAAAGTATGGGGAAAAAGATGATCCAAGAATAAAAAATATTTCTGCACTTNATTACTATTTCTATTCAATTGGAAACGGTACTATCGGCATTTCAACGTTCAGCCCAATCAATNAAGAAAAGCTTTCACTATTAAAAAGATTTAGAAATGTATTCAGTTTAGCATATCAGCGTTATTCNGATATTTCACTTGCNGAAGCACAAGCNAGAGAAGCACAAATTGAATTAGCTCTGGAAAGAATTCGTGCAAGAACAATGGCAATGCATAAAAGCNATGAACTTTCTGAAACAGCTTATGTTCTTTTTGAACAGTTNAGAGAATTGGGAGAAAATCCCGATCAACTTTCTATTGGAACTGTAAACGAGGTGGAAAGAACTCTCGAGCTTTGGCTCGCAGTACGGGGAAACAAATTTGATCGAATGTTCAAAGTGCCGATTGATGAACCAATCGTTATCAATAAAATTTATACTGCCTGGAAAAGAAAAAATAATTCATTTGTTCTTGATGTTTCTGGTGACGAATTAAAAAAGTACAACAGTTTTAGAAACAGTATCCCTGATTTTAAAGATTACAACAAAGTTAAAAACAGTGGTAATGAGAAAGAACAAAGGCGTGTTATTTACTGNGCATTTTTTAAAAGTGGATTACTTTCCCTCGCAACACCTGAACNAAGACCAGAAGAAACACTAAAGTTATTAGAAAGATTCGCNGGTGTTTTTGATCTTACCTATACACGCTTCCTCGATTTGCAAAAAGCTGAAGCACAGGCTCGTGAAGCACAAATAGAAACTGCTTTAGAAAAAGTAAGAGCTGTTGCAATGGGTATGAATAAACCCGATGATATTATAAATATTGGCAATATTTTGTTTAACGAACTNAGAGGACTTGGTTTTAATAATATCAGAAATACTCTTATCAGTATTTTCAATGATGACGGCGGATTTTTTCTGGATTATGACTACTCGGATTTCTTTGGTGGAAGTGTCACCAAAATATTTTACAACAGTCATCCAATCATTGAAGACTTTATGATTCAGATTAAAAAAGCAAATGATACATTTGCTGAAATCGAAGTCAATCGAAAACAAATCAAAGGATGGGAAGAATTCAGAAAAAAAATAGGCGAACGACCCGACCCGAGATTGAAAAATATTAATTCTCTTTACTATTACATTTATTCAATNGGATCNGGTTCAATCGGCATCTCAAATTTTGAAANGATAAANGATGTACAACGCGAGATATTAAAACGATTCAGAAANGTTTTTAACCTGGCTTATAAAAGATATTCGGATATTTCCCTTGCAGAAGCCCAGGCAAGAGAAGCACAAATTGAAGCTGCTCTTGAAAGAGTACGGGCTAAAGCTATGGCAATGCATTCAAGCAACGATCTTTCCGAAACAATGGGAGTGCTGTTTACTGAATTACCAAAACTTGATATAAGCTCTTTACGATGCGGTGTTGTTCTGCTTTCAAGGAATTCTACACAAGGAATATTTTACGCTGCCGCCACAACTCAGGAAAGCGATTCATTTACTATGATTGGCGGGGGTGATATGAAGAAGCATCCCGTCTTTATGAATCANTATGAAAATTGGCTGCGGAAAGAAAATTATTTTGTCACTTTGAGCGGTGAAGACCTACGATCNTACTACAAGGAAATTTTTGCAAGACTTTCAAAAACATATAATCCAAAAGAACATAAANTACAAACTGAANATGGATATTATTTTGCATTTTCAGAAGGGATGTTTTACGCCTGGGATGAAAAGCCATATTCGGAAGATGAAATTAATATTCTGAATCGATTTAAAGCTATAATTGATCTTACTTTCCGAAGATACCTCGATCTTAAAAAAGCAGAAGCTCAGGCAAGAGAAGCCCAGATTGAAATGTGTCTGGAAAGAGTTCGGGCAAGAACGATGGCTATGCAAAAAAGTGAAGAACTTAAAGAAGTAATAAAAATTGTTTTTCAGCAACTCACCCATTTAAAAATTAATCTTGACCATTCGGGTTTTGTTGTTGACTATACACCGAGAGGTGATTGGCATTTCTGGATCGCTGATGAGCGGGATATTCCCTCAAAAATAACGCATCCATATTTTGAATCTGTTTGGGCAAATCAATTTGATGAAGCAAAAGAAAAAGGGCTAGACTTTTTCACCTCTAATTTAAATTTTGAAGAAAAGAACAAATTTTACAATGAACTTTTATCATATGTTCCGGGGTTGCCGGAAGCATCAAAAGAATTTTATTTACGTTGTCCCGGCCTTGCAGCAACAACTGTATTAATGGATAATGTCGCCTTGTACATCGAAAATTTTTCGGGTATTCCTTATTCAGATGAAGAGAATTCAATACTTTTACGATTCGGAAAAGTATTCCAACAAACCTACACCCGCTTTCTCGATCTGCAAAAAGCGGAAGCACAGGCACGTGAAGCAAAGATTGAAACAGCATTGGAAAGAGTTAGAAGCAGAACAATGGCAATGCATAAAAGCGAAGAACTGCTGGAAGTGATTATAGTTGTCTCCCAACAATTACTACACCTTGAATTTAAATTTAATAATGTAAGTTTTGGAAAAAACTCAGACTCCTACGATTTTGATTTTTGGGTGGCCGCGCCGGATGTGGATCATCCATTTAGAATTTATCTGCCTTATTTGGATAGCCCTGTTTTTAACAGACTCAAGGATGCACAGTTGAATGGAGATTCACTTTTTGTTGATAGTTTCAGTCCCGAAGAAACGAAGGAATGGATGCAACATCTTTTAGATAATAATGATATCCCGGAGTTAACTCCGCTTACCAGAAAATTTCTTCTTTCAAGAAAACGATTTGTGAGATCTGCTGTTTTATTGAAAAATATCTTCCTGTTTCTTATAAACTATGATGGCATCGCATATTCAGATAAAGAAAATGAAATAATCGTACGTTTTGCAAAAGCCTTTGAGCAAGCTTATATCCGTTTTCTCGATTTGCAAACAGCTGAAGCACAGGCAAGAGAAAACCAAATTGAACTTGCATTGGAAAGAGTGCGGGCGAGTGCAATGGCAATGCACAATAGTAATGATGTTGGAGTTGCAGCTGCTGTAATGTTTACTGAACTTGAAAAGCTCGGTATTGAAACCATCCGTTGCGGTATTGATATCATGGATAANTCCAAAATTTTTGAAGTCTGGGCATCTACTNCTACNGACGAAGGTAAAGTAATNCAGATTGCTGGAAAACTTGACAGCAGGATTCATCCTCATTTACAGCGTGTTCAGGAAGCCTGGGAAAGACAGGAAAAATTTACTTCGTCAGTTCTGGAAGGGCAGGAGTTAGAGGATTATTACAAAAAATTATCAACTGCACCTGATTATCGTGTTCCCGAAACCAGAGTCCAATCCAACAAACAGTTCAACTATGATTTCTTTTTTAAAGAGGGCGGCTTATTTGCTTATAGGTTAAAACAATTTACCGAAGAAGAAATATTGATAATGCAAAGATTCGCTTCTGTATTTGGATTGACATTCCGACGCTATCTCGATCTTAAAAAAGCAGAGGCACAAGCCAGAGAAGCACAGATAGAAGCTTCGTTGGAAAGAGTAAGAGCTGTCGCAATGAGTATGCGTAAATCTGATGATCTGTTGAGCATTTGTGAAGTATCATTTAAAGAATTTAAAAAATTAGGTTTCGATAATTTAAGAAACTCATTAATCCATATTCTCAATGATGAAAAGGAATTTTTTCTCGATTATGACTTTTCAGATTCCACGGGCGGATACATCACTAAGATATTCTATAAATCGCATCCGATTGTTGAGGACTACTTGAATCAAATTAAAAGTGCTGAAGATGCATTTGCTGAAGTCATAATAAATGGTGAACAATTAAATGACTGGAAAGCCTTCCGATTAAAAACAGGTCAGCTCGATGATCCAAGATTAAATAGTATTGAAGCCCTTTATTACTACGGTTATTCAATCGGTGTTGGAGATATTTCGATATCTACATTTAGCCCGATTGATGAGTCACAAATTCAAATTCTTAAAAGATTCAGGAATGTTTTTGATCTTGCCTACCGCAGATATGTTGACATTATATTTGCTGAAGCCCAGGTGAGAGAATCGCAAATACAATTGGCTTTAGAAAGAATTCGCGCAAGAACAATGGCAATGCATAAAAGTGATGAGTTGTCTGAAACGTCCTATGTTCTTTTTCAACAGTTTGTCGAATTAGGAATTGTTCCGAACCGTTTTTTCATCGGTATTATGAATGAAGATGACGATACGATTGATATGTGGATTACGGAATGGGGCGGCACAATGTTCAGCCAGAATTTTAAAGTGAATGTTGAGGAACCAATAATGGGGAGAAAGCTCTATGGAGCCTGGAAGAGGCATGAAAAAACAATGGTGGTCAAGATTGGTGACAAAGATCTTGTAAAATGGAATGAATATTTAAACAATATTGGCTTCCCTGTAGCATCAAGGAAGAATGTAACANGGTTAGTCAATAGTTGTGCAATTTTTTCAAAAGGTTTTATTGCAATAACCACTCCTGATTTTATGCCTGCAGAAACCTTAGAATTATTGGAACGATTTGCTGCTGTATTCAACCTCACCTATACGCGTTTTCTTGATCTTCAAAAAGCTGAAGCACAGGCACGTGAAGCAAAGATAGAAGCTTCACTGGAAAAGGTTCGTGCAAAAGCTATGTCAATGCACACTCCGGAGGATTTGTCTGAGACAGTAAGTTTGTTCTTTAAAGAATTAAAATCATTAAACGTTTTACCATGGAGATGCGGCGTTGGAAGAATTGATGAGGAAACACGAACAACATTTCTCACGACTACATCCATAACAAAAGATGGAAAAATAACTGAGGTTTCGGGTAAGCTGAAGCAAACAGGTCATCCTATTCTCGATGGAATTTTTGATCATTGGAAAATGCAAAAAGAATATTACCCTGTTCTGAGTGGTGAAGAGATAAATAAATATTATTCTATAATAAAGCCCCAAATTGCATATCCTGATTATCCACTTGATGCTGTGCAGTACGGACACAATATTCCATTTAAAGAAGGATTCATTTTCGCATGGACTGAAAACAGACTGTCAGAAGATGAGCTTCAGATATTCAGGAGGTTTAGTTCTGTACTAAGCTTAACATACAGACGTTATATGGATTTAAAGGAAGCCGAAGCAAGAGCAAGCGAATCGGTTAGACAAGCATCACTAGATCGTGTTCGGGCAGAAATTGCTTCGATGAGAACTTCTGAAGATCTTAATAGAATTACACCGGTCATCTGGCGTGAACTTAAAACTCTCGGTGTTCCGTTTTTCCGCTGTGGTGTTTACATCATTGATGAAAAAACTGAATCGGTACATGTATATTTAACAACTCCGGACGGTAAATCCCTCGGTGTTTTGCATTTGTCATTTAACTCAAATGAGATTACTTATAACACTGTTGAAAATTGGAAAAAGAAAGAAGTTTTTAAAACTCATTGGAACAAAGAAGAATTTATTAGCTGGACAAAATTGATGATGGAAATCGGGCAGATCCAAAATGCGGAAACTTATCAAGGTTCGACAGAACCACCCGAGTCTTTATACTTACACTTTGTTCCTTTTCCTCAGGGAATGCTTTACGTAGGTGACGTTCAACCACTTACAGATGAAAAACTTGAATTAGTAAAAACATTAGCCGAAGCATTTTCAATTGCGTATGCTCGTTATGAAGATTTCAGAAAATTGGAAGAAGCAAAAAATAAAATTGAAGTGACGCTGAATGAATTGAAAGCTGCACAAGCACAATTAGTTCACTCAGAAAAAATGGCATCACTCGGTGAACTTACTGCCGGTATTGCCCACGAAATAAAAAACCCTTTGAACTTCGTGAATAACTTTTCTGAGGTCAGTCGTGAACTACTCGATGAGATGAAAACAGAAATTCAAAATAAAAACATCGATGAGGTTATAGAGTTAATTGAAGATTTAAAGCAAAACCTTGATAAAATTAATCAACACGGCAAACGAGCAGATTCAATTGTAAAAGGAATGCTTCTCCACTCAAGAGGAAGTTCAGGAAAAAAATCACTAACGGATATTAATGATCTGCTTGACCAGTATGTAAATCTTGCATATCATGGAATGAGAGCTCAAAACAAAGAGTTCAATATCACCATTGAAAAAGATTACGACAAAACTTTAGATAAATTTAACGTTGTACCTCAAGACATAAGCAGAGTTTTTCTGAACATCATTAATAATGCGTGTTATGCTGCCTATGAGAGAAAGAGAAAAAGTTCCGATAATAATTTTTCGCCCACCCTTAAAATCTCAACAAAAAATCTTAAGGACAAAATCGAAATCAAGATAGGTGACAATGGCAATGGTATTCCTGCAGATCATTTAGATAAAATATTCCAACCTTTCTTTACAACCAAACCAACCGGAGAAGGAACTGGTTTAGGTTTATCTCTTAGCTATGATATAGTAACTAAAGTTCACGGTGGCGAACTTAATGTGGAAACCATAGAAGGCAAGGGAACTGAATTCATAATAATATTGAATAATTGAAAACACATATGAAAAATAATTTTATATTAAAATATTTTCTTCCGCCAACAATCTTTGTGATGTTCATTCTGAACATAATATCTTTTACTTATGCACAAAGAAATTATCTTTTTGAAGATATTTCGATTCCCGAGGGACTTTCTAATTCAGAAGTTCATTATATATATCAGGATAGTAATGGATTTCTTTGGATCTCGACAGCTGATGGATTAAATAGATACGATGGAATTTACTTAAAAGTTTTTAGGAATGATCCGAATGATTCTACTAGCTTACCAAATAATAATTGTTTTGCAATCGTAGAGGATGCAGAGGGTTCTCTATGGATAGGCGTTTCTGGAAATATTATTGCACGATATAACCCGGTAAATGAAACCTTCAAGAAATTTCCAATTGAAACAATAAACGTTACGAATATATCGGAGTTTTATTCGGCACTTTTCGATACCTATGGAAATCTCTGGTTTGGAACCACAAAACATGAAATGCAGAAGTTTAACTGGAATAAAAACAAGTTTGAACAGGTACACCTTGATTCAACTAATACTAACACGCACTGGGGAGAAATTAATGGTATAACCGAATTAAAAAATGGTAAAATTATAGCTTCAGATTATGGAAGCGGGATAAAAATATATAACGAGAAACTAAATTTATTTCAACCATATTTTCTTAAATCAAATGACAGCCCGAATGAAATAAATGTAATTCATGAATCAAAATCCGGGGACATTTGGTTTGGAGGAAGAAACAAATTAATAAAATTTAATCCTTCTTCTTATACTACAGAAGATTATGATGTTTTCAGTCTTATTAAAAATCCGACTACATTCGATAATATCACTGGTTTAGTTGAGGATGATGAGGGTTATGTTTGGTTAGGAGTCTATGGTCAGGGAATATACAGAATTGATTCTAAGACTAAAGTTATAAAAAAATATAATTATGGTTTTGACGACTCGGACATAGCGGCTCGAATTATTATTCAAACATTGTATAAAGATAAATATGGGGTGATCTGGATTGGAACCTGGGGTGTAGGAATTATAAAATTTGATCCGCTTCGGGAACCATTTAATTACACTAAATTTAATTCTGAAGAAGTTACAGATCTTGGTGCTGGAACTGTCTCGGTTATAACTGATTCGCGAAACCCTAACCAAATTATTGTTGGAACCTCCACAAAAGGTATTTACACCTTCAACTTGTTAAATAACAATTTAAACAAACTAAAAATTAACTTTACGACTTCCACGATACCTAATGGAATCATAAATATTCAGAGCCTTGCGATAGACAAAGAAAACAATAAATGGTTCGCTTATAACAATTTAGGCTTACATAAATTAGATGAGAACAATTCACTAACCTCCATCGTATCACCTCACGAACACAAAACTGCTGTTTACAACACTAACTCAATGAAAATTGATCAATCAGGAAAAATCTATATCGCCTCCTGGTATGGTTTTGAAGTGTACGATCCGATTAAAAAAGAGTTTGGCCTATTACCTACTATCATGAATAAAACAATGAGCAATACGTTTAAACAAAAAATTTATGGAATAACTCAATCACGTCAACCAATATCTTCTATTCTTCAAGTAGGTGAAGCTTCTAATTTAGAGAAGAAGTTCTCATTGAAAGAAGATAAAAAAATTCTTGTTATTTGTGTTGGTGAAGGACGTATGACCCAGGGATTCGAGGGAATTTGGGATACTGGTTCATTGTTGACAGATGATGGAAAGCTTATATGGTCAATGAATGACTTATCAAAAACTTTCAACAATGGAGGAGGTTTTAAAAACAGGATTGCAGTAAAATGTCTCGAACTCAAAAAAGGAAATTATAAAATCACATTCGCAACTGATGTTGGCCATTCTTATGGAAATTGGAACGTGTTACCACCTCCAGATTCTACATGGTACGGAATTCAGGTATTGAGCTTAAGTGAAAATGAGTTTGACACAATCAACGAGTTGAATGAAAAGGAAATTAATTCAAATAAATATATGCCAATGGAACTAGGCACTACTATCGAAATCAGCAAAACGCAAAATAACATTCTCTGGTTAGGATCTGCATTTAATAGTTTCTTCAAATACGATCTTAACACAGGAAATTATAAGCAGTATAATTTTGACTCGCGGAATAAATTTTCTCCAAATAATTCAATTTCGTTTATCTATGAAGATAGTTATGGCGTCATTTGGGTTGCTACACAAAACAGTTTATTAATGTTTGATCCAATAAAAGAGAAAATAGAAAAATATGGGCAAAAAGATGGACTTCCTTCCAATCAGATAAATTCTATCATTGAAGACCATAATGGCAATTTATGGTTTAGCACTTCGGGTGGTTTATCCAAGTTGAACAAGAACGCTCCAAAGGAAAAATGGAATTTCATAAATTATGATACACGAGACGGATTACCCGGCTTCAGTAATAGTAAGGCGAGTTGGATAAGCAAAAGTGGTGAAATATTATTGGGAAGTAATAATGGATTAATTTCGTTTTATCCCGGAATCATCAATGAAGTAAAGCCTGATATCGTTATTGACGATATAAAAGTTTCTGATATATCCCTTAAATCGGATTCGGCTGCTGTGGTTCTCGAAAAAAGTATAATGAAACTTGACGAATTGAATCTTTCTTATACTCAAAATAATATCTCATTTGATTTTGTATCTATTCATTATTCCAGACCGGGAAAAAA
>JGI20214J51650_10002298_pt1 | contig 12057 bp, 14 predicted proteins | sample WetSurMetagenome_FD_51650 | JGI IMG/M metagenome (IMG submission 51650)
CAGGTCGAGCATCCGATCACCGAGGTGACGACAGGTGTCGATCTCGCACGGGAACAACTCCGTGTTGCCTCTGGATTAGAGCTTGAATATGAGCAAAAGGACATTCATCCCCGCGGTCATGCGATTGAATGTCGAATCAACGCTGAAGACCCCCTGAATAATTTTATGCCTGCTCCTGCGAAAATCATCCGATATGCTGAACCGAGCGGCCCGGGCATTCGTATCGATTCTGGCGTGTACCCTGGTTTTACGATCCCGCCATTCTACGATTCCATGATAGCAAAACTCATCGTATGGGGTGAGGATCGACCACGCGCGATCGAGCGAATGAAACGAGCGCTCTGGGAATTCCAGATCAGTGGTGTACGACACAATATCCCATTCCATCAGGTCGTCATGAATAATCCTCAATGGCGGGCAGGAACCTATGATACGAGCTTCATCCCCCGGTACAACATCCTGGACCAGGTCGTAAAATACGTCCAGGAGACCAAAGCGCAATCCTCTGGTCCTAAGACTGCGGCTGCTATGGCAGCAGTCCAGGCAGTGATCATGGCTTCGAACAGTGGCAAATCGCAGAAATAAGCTATGCCGAAACGTCGTATGAAAGAATCTCCCTTTGTAAAAAAAACTGTCGCGTTCTCAAAAACATNCCCTATTGATTTTGTGAAAAAACTGCTTGTTTTCGATACCCTTGATTCCACGAATACCACGGCAAAAGAGCACGCGAGGGAAGGTGCAGAAGAAGGAACTATTGTAGTCGCCCGAACACAGACCCAGGGTCGTGGACGATTTGATCGCATCTGGCAATCACCAGCTGGCGGAGTCTATCTTTCTTTTATCCTCCGACCAAAAGCATCTGTCAAGAAAACAGTACTTCTCCCTTTTGTTGCAGCACTCGCCGTTGCCAAGACTATCGATGCATATGGTCTGCAGGCGACCATCAAATGGCCAAATGATGTCCGGGTGAATGGCAAGAAAATCGCAGGAATCCTCCTTGAATCAGAAACAAATGGTCAAGCGAGTACCTACGTGGTGGTCGGGGTTGGGATAAACCTTAATGTCGACCTAAAGGATCTCGCCTCCGATCTTCGAGCCTACTCCACATCAATATCCTCTGAGGTAGGTAATCCTGTTGACTATCATGAATTTTTGAAGACATTTTTCATGCAGTTTGAGAGCTCTTATCGTGTTTTCAAAGAGCAACGCTATGAGCGCATCATCGATGAATGGAAGGATCATGCAGATACGCTTGGGAAAACGATCCGGGTGAAAACCTCCACAGAGACACTTCAGGGAACCGCTTTTGACATCGACCAGTACGGATTTTTGCTTATCAAGACAGAGCAGGGAGCGACAAAGAAGATCCTGAGCGGCGATTGTCTGTATTTTGACGAGTTACGTCATACTTGACATGAAACTCGGTGGCGTACCAATNGTGATATAAACGACTTTTTTAGCACCGTTGTTTTTCGCATGGTGTGTCAACATTGATTTATGCCAGAGGATGTCTCCCTCTGAGAGTTTATAGGTTTTTTCACCAACTGTGTATTCCATTTCACCCTCCAGGACAAGATGCAGTTCCTCTCCATCGTGTTGAAATAATTTTGATTCCGTGTGAGGATCAAGTTCAGCAATGATCGCCTCCATCTTATGGGACTTTACCATGAGTCGATAGAGCTTCCCTGGTTTCTTTGTTATGTTTTTTTCCTCACCGCTTTTAATAAAAACAACGTCCTCATCCATGGTCATCATCAGTAGAAGAAACTATGAACTAATAAAGATTTCCAATGCTCTTTAAAAGCCAGGAAATCATATGAATGGATGCTGCTTTGTGCAAAACTATTTATAATTAACGAGTGTTAAGTATATGATAGTAAGGGGAAAAACATATGAAAAAATCGTCGTCATCCATGGCGAAAATGGCGGTGGTAACGCTCGCGGTCTTTTCACTCATCATCGCGGCAAACGCAGGATTTAACTCCATGGGCCAAAAAACGACAAAGATAATGAGTGCCCAAACCGATTTTTATGCAAACATCACGATCAACGTGTTTGAAGGTGAAGGGTGCGGCTGTGTCCCACTCCGGGGAATACCGATAAATGCTACCGGAAGAGATACGGATCATTTCACCTCCGGGTTGACCAATGATAACGGGACGTGNGTGCTTCAGCTTGAATATGATAAAACCTATAGAGTCAGCATCCAAGCNGTTGACCATGAGTCGGTCCTATTTGATTTTTTGGTGCTCGATAACCAGGCGTTCTCGTTCCACATGAAGGTATTAGATACCTCATCATTTCGTCTCTCATTCTTCCAGATGATACTGCAAAAAATCCTCTTTGCTAAAAAATTAATAAATTAAACGCTGTTACTGGAGAGTATGAAATCGCAGAAGGACGTTTTGGAAAACGTGTATCAATCCGCGTTTCAATATGAGGCAAAACTCGGCAGCTGCCCCCAATGTGTGCTTGCTGCCCTGAAAGAAACACTGGACGTAGGAGATGAAGCTATTTTTCGCGCCTCTCAAGGACTTACCGGTGGAACCGCATTATCGTCAAAAGGCACGTGTGGGGCACTCGCTGGCGGGATGATTGCGATTAGTGCGCTTGTCGGGAGAACCTACCAGGAGTTCACCGAGGGACAAAAAAAACGACTGGTGTTCAAATACACAAAACTTCTCTACGACCGATTCATCGAGGAGTACGGGTCTCCCCTCTGTTGTGATGTCCAGAAGAAGATCTTCGGACGAAGTTATGTTCTCCTTGATAAACAAGAATACGAGGCGTTTGAGAAAGCTGGTGCCCATGTCGATAAATGCACTCGAGTTGCTGGGAATGCCGCGAAATGGACCGCGGAAATCATTCTTAACGAACTCCAGGGAGAACAACCGAAAGGATAACTATATAAATTTTTAACGCTAATAGAAGAGCATAAGATAGGGATATCATGAAGAAAAAACAATGCACCACAGGAGGAGTTTTCAAGGTAGCACTCATCACCATTGNTGTCTTACTACCATCGTTTTCTGTTACGGTCATGGCAGCNCAGGAACCGACCATTGACTCGGTNACCATAACCTATTCGTTTCCGACACCTAAGATGTCAAAAAAGACTCTTGAAAAGGATACCTTTGACCAGATGCTTCTTCAAGGCGCTCCGTGCTCAGGTACCCCTGGTGAGCCTTTCTTACCGACGAAAGGAGCATACATCCTACTCCCACCCAACACCAAGGTCGATTCCATCACTATCACCGGTAAAAAGACATTGCTAGGAACAGGATTTACGATAGTCCCCTGCGGAAAACCGATTCCACTGACTCCTCATGCGGCCAATGAAATCCCAACACCAGACAAAACAGTGTACTCATCCCAAGCTCTCTTCCCAGGCCATCTGTACTCCGAGGTCGGGGTGTACCAGTTCAGAGGGTATTCAATCCTTGTTCTGATGCTCTATCCTGCCCAATACATTCCCCGCACTGGGGAGCTTTTCTATTACCCAACCATGACTGTGACCGTTTCCTTAGCAAACGAGCCACATGAGAACGTATTGTACCGAGGTTTGCCACAAGACCGCGAGGAGCTCCTTACAAAAATTGAGAACCCTACAGAGGAAGCTACGTATCAAAAGAATTTACCATACAAGATGTTCTCTGATCAGTATGACCTGTTGATTCTGACGACCGATGATTTGAAAGATAATTTTTTGCCTCTTGCTGCACAGCATAATGCGACCGGTATCCGGACGATCATCCGAACGCTCTCTGATGTCGGTGGAAACACCCCTGAGAACATCCGGGAGTATCTCCGGACAGCGTATGCAACCCTGGGTATCCGCTATGTCCTGATTGGGGGTGACTCAGACATCATCCCAGCAAAAATGCTCTGGGTAGAAGGGATGGATGAAAACGTCACTCCTTATGATACGTATATGCCTGCTGATCTCTATTATGCGTGTCTCGACGGACCATACAACTACGACGGAGATGATAAATGGGGTGAACCGCACGATGGAGAAAACGGCAGCGATGTCGATCTCATCGCAGAAGTCTACGTCGGTCGCGCCTGTGTCGACAACACCGATGAAGCGGATTATTTCGTCCAAAAAACCGTTGAATATCTCTCCCTCCCACCGAGTGAAACCTACCTTGGAGAAGCCACCTTTGCTGGTGAATACCTCGGAGACTATGGAATCGCCTCATTTGGTGGAACCACTCTGAACCAACTCATCAATGGATCAACTGAAAACGGTTTTACGACCGTAGGTATACCAGCCAGTCTATATACCATCGACCGACTCTACGACGAGCTATACCCTGGTTTTGATCCGAACAACCCCTGGGGCACCGGATGGCCAAAACAGGAGATAATCAACCGGATCAACCAAGGCGTCTATCTCATCAACCACGACGGACATGCCTACTATGACTATAACATGAGGNTGAGCAACGGTGATGCCAGCGCTCTTACCAATACGAACAATTTTTGTTTTGTGTATTCACAAGGATGCATGTCAGGCGGGTTTGACAATCCGGAGGGCGTTGAGTGCATCGCTGAGTATTTCACGGCAAAAACCACCACGGGTGCATTCGCAGGCATATGGAACGCACGCTACGGATTTTTCTGGTCTTACAGCACCGATGGGGACTCGCAGCGCTTCCACCGACAGTTCTGGGACGCAGTGTTTGGAGAAAACATCAGAGAAATCGGACGGGCGAACCATGATTCCAAAGAAGATAATCTTTTCCTTATACAACGGTCTTGCATGCGCTGGTGCTATTATGAGACCAACCTGTTCGGGGACCCCGCGGTCAGATTCATGAACGCAACCGGACAGAAGCCATCCCTGCGCATCACCGGTGTGAACGGAGGCAAAGGAATCCAAGCATCCATCGTTAATGAAGGAGAAATACCGGTGAGCAACATCCCCTGGAGTATTTCGGTGAGTGGCGGACTGTTCGGGTTCATCAATATATCCTCAGAAGGCTCCTTTGCATCGCTTGCCATCGGAAATACCACGGCCATTCAACCAGAAAAGACCATTTTTGGGTTCGGGAAAATCTCCCTACAGGTCCACGTCAAATACGCAGAGGATTGGAACGGCAGTGGATTTGTCCTTGGTCCGTTTGTCATGCGCATCTTCCGTATTTGCTAGGAAATCCATCAGAGGAAAAACAGAGAGAATCTCTCTCATTTTTTTTTTATTTTTTCAACGCCCTTTCAGTGATTCGGTGAAAAAACCATAAAAGTACCCTTGTGATTCACCTACCTGCCATGGTAAAGGACCCCATTAACAAATTAAAACTCGTTCTTCCATTCATTGGACTAGGGATTCTTGCGTACATCATCTATTCTCTTGACGTGCATAAAATCATCACCGCGTTCATCTCTATTGAACCGGTATTTATCGTGTACGCCCTGCTTCTTACCATTCCGCTTCTTATCATCAGAAATGCGACNTGGCAGATCATTCTGAAAGAACAAAAGATAATCGTCGGGTTTTTCGTCTCCCTGAAAATCTATCTCATCGGTGTGTTCTACGGCAGCATCACCCCAGGATATTACGGGCAGCTGATGCGCGTCCCATACCTCAAAGAAAAAACCGGAGAACCATTCGGGAAACTCTTCATTAACACCATTATTGAGACTCTCATCCATTCGTTCTCNCTCTACGGAATGATGATTATCGGGGCTGTACTGGTGAGCGGAACCCTCCCGCAANTACTTCCGATAACAGTTGCGTGGGTGCTCGGTTTTACCGTTTTAGCAATTTATTTTACACGAAAGGATCGCGGTGAGAAATTCTTCAGAATCCTCATCAACTATCTTATACCAAAAAAGGTAAAACCTCATTTTAACGCATTCGTCGATACGTTCTACGTTGATTTCCCCAGTTTTAAAGCAATGATCCCACCATATATCCTGGGTATCATTACCTGGATCATCGTGTTTTCACAAGAGTATCTGATCCTGATGGGATTAGGGCTTCAGATCCCGTATTTGGCGTTCCTCGTACTGTTTCCGATTGCCAATGTCGCTGGTTTTATCCCTATTACCTTTGCCGGATTAGGAACACGAGAGTTCACCGCCATTCTTATTTTTACGAGCCTTTACCAAGTCACAGCGGAACAGGTCCTGGTGTTGTCCCTTGTCGGCTTTATTGTCACTGATCTTTTCCTAGGATTTATAGGGTTTTTATTGTCACTTACCGAGTCTCGCATCAATACAAGTTTTCCTGAAATGGTCGATCAATAAACGTCTTGAGCATGGCTCTTTATTTTACCCAGAAGAAAGGATTTTTTTATAAAAAAAATAGTCAGCCTTCTCTAAGACTGACCTGTTTAGCCGCACCGATCCCAGGGATGCTCAGACGTTTTGCTATCCGGTCTATGATTTCAGTTGATACAATCGTTAAGACCAGATAGATGACTGCGATCATTGCAAACACCTCAAGATATCGGAAGGTGTGCGCTGCGATGAATTTCCCTTCCGCGGTCAACTCCGCGACCTGGATGATATAGGCTATCGATGAATATTGTAAAAGATAGATGAATTCGTTTGACCAGGCAGGAATGGAGATACGCAAGGCTTGAGGGAGGATGACATGACCGATCGATTGAAGCTTATTCATCCCTAAAGAGCGAGCTGCGCTCATCTGGCCGGATTCAACAGATTGTATGGCGCCTCTGAGATATTCAGCTTGATACGCCGCACTGTTGAGAGACAGCCCAAGCAATGCTGCTTGAATCGGTGTAAAGATGATACCGATCGAAGGAAGACCAAAATAAATAATGAACAGTTGAACAAGGAGCGGGGTGCCACGGATCAGTTCGATGTATCCGACACAGAAGCCGTTGACGATCTTGTTCCCGTAGACCCGGCCAAGCGCAAGGGAGATCCCTAAGAAAAAACCAGCGGTTATTGAGATAAAGGTAAGGAGAAGCGTATATCCTAAACCATTGAAGAGATCTGGCAATGAATTTAAAAAGAACTGGGCAAAATCAGCTGCCATTTACCCTCCGGTCTCATCTTCGCCATAAAGTGCACCGATTCGTCCTAGGAACTCTTTTGTTCGCGCCATTTTAGCATTCGTAAACATCTCTTTTGGCGAACCCTGTTCAACGATAATGCCACCTTCCATGAAGATGATCTCATCAGCAACGTTTCGGGCAAACCCCATCTCATGAGTCACGACCAGCATCGCAACTTTTCCGCAGAGCGATTTCATCACATCAAGGACGTCACCGATCAACTCCGGGTCTAATGCAGAGGTGGGCTCATCAAATAAGATGACATCAGGGTCCATTGCTAATGCCCGCGCGATCCCGACTCGTTGTTTCTGCCCGCCTGAAAGCTGTGCAGGGTATTGGCCGACTTGGGCTTCCAAACCTACCCTGGTGAGCTCTTGCAGCGCTCGTTTTTGTGCGGCGTCCTTTTCTATTTTTTTTACTTTTTCCAGCCCGATGCTGACGTTGCGTAGCGCGGTCAGATGATTAAACAGATTGAAGTCCTGAAACACAAATCCTATTTTTTCCCGCATTTTATTGATGTTTGTCTTCGGGTTGGTAATCTCTTCCCCATCGAGCCACACCTGGCCTTTATCAGGAGGGCTGAGTTGGTTGATGCAGCGCAACAGCGTGCTTTTCCCTGTTCCACTGGGTCCGATGATGACCTTTGTTTCTTCTTTTTCCATGGTAAATGAGACGCCTTTGAGAATCGGAACTTTCCCATATGATTTGTAAATATCCTTTACCTCTAACATCGCCATTGATGGTTCCTCCTTTGTTTCATCGATGGGCCTCCGCCTGATATCCCGCCATCTGATATTTTTTCTCAACAACACGCATGATTCTATTTGCAGAAAAAACAAGAATGAAATAAATGAGAGCGATAAGTAAAAACACGATAAGAACAAGGCTTGAGTCCCTGACTTGAATATATCGACCTTGCCGCATCAGCTCAATAACACCGATTCCAAACGCAAGAGAAGTATCCTTCAGAAGGATCGTAAATTCGTTGGACCATCCAGGGATGGAAAGCCGGAGCATCTGAGGTATTATCACATGGCGAATCGCTTTGAGCTTACTCATTCCAAGGGAGAAGGCGGCATGGATTTGACCTTCAGGGATGGAGTTGATCGCCCCGCGATATATCTGCGCTTGATACGCTGAACTCCGAAGCCCCAGACCGAGAACGGCAGCAGTAAACGCATCAAGGTTGATTCCAATCTGAGGAAAACCAAAATAGATAAGGAAAAACAAGACAAGGAGGGGAATACCTCGAAGGACTTTCTCATAAATTAAAATTAAATAGGCAATCGGTCGTGATGCGTAGGAGCGACCGGCTGCAAGCACAACCCCGAGAGTCGTCCCAAGTAAGATACCGACTGCGGTGAGAAGAAGGGTTACTATAAGCCCATCAAGGAGTGAGGGGAGTGATTCTATCAGCGTTTCAAGCGCCAACTGATCACTCCTTATTCACGTTATGTTGTGGTAAAGTATTTCTCAATAAGTTCCTCCCAATAGGTCGATCCCATAACCGCGGTTAATCCTGTGCTAATCTTGGTTGCTAACTCTGTGTTTCCTTTTTTCACCGCAAACCCATAGGATTCATTGGTTGTGATGTTCAGCACAATTTTCACCTCACCATTCTTTTCAAATGCCTTTGCAACTGGTGAATCGATGACGATAGCACCAACCCGTGAAGGTCCTATGATCAAATCAGCGACTGCGTCGGTGTACAGATCGTAGCTCCTAAATTTATCATTGCTCAATTTCCCGGTGGCAACGAGCGTATCGTTCACCCACGACCATCCTGTCGTTCCGGTTTGAGCACCAACCGAATAATTTTTCAGATCTTCGATTGTCTTTACTGTTACATTTGCACCTACTTTCACAAGCACTGCCTGATTTGCATCATAATACGGAGCGCTAAAGTCAACCTCTAATTTACGTGCATCAGTAATCGACATTGCCGCGGCAATGACATCGATTTTCCCTGTTTGCAATGCAGGTATCAAGGAATCAAATCCGATATCTTGCACTTCAACGATGTATCCTTGGTCAGTAAGGACCTTTTTAATCAAATCAATATCAAAACCTATAATGGTTTGATTGGCGGCTTTATATTCAAAAGGGGCAAAATCCGACGAGGTTCCCACGATGATTTTATTTGTTTTTTCTTGCGTACATCCTGATAATGCAACAGCACCTATGACCATTGCAAGTACCAAGCCTATTGAGAATATTTTATGTTCGTTTTTCATAATCTACCTCACCCTTGAGTTGTAATAGATAATAGTTGCAGTATTATTTAAACATTGTAGTAATTAATAAGAATTGACCGTGAAAAAAAATAATGACAACGTGGTTCATAATCGATTTAGGTACTTAATAAGCCCAGGTGTAATGACTGGTCTATTTGCAATGATGGGATATCCAAACGGCAGAATGGTCGAATGGACTGAGTCATGAATGATTTCTATTTCTGAGGCGATTTCGATGTCTTTGAGGTTCAGACCAAGGCAGATTGCTTTGGTGACAAACGCCGCACCATCGATGGATAGCTGGAGGCTCCCAAGGTGTCGTGTTTCAAAACCTGATGTGTTACTGATGAGTTTTTTTGTCCTACCCTGCGGTTTTTCGTAGCCGAGTAGTCCTCCGATGATGATTGCATCCGCGTTGGAACAATCCTTTGGGGTAAGAGGTTTTTTTGCCTGAGGATCAAGCACGATACATTTTTTTGTTGAAAATATGTCTTTTGCCTTCTTTTTTTGGATTCGACCAAGTTTCTGAAGGACTTGTGCGGTTTTTTTGTCAGCAACCCTTGTGAAGACAATGTTTCCCTTCCAGATTTTCACAACGTGTTTGTATTCAAGGAGTAGCCAATCTGAAAGTGCTGGTTCGCAGTGTTCAATGATGAGCAGTGGTTGTTTTTTCATAAAGCGTAAAATGGGTAGGGGAAATGAAGATAATAATGGTTCCTGCGAAAAAGTATTTGAATCTGATAAATATCGATGGTGTGGTGCTATGGATAAAATAGGGAATTACGAAATCCAACCGTTTTCGAAAGCTCGTCAGGATATCACGGTCATATCCCAGGAGGGGAAACGACGGTTGAATGTGCATGCGTTGCTGGAGATCGATGTGACCAAGGCTCGTGAGACAATCCTAGCGTTAAAAGGAAAACAGGACATTTCGTTCACGGGTTGGATCATTAAATGTGTCGGTCAAGCAGCCCATGAGCATAAACAGCTGAACGCCTATCGATTAGGCCGCAAAAAAATCGTGTTCTTCGATGATGTCGACATCCCAATCCCGGTGGAGCGGGTCGTTGATGGAGAGCAACGACCGCTTGCTTATATCGTTCGTAAAGCAAATGAAAAAACCGTTACAGAGATCACCAAGGAAATCCGTATGGTTCAGCAGCAGACGATTGATGCGACAACAGAGGTCCTGGGCGAGGATCTCACTCGCTTGGAGAAATGGGTGATCCATGCGCCGTTTTGGTTAAAGAAAATAGGAGTCCGGCTGTTAAGACGGCAGGGGTTGTTAAAAAAGAAGCATCTTGGAACAGTCGGGGTCACTGCAATCGGGATGAAAGGCCGGTTCCCCGGCTGGGTTATTGGGATGGGTGGCCCGATCGCAACGCTAGTTGCGGTCGGTGGGATCATGAGAAAACCAGGGGTGGTTGACGATAAAATCCAAATCCGTGACTATCTGCACGTCACCATCACCGCTGATCACAGCATTGTTGACGGTGGTCCCTTGGCGCGGTTCATCTCACGGCTGACAGAGCTGTTAGAAACCGGTTATGGACTGTGAACAGGGAGATTTCTTGTAGAGCAGAAAAAACTAGGTTTTCTTTTTCAAGGCATAAATGGTCCAGGGCGCAATCCTTGTCTCATTGATCCAACGATAGGGTTCGTGTTCTGTTGCCAATGGTTTATAGGTATTCATGAGGTGTAAGTTAGAGCAGGTATAGACTTTTTTATAATCTTCCTCAGACCAGAGAATATCATCACAGGGTCGGTTATCGATAATATCGGTCGTTATGATGCGAACGATATCGCCGCTTTTTGCTGCTGCATTCTTTGGGAAATCCTTTGTGGTGAAGGATGCCCATTCATGGGTATATATCTCTGGTGAGGAGACAAGGTTGATGATGGTTCCGTTTTGCTTTAGAAGCGTTGATAAACCGGTGAAGAGTGCGATTTTTTTGTCCATAGTAGGGATGTTATCGAACGTGAATGCAGAGAGGATCAGGTCAAAGGATTCAGGTGGTAATCGGCTGAAGTTTCCATCATCAATATGCTGGTAATTTCCTGCCGGGTCAAGTTGTCTTGCGATGGTGATCATCTCCTGTGATATGTCGATTCCAACGGTTGTAAATCCGAGTTTCTGGAGAAATCGCGTCGATCGGCCGGTCCCACAACCGAAATCGAGAGCGTTTTTTCCGCACGTATGTTCGGAGATTATTTTTGGCAGATCCCTGTATGCTAAATAGTAGGTTTTGTCAAACTTGAGTTTTGAGTAGGCTTCTGCTCGTTTTGAATCTTCATAGACATTGGAAAATTTCAGATTGATCTCTTTTTTCATCTGAAGGGAAGGTACATTGTCTCTGTTTAAAATAACTTAGTATTATAGTTGGAATAGGTATGTCGTCACAAGCAATCAATTTTCAGCATATTCTGATTTATCAGAAAAGTTTAAATATTCTGAATTATATTGTAGGTTGTAAGGTAAGAAAAATGCCGAAACAAAATAAAACAGGATCCTGCGACCCTCTGAAGGATCAACCACCGAGGTGCTGCAGGGTGGACTCCGTCGTAAGCGTAGACGAGCGAGGACAGATGGTGCTCCCAAAGGAACTCCGAAAGAAAGCCAACATCAAAGCAGGTGATAAACTCGCAGTCATCGCCATGGAAAAGGACGGAAAAGTATGCTGTTTATCATTGATCAAGGTAAACGATATCGAGCCCATGGTCAAAGAAATGCTTGGTCCACTAATGAAAGATATGCTTTAAAAAAAAAAAGAGATGAGAGTTATGGAAGAGAA
>JGI20214J51650_10002300_pt1 | contig 12044 bp, 9 predicted proteins | sample WetSurMetagenome_FD_51650 | JGI IMG/M metagenome (IMG submission 51650)
ATAATTATCGCAGGATAGACTCACGCGACGGATGAGAGATCGAATGATCAGCAGGGGAAACATTTGGAGTTTATAACAAGGATAGGAAAAGGGGCGGTGCGTCAAATCCTGAAGATGGGAAGGATGGGAATCTTTCTTGCCAAATCGCTCTCTTGCTGCGCCTCGCCGCCGATTAAGGTTCCGCTGATTTTAAAGCAGATCCAGTTCATCGGGTACCAGTCCCTGCTCGTCATCTTCCTGACAGGCGCATTCACCGGGATGGTCCTCGGTTACCAGGGATTCAACACACTCAGCCGGTTCGGATCAGACGCCTTTCTCGGCCCCATGGTCGGACTCGCGCTGATCAAGGAAATGGGGCCTGTGATCTCCGCGCTCATGGTGACAGGAAGGGCGGGATCGTCCATTACCGCGGAGATCGGGATCATGCGCATCAGCGAGCAGATTGATGCTCTTCAGCTGATGGGGCTGAACCCTTATCGCTATCTCGTGGCTCCCAATTTCGTCGCAGCCCTCATCTCGGTTCCGCTGCTCACGGCCATTTTTGACGTGGTGGGCATCTTCGGCGGGTACCTGATCGGTGTCAAGCTTCTGGGCGTGAGTTCAGGGGTGTATTTCGGGGAGATGATGAGCTACGTGGAAATGGAGGATGTGCTGGAGGGCCTGTTCAAGTCCCTGAACTTCGGGCTTATCATTGCGTGGGTCTGCTGCTTCAAAGGATACTACACCGGATACTACACCGGTTTTGGAGCTGAAGGGGTGAGCACGGCGACGACGCAAGCCGTGGTTCTTTCCTCTGTGTTGATTCTGGTGTGGGACTACTTTCTCACGTCCACGCAGTTGTTTGTTTAACGTTTTAGACGAAGACTCTTTGAAGTATGCCACGAATTCAAAAGCGAACCGCGGAATATCGAATAACGAATGAAGAACACCGAAGGAGAAAGACGTTCAACTTCGTCATTCGGAATTCCCTGTTTGACATTCGATATTCATACGTTAGGGCGGGCTTAGACAAGATTTGATTGGCGTCAGACGCACGCATCACATGAATTATGATCAAGATAGAAGATCTGCATAAGTCCTTTAACGGGGTTGCGGTTCTCAAGGGGGTGAACCTCGAGGTCGAAAATGGAGAGCTCCTTGCCCTCATTGGGAGAAGCGGCTATGGCAAGAGCGTGCTCCTGAAGCACGTGGCTGGTCTGCTCCGCCCTGATCGGGGACGAATCCTGGTGGATGATCAGGACATGTGCCGCCTCCGGGGCAGAGAACTGACACGAGTGAGAAATCGCCTTGGCTTCCTTTTCCAGAGTGGAGCCCTCTTCGATTCCATGACCATCCTCGACAACGTCGCATTCCCTTTGAGAGAGAAGACAAGACTGAGTGAACAAGAAATCAGGAAAAAGGTGATGGTGGAGCTGGAACAGGTCGGCCTGCTCGGCTCTGAAGAAAAATACCCGTCCCAGATCAGCGGCGGCATGGTGAAGAGAGCCTCGCTCGCCAGGGCTCTCGTCGAGGAGCCGGAGATCATGCTCATCGATGAACCGACCACAGGATTAGATCCCTTGACAGGTCACACCATTCTGAACCTCATCGATGGGTGCCACAAGAGGCTCCGATTCTCAGGGATCGTGGTGACCCATGAGGTGCCGAAGATTTTCGAGATTGTGAACAAGGTGGTCATGCTTCACGAAGGCCGGGTGGTTTTCATCGGGACTCCGGAGGAGATTCTTTCGTCGGAAGATGAAACGGTTCAGGCCTTTATCGCTGCAGGGGCGGAATGGTTAACCCATGATGCCGCATGCTACCCCCCTATGCTCCAGCGGAGAAAGAAAGATATTCATGCTCTGTAAAGGGGGGAATGTCCGGTAAAGTCAGAACCCCAATAGAGGGAAACCATGAGAAAGTTCAATATCGAGTTCACGGTCGGGTTATTCGTCATCGCAGGCATCCTCTGCTTAGGCTATCTTTCCATAAAGCTCGGGGGGATGGAGGTCCTTGGCAACCAGGGCTATGACGTGTATGCCCTGTTTTCCAACAGCGGAGGCCTCAAACAGGGGTCTTCGGTCATGATTGCAGGAGTTGAAGTGGGCCGCATCAGGAGCATCGGGCTTGATGACTACCAGGCGAGGATTGTCATGAACCTCAACAAGGACGTGAAGATTCAGGAGGACGCCATCGCCGCCATCAAAACCAAGGGACTCATCGGTGAAAAGTTCATCGAGATCACGCCGGGCGGGTCCGACAAAATCATCCCCCCGGGTGGAAAGATCCGGGAGACCTTGCCTCCTGTGGATTTTGAGCAATTGATCTCAAAGTATGTGTTCGGCAAAATTGAATAGACGTGAAATGAAGAAGCGGAAGCGGAGCTGAGGTGAACGGTATGAGGCGGAAAGGGTGGATTGGGATAGCGCTCCTTGCCCTGTGGGCTGGGTGCGGCTTTGGTCCTGTGTGGGCAGGCGTACCCACGGAAAAGGTCAAAGAAACGACGGACAAAATTATCGCGATTGTCAGCGATCCCGCCCTCAAGGACCCGGCAAAAGAGAAAGAAAGACGCGAGCAAATTCGAAGATCCGTGGATGAAATGTGCGACTGGCAAGAGATGTCGCGACGGTCGCTGGGAAGATACTGGGCGCAGCGGAGCGAGCAGGAAAAAAAGGAGTTTATCCAGCTTTTCGGCCAGCTGCTTGAGAGAACCTACATCGACAAGGTGGAAGGCTATTCCGGGGAAAAGGTGATTTACACAGGAGAAAGAGTCGATGGGGATTATGCCGAGGTGGACGTCAAAATCGTGACCAAGAAGAACACGGAAATCCCGGTCGTGTACAAGCTGAGGAGCAGGGACCAACAGTGGTGGGCCTACGATATGGTCATCGAAGGCGTCAGTCTGGTGAACAACTATCGCACCCAGTTCAGCGACATCATGGCTAAGTCCTCCTTTGAAGGGCTGATGAAGAAACTGAGAGAAAAATCCGCTGAATAGGCAGAAGAGGGTTTACACGTTGATGAAGAGAACCGGTCTTGTGTTTGTGATCGCGATCATTTGCATCGTCTCCCTTGAAGCCGAGTCCTCGGGGCAGAGCACGGCGACCTATGCGCCGGAACATGGGTTCAGCGCTCAGAGAGTGGAACTCGCCTCGATTCAAGTGGCTTCTCTGAAAGAGGCAAGCACTGAAGATGAGGAGGCAGAGCCGGTCGAGTCTTCAGGAGAGACGGTGCCTGACCCTCTGGAGCCAATCAACCGGGCGTTTTTCGAGTTTAATGACAAGCTCTATTTTTTGGTGTTAAAGCCTGTGGCCACGGGGTACAAAACCGTGGTGCCTGAAGAGGTCAGAGTGTGCATCAGAAATTTTTTTACCAATCTGGCCTTTCCCGTGCGGTTCGCGAATAACCTGTTCCAAGGAAAATTCTTTGGAGCCATTGAGGAGACGTGCGGATTTCTTGTGAATTCCACGGTCGGGCTGGGTGGCCTTGCCGACATTGCGACAGCGGTCGACATCAAAAGACACGATGAGGACTTGGGCCAGACCCTGGCTGTGTACGGTGCTGGACCCGCATTTTATATCAACTGGCCCTTTTTTGGACCCTCAACCCTGAGAGATACGATCGGGGTGGCAGGAGACCTTTTTATCGACCCCCTCACCTACCTGGGCAACTATTGGTACGCCCCCTACTCGAGAGGGCTCAACATACTGAATGAGACGTCTTTGAGACTCGGCGACTATGAGTCCCTCAAGAAGGCTGCTCTTGACCCCTATGTCGCTTTGAGGGATGCCTTTTACCAAAACCGACTGAGCAAGATCAAAGAATGAAAACGGAGAAACCGAAGGGTCACGGCGATCGCAGAGATTAGAACCTTGGGCCAGAACTTCTTCGCAAGGGGCGTAGAAGCTCAAAACGAACCGCAGAATATCGAATAACGAACACCGAACGCCGAAGGGAGCAACAGAAGAGATTTAACTTCGTCATTCGAAATTCCTTGCTCGATATTCGACATTCGGGTTTTTGGATTCGAATTTGGCTTTGGCCGAAAGCCTGCGTTAGGAGGAAGCAAGATGTCGGGATCGTCTCACATGGATTCGGAAATGTTCAATATGGTTCTGGATACCCTTGGCAAGCTCCAAAAGGAAAGACTGACTCTGCAAGTCAAGCTGGAGATGGACAAGGCCGGGGTGTTCCCGTCCGAGCTCATCCGGTTCATGCTGGGCCCTGAGGTCGCGCTTCATCTCATCTTCATTCCCTTAGAGTACGGTGGTCTAGGCGCTGGCGCCCAGCAGATCGCAGTGATCTCAGAGAGGATGGCCAAAATGGATTTGGCGGTGGCCACTTCTTTTCTGTGCATATGCCTGGGCATGGATCCCATCATGGTGGGAGGCACGCCCGCTCAGAAGGAGAAGTGGGTTCGAAAGATCGCCGACGAGGGTTTGATCGTCGCCTATGGCGTGACAGAGCCTGGGGCAGGCTCCAATGTCCAGGCCCTGAAGACCAAGGCTGAACGGGTTTTGGATGAGAAGGGAAACATTATCGGCTACAAGATCAACGGCCAGAAGCAGTTCATTACCAACGGCGGTGTGGCAGCTGTTTATACCCTCCTGGCGGACACGCCCGGCGGACCCTCCTTTTTTGTTTTTGAGGCTGGAACTCCCGGTCTTTTCCCTGGCAAACACGAAGACAAGCACGGCATCAGGGCCTCGGACACCTGTCCGCTCACTCTGGAGGACCTGTTCGTCCCTGTAGAAAACCTGGTAGGAGGAGTCGAAGGGCAAGGGCTTAAGCAAGCCAACCAGGTCTTCGGCTACACCAGGGTCATGGTGGCTACCTTCGGCCTTGGAGGCGGAACGGCTGCCCTTGAGAAAGCGATCGCCTACGGAAAGGAGCGGATTCAATTCGGCGGGCCTCTGGTCGAGAAACAGGGATACACCCACCAGTTGCTTGTTCCCCACGCCGTTCAGTTGGAGGCGGCAAGAGCCTACATCGAGAAGACCGCGATAAGGCTCGATTCAGGGGAGCAGGACCTTCAGGTGGAAGGGTCGATCTGCAAGTACTTTGCTACGGAGGTAGGGGACGCTGCGGCAAATGATGCCATTCAGGCCCTGGGAGGGTATGGATATGTGCGCGAATTCGAGGTGGAGAAGATAAAGAGAGATCTCAAGATCACCACCATCTTTGAAGGAACGAGTGAAATCCAGCGGAGCATTATTTCCACCTTCCGCTTGCGGGAAACCGTGCGCTCCAAAGGACGATTTTACCTCGACATGGCGGAAGCTCTCGATAAGCTTTCTCCGGACTGCGGAGCGCAGACGGTCGCCCATTCCCTCCGCCTGCTGAACGAGGTGGTCCTAAACACTCGCAAACACAAGCTCACACGATCGCAGTACGTCATGTTCCTCCTGGCGGATATGATAACCTGGTGCGAAGTCGGAGAGGCTCTCTGCCACAAAGCGGCGGCCGGTGATGGCCGATCGCCTGAGTTCATGAGAGCCGTTGCCCGCCTTTTTGCCCTGGAGGTGGCGACGAAAGTCTATGTGAACGGCACCAAGATTGCTCAGGGTTGTGAGGAAATCATGGGCGATGTTGTCCCCAAACTCAAAGAACTCGATCTTGGCGAGACCTCGCACCATTTTATGGCCGACATGGATCTGGTTGCCGCTGAAATCGTCAGGTAGCGGTCTCTTTCAATTCTTTTAATACGTTAGCTTTTTGAAATTGTATGTTCTTGGCTGAGGCTATGGGGGTCCCTATCAAAACAGAACAACGAAGAAGCCACAGGACCCCATGGCCTTTACTCATTACCAATTTCAAAAAGCTAAAGTGTTACGAACTTATTGGGAATGACCACAGGAAACGTCCATCATCGCTCGTTCCGGGGAAGCAGGCACAGGAGAAGGCGGGCAACTTTCAAAAGGAGCTTTTGTGAAAAGCCGAGAATCGATCCCCAACTGAGGCGGACCTTCGACAAGATCGGCGTCCCTGAGCCCACCCCTTTTCGTCCCGATCCCTTCCAACTTGAATCCCTCGAGAAGATCGAGGAATGCGATGTGCTCGTCAGTGCCCCCACGGGTTCCGGAAAAACGTGGATTGCCGCTCAGGCCATCGCCCGCAATCTCTCCAAGGGGCTCAAATCGTGGTATGCCTCCCCCCTCAAGGCGCTCTCCAACGCCATCTTCCAGGAATTCTGCGAAACCTTCGGGACGGAAGTCTGCGGTATCCTCACAGGGGACCGAAAGGAGAACCCCAACGCCCCCATTGTTGTGGGAACCACGGAGATCCTGCGCAATCAGCTCTACGACGCCATGCACGAAGGGCTGAGCCTTCAGGCCGACCTGGTCATCCTGGATGAGGCGCACTATCTGAGCGACCCTGAAAGGGGCGTGGTGTGGGAAGAAGTGCTCATCTATCTGCCCTCGAGAGTAAGGCTCCTTCTTTTATCCGCAACGATCTCCAACGCCGAAGAAATCGCTTCTTGGCTCAGGGAGAACCGCAAGACCAAAACCTGGGTGGTGCGTTCGGAAGAACGGCCGGTCCCGCTGGAGATGCTTTTTCTGTTCCCGGACGGCCTGATATCCCCATTGACCAGCAGGAGAGGGCTTTCCCCGAAGGTGAGGAAATTCCTGCTTTCGGAGAAGGAGCGGAGCGGCTTCAATCGCCTCGATTTCGGCGAGATCATCGCTTGCCTCAGAGAGACGGACCTGCTGCCGGCTATCTTCTTTCTCAAGTCTCGAATGGATTGCGACCGGGCTCTTCTCACGTGCAACCGAGTGGACAGGCCGGAGGGCACCGGGGAACGCTTGGGAAGCGAGCTCAGGGAATTTCTGAGAAAGTACCCTCACCTTGAGGGCCATCGACAGAAAGGCGCTCTCCTGGACGCTGCGGTGGGGTCTCACCACGCAGGTCAGCTTCCTTACTGGAAAATTTTGGTTGAGAGGATGATGGTCCGGGGATATCTGGAAGCCATTTTCTCAACCTCCACTGTGGCTGCAGGCGTGAATTTCCCTGCCCGAACGGTTGTGCTTGTACAGAGCGATCGATTTGACGGGCGGGAGTTCTCCAATCTCACGGCCACCGAGCTTCATCAGATGACCGGAAGGGCAGGGCGAAGAGGAAAAGACAACATCGGCTTCGCCCTGGTCGTCCCTGGCCCGCATCAGGATCCGCAACTCATCGCCGAGCTGAAGGATTCTCCCCCTGAACCGCTGATGAGTCGGATTCACATCAATTTCTCCATGACTCTTAACCTATTGCTTTCGCACACGCCGGCCGAAGTCAAAGATCTTCTGAATCGATCCTTTGCCTCACATCAGACAACCCATCGAGGGTCCGCTTTCGAGGCTCGATGGAACAGCCTCGAGGGAGAACTGAAGAGGCTTCTGCCTGAAGGACGGTGCGACACAAGCGACCCCATTGAAGTCCTGGACAACATCTTGAAAAGGTCTCAACTCAGAAGGCAAGAGCACAGGCAGGCAAGGGGACTCCGGCTGGAGAAGAGACAGCGGGCTTTGGAAGAACATCTTCAACCCGGGTCCCTGTTCGTCCACAAGAACCGCCAGGTCTATGTGGTTTTTAAGACTTACAGCGAGAAAGGAAGAAGGGTCTGTCTAGCCCACAATTTGAGGAGAACCCTTCGCTTCAGGAAAGGACAGTGGAGGCTGAAAAGAGTCGACGGTCGCCACATCGGAAGCATCCTCGATTTCAAAGTGGACTTGCATGAGGAGGATACCCCGGAGAGACTCAGAGTGTTGCTGGCCTCCNTTCCCCTGGAGGAGTTGACGAATCTGAAGATCCAGACGCCCGAAACGGAGGAGACGGAGAAAGGGAGAAGGGTACAGGCGCTTCCCTGCGAGGAGTGTATTCACCGGAACCTCTGTCATGGCAACCCAAAAGGGGAACTTCGCAACCTCCTGAGGGAGTTCCGGATCCTGATCGATAAGATGGGCGGAGCAGGAAAGGGGCTGTGGCTAAGCTTCAAGAGACACCTTCGATTTCTGAAGGAGACCGGATTTGTGGACGAGAGGGACCGCCTGACCCAGGACGGCTTGTGGGCGTCAAAGCTGAGGTTGGACCACCCTCTCCTGATTGCAGAAGCCATCAGAAAAGGAGCTTTTTCAGAGGCTTCCCCTCAGATCGTGGCAGGATGCCTGGCTCCCTTTGTTTGGGACAGGTCAATTGAGATGGACTTCAGAATTGAGAGCCCCCTTGATCTGGGGGAGCTCGAAACGGCATTCCGCAAGACCATGGACCTGATCGAAGACCTCAGACGTCTTCAGGCCAGCAGGGGCTTCAACAGCCCTCAGGTCTTTTATTGGCCCTGCGTCGCGCTCTTTCTTTGGGCCTCGGGCCTCCCATGGAAGAGTCTTCTGAACGTGATTCCGGTAGATGAAGGAGATCTGACATCCCTCATGGCCAGAACCGCGGACCATTTGCGTCAGGTGACCAATCTCAGCGAAACCCACCCAGGCTTGTCGTCCGTAGCGGGAAGGGCCATTGATTTGATTCTCAGAGAGCCGGTCTACATCGAATAGAGACCAGGGTCTTCAGGCGAAAGGATACAGGAAGTGCCCAGAAAAATGGGCGCGAGTGAACAACATTCTGTGAACTAGGTGATGGTTGCCACCTTGCCTTGTGTGATCTTCACAAGGTCCGCTGCTGTGAGTTTGAAGACCGCATGGGGAGTTCCTGCCGCAGCCCAGATTTCCTCATACTTGAAAAGATCCTCGTCGATGAAGATTTCCATTGGCTTGGAAAGGCCGGCAGGCGGGACACCACCGATGGCGAATCCCGTGTGCTCGCGAACAAAGTCCGCATCGGCTTTCTTAACAGGCTCGGAGAGAAGGTCGCGGAGCTTTTTTTCGTTTACACGGTTTGCACCGCTTGCAACGACAAGAACGGGTCTTTTCGTGGTCTTGGTCTGGAACACCAGGGATTTTGCTATCTGCTCAACGCGGCAGCCGATCGCTTGAGCCGCTTCCTGCGAGGTTCTGGTCGAGCCGGGCAGCTCGACCACCGTGCAGGCCACGCCGTGCTGGCTTAGAGCATGCTGGACCTTCTGCGCACTGTCACTGAGGAGGGGTTCAGACATGGATGAGACTATAACATGCAGGCTTTTGAAGTGGGAATGAAAAAAGGCATAAAGGCACACGGCTACAAAGAAAGAGGCAAAGGGACAAAGGTGCAAAGTCACATAGGCACAAAGAAAGAAAGGGAGAAAGGCACAAAGGTAAGAGGGACAAAAGGATACAGGAGAAGGGGTTTTCTGCTTTGTGCCTTTGTGCCTCTGTCCCTTTGTCCCTGAGATTATTTGAAAGCGAATTTATTTTCTGCGAAAAGCCCCAAGCAGGCGTCGACCACATCAGGATCGTAAAAACGACCCCTCTTATCCTTGATTTCATCCAGAGCCTTGTCCATACCCAGGGAAGGCCGGTAAGGTCGGTGTGAAGCCATAGCTTCTACAACATCGGCAACGGTCAGAATTTTGGCCTCCAGCAGAATGCGATCTCCGGTGACTCCTTGAGGATAGCCGGATCCGTCCAGCCTTTCGTGGTGCTGGAGCACCATCGTTGCGATGTCCCAGGGGAACTCGATGTCTTTCAGGATGTCATAACCGACCTGGGAGTGGGTTTTGATGAGACTGAATTCAAGGGGCGTGAGAAGACCCGGTTTGCTCAAGATTTCAGCTGGAACAGAGATCTTGCCGATGTCATGAATGACCCCTGCCATTCGGATCCCGTCCACACGATCGGCACCAAGTCCCATGCGTGTGGCGATGGCTCGGGCCAGGTCCGCAACTCTCTTCTGATGACCGGCGGTGTAGGGGTCCCTCACCTCGACCGTTTGGGCGATGGCTTGAATCGTGGCCCCTGTGATTTTGCGAAGCTTGTCGAGACTGTGCCTGAGCTCTTCCTCAGCCTTCTTTTGCGTAGTGATGTCCCTGACAAAATTGAGAGTTGCAGGCAGGTCCTCCCACACAATAGGAACAGAGCTGATCTGAGCCCAGATCTCCTCGCCGGCGCGGTTGATGACTCTGATCGAGTAGGTGGTGGTCAGCTCTTTGCTGCCATCTCTTTTCTGGCGAACCTCAGAGAGGATGGACCGGTCTTCCGCATGAATCAGTTCCATATAGGGGATCCTGGCCAGTTCTTCATCCCCGTAGCCAAGAATCTGCACTGTTTTTGGATTGGGGAACTTGATGAACCCGTCCTGTGCGACAAAGATGGCATCGTTGGCATTGTTCACGAGAAAACGATACTTTTCTTCCGAATGCCGAAGCGCCTGCTCTGCCAGTTTACGCTCCGTGATGTTGTGGACAACAACCTTGGCGCCTTTTGGGAATCCTTTTTCATAAACGAGTTTTGTGTTCAAAATGACCCAGATGGTCCTGCCGTCCTTTGTCTGGATGGTGTATTCCACGGCTTCGGGAACTTTTTCACCGGCGAAAACCTTCGTCATCCTTTCCATAAACAGAGCTTTGGAGTCGGCGCTGAGAATGTCAAAGGGGCTCATGTTGCCGAGAAGCTCTTCCTTTGTGTATCCGGTGTACTCGCACATGACGTCATTGATTGTGACGAATTTTCTCTGGATGAAATCCACCTCGTAGATTCCAGCCGGAGCGTTGTCCACGAGCTGCCTGTATTTCTCCTCGCTTTCTCTGAGCGCTGCGTCAGAGAGTTTCCTTTCCGTGACATCTCTGAGAATCCCCCGGAACCCCGTGGGTTCCCCTTTTAAATTCCGGACAAGAGAAACGGAGATCTCTACTGTTCGGACGGAGCCATCCTTGCGGGTCAGTTCCCACTGAAGGCTTTTGGAAGGTACACCGCTCAGGAAAACCTGGTTGAAGGTTTCAAAAACGTGTTTTGCACTGACCTGATCCATGTAACGGCGATTGCTGGTGCCCAGAAGTTCCTGTCTCGGGTACCCCATGATTTTGCAAAGATAGTCGCTGCAGAAGGTGATATTGCCCGTGAGGTCTACCTCGTAATAGCCTTCCTCAATGCTTTCCAGAATGGCTCTGTATTTTTCCTCGTTCTCCCGAAGAGCCGCTTCGGCCTTGTTCCTGTCCGTGATGTCCTCGTAGGTTATGAAGTGATCACCTTGTTCAGTGGTAACGGTTCGGAAAAGAATGAGTTTTTCCGACCCATCCTTGCAGGTAACGGGAAAAACCCTCGGGTGATTCTCACCTATCGGGTATTTGCGCAGGTCCTCAAACCATGCGGTGAGGACTTCTTTTTTGCGTTCGGAATCAGGGAAGGCTTTTTCAAACCAAGTCCTGCCGGCAGGAACGTCTTCTAGGGTGTAGCCGAAGAGTTCGGTGAACTTAGGGTTGACGTAAGTGTAGTTCCCTTCCTGGCCGATAATCGCCACGGCAAAAGGAGACTTTTCGACGAGAAGCTGAAGCTTTTGCTTTTCTCTGGACAGGGCTTCCCAAGGGATGGCGATTTGTTCAGGATTCGGCCTTACCATTCTCCTGACTTTCTGCTTAATAGACTGGGAGACCTGNTTTGTGGGCAAAGCCACATCCTCCACGGGGCTCGGGTTGGGAAGACATCTCAGATGTCGGGGAGATGACTGAACTTTATAAAATCCCTGAAGACCAAGGTTGCTAAAAGCGTGCCAGAACTGGGAACTTCATCCTCTACGGGCGAAAGAAATGCTAAAAAACTGTATTTAAACCATGCCGAGAGCTGAAGACCCTTGTCCTGAAGGCTTCTTCGCTCTGGAGCTCCATTTGGAAAAATGAGGCTTCTCGAAGATCTCCGAGAGGACTAGAGCGGGTTATAAGGGAAAGGGAAAAGGAAAAGCACAAAAAATTGTGCAACCTGGGACAATTTTTGGCAGCCCCGTCTTTGACGGGAGTAAGGAAGGACAGGCGCACAGGGCTTACTCTGAGTCGTGTCAAAGGGCCAGGAAGTGTCAGCTTTGATGGTGGCCTAGAATGGTTGCGAACCGGCTAAGGCCATCGAATCAGGAATTCCATGGCAATTCCAATCGCTCACGAAAACTGAAGCGAATGCGGTTGTCCATGTAGTAAAGGAGCTGGGGTTGGTAGCAGTAGAGCC
>JGI20214J51650_10002301_pt1 | contig 12041 bp, 12 predicted proteins | sample WetSurMetagenome_FD_51650 | JGI IMG/M metagenome (IMG submission 51650)
GTATTCCCCGGGGAGTCCCGTTCTGGATAGACTGGTTCGAGGTCCCGCCGTACCGGGAGATGCGCGACATGCATGGCAGGCGGGTGTACCCAAGGGCGCCGGGCATTCACACGGTGAGGTTCCGGACCGCGAAGAGAAAACATGAGAAGATGGGAAAATACCGGGACTTCAGCCCGGCAAACGGCGGCTGGATGAGCCCCTCCTTCGAATTCGCGATTGAGGGTGAGGTGAGCGTTGATGGATGATAGTGAGAATCAGCCGGCCCGGGACACGGGAGAACCGGAGGTCTTCTCACATGATCTCCGGACCCGGTCAGCGCTCTGCGGCACCGGGATCCTGCTCGCCCTCGTCCTGGTCATTACACACCAGCCGCTGGTCCTGCTGGCCCTGCCGGCCGTGATGATCTTCCTCGGCTTCGCTGCCGACATGCAGGAGCTTCTTGCAGCCTGGTTCGGGATGCTGAACACCGTGGGGATCTTCGATCCTGCAGTCCTCACGGATCCTGAACGGGCGGTCTGTGCCGGACGCAGGGATTACTTCTGGTTCGGCGAGGTCGTATCCGCAGCAGCGCTGGCCGGCATCTTCACGGTCCCGCTCGGGATCTCCCTTGCCGGGAAGACCGGGAACCTGCCCTCGTTTACTATCGCGGCCATGATCTTCCTGCTGCTCTTCGTCTTCCTGCCAAAGCTCATCAGGAAAGGAATGAAGACCGACACAGACACGATCATCCTGCTCTTCGGGAAGAACGAGCAGGTGAAGAAGGTGTTCTGGAGCGTGTTCATCGTGCTTGCCGGCTTCGTACTGGCGCAGGTCGTGGATCCGCAAAGCGCACAGGCAATTCTCCAGGTGCTGAGCGGCACGGGATGATACAGATCACCCGATCTTTTTTTAAGAGAGATGATGCCGGTCACAAACAGGCTCCGGTTAACAAGTGCCGGATAAAAGCAGAGTCCATTGAAAAACGGACGCCAGATAAACAGGTTCCGGTTAAAAAAAGATGCCGGATAAAAAACGAAAAAGCGGCCGGTGTGTTAGCCGCTTCCAAAAAAAAGCCCGGGTTACGGGTAGTCCAGGAGCACCCGGAGCTTCGTCTCGATGTGCGGCGATATCTGGTGATACCCGGCTTTGGATAACTGGCCCGTATCGAGACTGACCGCTTCTTCCAGGTCATCCTCCGAGATCCCGTGTTTATCATGGTCCACGATCTCGTGGTAGAAGATCTTCCCGCCGCCCGGCAGGATCCGGCACAGGAACATCCGGTCGTTTTCCACGCGGATATAGTAGTACGACGATCCTATCATTGAGCGCTGGTATTCCTGGAGCTGCTCGAGGATCTCATCATAATCCGGAACCGAAGCATCCGGCATAACATAGCGCGGTATCGGNTCGATACCGCTGGTTTTTTGCGCAGTCGCCATATTCCCCCCNTCNTTCATTCCTAATCTGCATCGGATATACAGATCTTAGGTACGAAGGAAATATCGTTCCTATAGATATATAATTTTCTATTACCGGTTTTCCTCACTGCATACGTACGAGAGAGGAAAANAANGCAGGGAATNATCTCCTGTGAAGGAGCCCACGAACAATTACNGAATTCCGAAAAAAAAGAACCGAAGACCCCTTCTCCGGCAGAGGGTGTATTACGTGGTTCACCCTATCCGGCACCTTAGTACCGGAAAGCTGGTGAGAGACCTGAAAAATGGNGGGGTTCCTTATACTTCCGTCTCCCCGGTACGGATCCTGATCGACTTCTCAACCGGTATGACAAAGATCTTGCCATCCCCGATCTTCCCGGTGCGGGCCGATTCCATGAGGGTACTGATCAGGAGATCCACATCACTGTCCCTGACCACGATCTCAAGCTGCATCTTGGGAAGGAGATCGACGGTCATCAGGCCGCCGCGGTACTCGAGGGTGATCCCNTTCTGTTCCCCGCGTCCCTGNACNTCCGTGATGGTCATACCCTTGAACCCTTTGTCTTCCAGGGCTTTTTTAACGAATTCGAAGCGCTCGGGTTTGATAATTGTTTTTACCAGTTTCATGGTTCTCCCTCCTTTCAGCAGCGTTCCCCGTGCTGCGAGATATCAAGGCCGACATACTCTTCCTCTTCCGTTACCCGCAGTCCCATCGTTTTATCGACGATGACTGCAAGGATGTAGGTCACAACGAATGCGTAGATGACTGCTGCACCCGCCCCCACAAACTGGGCGATGAACTGCGTCATGTTACCTTCGATGAGCCCCGATTTGCCGTTGATNGCTGCTACGGCAAAGATACCGGTTGCGAGCGCACCCCAGAGGCCGCCCATACCATGGATCGCCCAGGCATCGAGACTCTCATCGACACCCTTCTTCTGCCGCCAGAGCATGATGCTATAGCAGAGTACACCGGCGACACCACCGATGATGAGTGCTCCCATCGGGGTAACGTACCCGGCAGCGGGAGTGATCGCAACAAGACCTGCTACTGCACCCGAGACGAACCCGAGCGCACTCGGTTTGCCGCCATGGGCCCATGAGACGAGTGTCCATGAGAGTGCCGCTGCTGCTGCTGCTGTGTTGGTGGTAACGAAAGCCAGTGACGCAAGACCGTTTGCATCCACCGCACTGCCCGCGTTGAAACCGAACCAGCCGAACCACAGGAGTGCCGCACCCAGGATTGACCAGGGGATATTGGCCGGCTCCATCCCGTACTTGCCGTACCCGACCCTTTTACCTATGACAATTGCAAGGGCAAGGGCCGCGAACCCTGAGCTGATGTGGACAACCGTGCCCCCGGCAAAGTCGATCGCACCGAACTGCGCAGCCCAGCCGCCTCCCCAGACCCAGTGGGCCAGGGGGTCATAGACGATCGTGGTCCAGAGCAGCGCGAAGACAAGGTACGAGCTGAACTTGATCCGCTCGGCAAATCCCGAGGTCACGATAGCCATGGTAACCGTGGCAAACACGAGCTGGAAGACCATGTACAACAGTCCCGGAATGACCGGGCTGTATGCGCCGGGCTCCATGCCAACGTTATTTAGTCCGATGTACTGTAAGTTGCCGATGAACCCGCCGATATCCGTACCGAACGCAAGCGAGTACCCGAACAGCACCCACTGGATGCTGACGAGTGCAAAGGCAACGAACGACAGGGTGATCATGTTGATGAAGTTTTTCTTCCGTACAAGACCACCATAGAACAATCCCACCGCGGGCGTCATGATCATGACAAGCGCCGTCGAGACGAGGATCCATGCTGTTGCTCCAGAATCAATTGCCATTCATTTCACCTGTAAACAGATTTGCATTGTTTTCCCTGTTCTTAATTTATCCCCAACCGGATTGGTGGTGACTGATCATTCTGATAACGATACGTGCCGGAGGAAAANTCCGGTNTACCGCTGAATTCTCATTTTCCCATCGGNTTCCTGTCAGTTCGGATTTTTAGTGTTGTACAATTGTTGGAAGGAAGTTGTATTCCTACATTGATAAATGTTACGATTATTGCTCCTGTCATTGTTGAGGTTAAAGAGGATAACCGGATAAGGAAAAATCGTTGAGAAACGTAAGACCGGGGAAAGGTTCCTGCATTTTTTTCCCGGATTTTCCCTGCGAAAAAAAAGGAGTCATAGCACCCCGGGCCTTTCGTTATCGATCAGGAAGGATACTTCACACCCATGGTTTTGCATCGGCAATGCCCGGATGAAGCGCCATTCCCCGGAATATTATNGTGCCCTCATCCGGGTTACTTCCCCGGGCCGATGAAATCCTCAGCAACCATCCGGCAAAGCCGGTTGCTCTCTGACAGGTACCGGGGAGTCTCCCGGGCAATCACCGATTGCTGGTGCTTCCGGAGATCTTTGGACCATTCCCGGACAATCGTTTCCGTCATTTCCAGGTGGAACTGGAGACCCAGTGCGTTCCCAAGCGAGAATGCCTGGTTACGGACATTATTCCCGTACGCGAGCCGGCGGCCCCGCAAGGGAATTTCAAATGTTTCCCCGTGAAGCTGGAACACATGGAATTGTTCCGGGAATAAGGAGAAGATACCAGACGCATCCGGTGCCCGTTTCAGCGGTTGCCACCCGGTCTCCCGCACGAACGGGTATACCCGGGCCCCATGAGCGGATGCAATCAGCTGGGCACCAAGACAGATCCCAAGGACTTTCTGCCCGGCTTTTACCGATCGCCGGATAAGTTCTTTCTCCGCCTTCAGCCAGGGATATTTTTCTTCGTCATTGACACTCATCGTGCCCCCCATGAACACAAGATGGGAAGCATCACAGGTGCGGGGAACCTCATGGGTGTCGTACAGCGGGATATATTCGAACGGTATATCCCGGTTCTGAAAGATCGTTTCAAAATATCCCGACGGCTCGTTTCGCACATGCTGGAAGATGGCGATCTTCGTATCCCTACCCGGTTTCCGGTCGTGGCCGCTGTCAACCTGCCGGGGGATACCGGGGATCATCCGCCTCACGCCCGTTCGCCATGCTGGCAGATATCCAGGCCGACATACTCTTCATCTTCGGTTACCCGGAGCCCGATCGTACGATCGATGACGGTACCGATGATCCACGTGGCAACGAATGCATAGACAAGCGCAGCCAGAGCCGCAACAGTATTGATGTAGAACTGCGATGCGTTTCCCTCAATAAGGCCGGCAAACCCTCCGACGGCTGCCGCTGCAAAGATACCGGTTGCTATTGTCCCCCAGAGGCCGCCCATGCCATGAATTGCCCATGCATCGAGGCTCTCATCCAGCTGTTTGCGGATCCGGGCAAGCATCATGTAGAAACAGAGAACGCCGGCAACCGCCCCGATAAGCAGCGCAACAAGCGGAGTAACGAAACCGGCTGCCGGGGTAATCGCTACCATCCCGGCAATCGCACCGCTTACCATCCCCAGCGAACTCGGCTTGCCACGGTACCAGCTCGCGAACATCCATGCGAGGGCACCGGCAGCGGCAGCNGAATTCGTGTTGACAAAGGCAGTCACCGCACTGCCGTTGAGTGCCAGGGCACTTCCTGCATTGAACCCGAACCAGCCGAACCACAGGAGTCCGGCGCCAAGCAGTGCGATCGGGATATTGTGAGGTTCAAGTACATGCTCCCCGAACCCGGCCCGCCGTCCGATAACGAGGGCAAGCGCGATCGCGGCAAAACCCGAGCATATCTCCACTGCCGTTCCCCCGGCGAAATCTATCAGTCCCATCTGCTGGGCCCACCCGCCACCCCATGCCCAGTGGGCGATCGGGCAATAGACAAACGTGAGCCAGACGAGGCAGAAGACGATGTANGATGAGAACTTCAGACGCTCTGCAGTGGCCGAAGTAACGATGGTAATAGTAACTGCTGCAAAGAACAGCTGGAATATCATGAAAACCAGCGGAGGGTAAGTACCGGTGCCGGCATCAGCACTCACGCCGGCAAGACCCACATAATCCAGGTTTCCGATGAACCCCAGAACATCCGGCCCGAACGCAAGGGAATACCCGATCAGGACCCAATGGACACTCGCAAGCGCGAGACTCACAAATGAGAGCGCAATCATCGAGATGAAATTCTTCTTCCGTACCAGTCCGCCATAAAAGAACCCGACTCCGGGGGTCATCAGCATTACGAGCACTGCCGAGACCATCAGCCAGCATGTAACTCCGGTATCTATTGCCATGGTAATCACCGTTATTTTTTTTTGGATGGCGATCGATCTGTGTGCGTCCCGGGCACTCACCCGGGAATGTTCCTGAGGGGTGCAGATTCCGTATCCACTACCCGGTTATCTCCGGGCCCCTTCTGAGACATGGTTTACAGAACGATCGGCCGATCCTTACGGGATTACAAGTCCGAAAATCGCCGATTATTCAAAATTTTTAAAAAAATTTAGTAAGTTGCAAGATACCTGTCCAGCTCCCACGGGTGAACCGCGAGCCGGAAGGCATCGGTTTCCATCTCGGCAATGCGGGTGAGGTTCGTCACCACATGTTCGCCGAGGGTGTTGCAGATGACTTCATCCTTGAGGAGTGCTGCATTTGCTTCGGCGAGGCTGGCCGGGAGCATCTCGACATGAAGTCTCTTGCGGTCTTTTGCATTGAGATGATAGATGTTGGTGTTCGTCGATTCCGGCGGCATGATCTTGTTCTTGATGCCGTCCATACCCGCTGCAAGCATGCAGGCGAACGTGAGGTACGGGTTGCACATCGGGTCCGGGCTGCGGAACTCGGCACGGGTACTGTTGCCGCGGGCAGCGGGAACACGGACAAGGGCAGAGCGGTTGGCCGCACTCCAGGCGAGGTAGCAGGGGGCTTCATAGCCGGGAACGAGACGCTTGTAGGAGTTGATCGTGGGGTTTGCCACACGCGTGATAGCTTTTGCATGCTTCAGGATACCGCCGATATAATACATGCAGGTCTCGGAGAGCTGCAGTTCCGCGTTCGGATCGAAGAATGCATTCTTGCCGTTCTTGGAAAGCGATCCGTGGGTGTGCATACCGCTGCCGTTGATGCCGGCAATCGGCTTGGCCATGAAGGATGCATGCAGACCGTACTGGAGTGCAATGGACTTGGCTGCAAACTTGAAGGTAATAACGCGGTCTGCAGTGGTGAGGGCATCGCCGTACTTGAAATCGATCTCGTGCTGGCTGTCTGCAACTTCGTGGTGCGAAGCCTCGATCTCAAAACCCATGTCGGTCAGTGCAAGGACTACATCACGGCGCACGTCTTCCGCAGCGTCCGTTGGTGCCAGGTCGAAATAGGCCCCATGGTCCTCAAACTCCGTGGTAGGTACACCATCAAACATCTTGAACAGGAAAAACTCAAGCTCAGGACCGGTGTTGAACGTGTAGCCCATCTTGGCTGCTTCAGCCATTGTCTTGCGCAGGATGTAGCGGGGATCGCCGGTAAAAGGCTTGTTGCCGTACGTCTGGACATCGCAGATGAACCGGGCAACCTTTCCTTCCTGGGGCCTCCAGGGAAGAACTGCATACGTTGCCGGATCGGGCTTCAGGATCATATCGGATTCTTCGATCCGTGCAAACCCTTCAATGGATGACCCGTCAAACCAGATCCCTTCCGTGAGCGCTTTCTCAGCCTGGATGGAAGGAATCGAGACGTTTTTAGGCATTCCCTGGATATCCGTGAACTGGAGACGAATGAATTTTACCCCATCAGCCTCTATTTTCTTAAGCATCTTCGTTACGTCCGCTGACATAATGGAAGAAAGGTTCCACCCAATCCTATTTATACCTATTTTACGTACATTATTGAGCGAATGCTCACATTCAATTTCAGGAAATGCTTACTCTAATGGATCAACTTCCTTTGTGATAATATGTGTGGTATTATTGGTGTAATTGACCGGCGCCGCCAGTGTATGGATGGCACTAAGATAAAAGAAGCGCTCGCTTCCATGAACGAACGGGGAAGCGGAGAGGGGGCGGGATATGTCGCATACGGGATCTACCCCGATTACAAAGAGTACTTTGCCCTCCATGTTTTCTTCGACAATATCCGCGAGAACAAGGCCCCGCTGGATAACCTGCTCGAGAAATGGGGAACGATCATCCACGATGAGCAGATCAAGACGTACGAACAGCCCGGCCTCCGCAAGGTCCACACACCCTGGCGTTATTTCTTCCGGCCCGACCGGGGCCTGATGCCCAAAAGTACCACACCGGACGAAGACATCATCACGCACCTGGTCATGAAGGTGAACAGCGAGAGGAATGGCGCCCTCATCTTCTCCTCAGGAAAGAACCTCGGGGTCTTCAAGGCAGCCGGATGGCCGGAGGATGTTGCAAACTTCTACCGCATCCAGGACTACAAGGGTTATCTCTGGCTCGCCCACAACCGGTACCCGACCAACACGGCCGGCTGGTGGGGCGGGGCCCATCCCTTCAACCTCCTCAACTGGAGTGTTGTCCACAATGGCGAGATCACCTCCTATGGCACCAACCGGCGCTACATCGAGAGTTACGGGTACAAATGCACGATGTACACCGACACGGAAGTTGTCGCGTACCTCGTTGACCTGCTCGTGCGCAAACACGGGCTCTCGGAGAAGATGGCTGTCCGGGCCCTTGCCCCCCCGTTCTGGGAAGAGATCGACCGGATGCCGGCAAAGGAGCAGGAACTGAACCGGGCGATACGCCTGACCTATGGTCCCGCACTCATGAACGGCCCCTTTGCCATCTGCGTTGCAAACGAGAACGCGCTCGTGGGATTCACGGACAGGATCAAGCTCCGCCCGCTTGTCTCGGCCGAGCACGGTGACCGGCTCTTCATCTCCAGCGAAGAGGCGGCCATCCGCCGGATTGATCCGGATATAGAAAATGTCACCATGCCAAAAGCCGGTGAACCGGTGATCGGGAGGGTGATCGCATGAGCATTGGCAGCACGCCCCTGAGATTCCGGGTCACGATCGACCCGGATCGCTGCATGGACTGCGGGCGCTGTATCGAGAACTGCTCGTACGGTGTGTACCGCAGGGATGGCGACAAGATCATCATCAATTCGCGGAACTGCGTTGCGTGTCACCGCTGTCTCGCGTTCTGTCCCCGGGACGCCATCGAGATCGAAGAGAAACCAGGCGATTACCGGAGCCACCCGGTCTGGACCCGCGAGATCCGTGAAGCGGTCTTCAACCAGGCAAAGACCGGCAAGATCATATCCGGGGGCATGGGCAATGCCCTGCCCTGGCCGATCATCTTCGACCGCCTCGTACTCGATGCCTGCCAGGTGACGAATCCCAGTATCGACCCCTTGCGGGAACCGATGGAGCTCCGTACCTATATCGGCAAGAAGCCGTCATCGCTGTCGGTCAGGGAACATCCCGGAAAGGATGTCGAGCTCTTAACAAANCTTTCACCCAACCTCCAGATNGAAACCCCGATCATGATCGGGCACATGAGTTATGGCGCGATCAGCCTGCCGGCACAACAGGCCATGGCAAAAGCGGTCAGCCGTATCGGCACGTTCATGGGCACGGGNGAGGGCGGGCTTCACGAATCACTCTACCCGTACCAGAAGAACATGATCGTCCAGGTCGCATCGGGACGGTTCGGTGTCGATATCGACTACCTGGAACGCGGGGCCGCCATCGAGATCAAGATCGGCCAGGGCGCAAAACCGGGTATCGGGGGCCACCTGCCGGGAGAGAAAGTCTGCGCCGATGTTGCCTGCACCCGCATGATCCCGGAGGGGAGCGATGCGATCAGCCCGGCGCCTCACCACGATATCTACAGCATCGAGGATCTCAAGCAGCTGGTCCATGGGCTCAAAGAAGCGACCGAGTGGAAGAAACCGGTCTTTGTCAAGATCGCTGCCGTCCACAACGCCGCTGCCATTGCCGCGGGAATCGCCCGCTCGGGCGCTGACGCCGTGGTCATCGATGGTTTCCGCGGGGGAACCGGTTCGGCACCCGTGGTCTTCCGCGACCATGTCGGCATCCCGGTCGAAGCGGCCATCGCCAGTGTCGATGCCAAGCTGCGCCAGCAGGGGATCCGTAACGAGGTCTCCATCATTGCAAGCGGCGGTATCCGGCAGAGTGCGGACGTGGCCAAGATCATCTGTCTTGGCGCCGATGCCGTCTATATCGGGACATCTGCCCTTGTTGCCATGGGGTGCCGCGTGTGCGGGACCTGCAACCGGGGTGTATGTGCATGGGGTATCGCAACCCAGAAACCCGAGCTGACAAAGAGGCTGGATCCTGAGACCAATGCGGTGCAGGTCGAGAACCTCATCCACGGCTGGACCCTGGAACTCGCCGAGCTTATGGGAGCTGCGGGTATCAACAGTATCGAGAGCCTGCGGGGCAACCGTGACCGGCTCAGGGGCTACATGCTGGATGAGGGTCTCCTGAATGTCCTTGATGTGAAGACCGTGGGGGACTGAACATGAAAACGCTCACGATCGATGCAAAAGACATCCATTATACGCCGCTGAACCAGCAGATCCGCAAGGCCGTAGCTGACGGGGTGAAGGAGATCACGCTCGACAATGTCCTTGGCCAGCGGTTCATTGCTGATGGCCTGCGGGGCGACGATGTCACGATCACCGTAAATGGTGTACCGGGGGGCGACCTTGCGATGTTCATGAGCGGCCCCACCATCATTGTCCACGGCAACGCGGACCATGCACCCGGCAACACCATGGACAAGGGCAAGGTGATCATCCATGGCAGTGCCGGCGATGCCGTGGCCCACAGCATGCGGGGCGGCAGGGTGTATGTCCGGGACAACATCGGCTACCGGGGCGGCATCCACATGAAGAAGTACCTGGAGAAACGCCCTATTCTCGTGGTTGGTGGCAGCGCCCGGGCGTTCCTCGGGGAATCCATGGCTGGCGGGCTCGTGATTGTGCTGGGGCTTGGCGGTATGAAACCGATCGCGGAGCAGGGTGTGGGGAGCGGCATCCATGGCGGCGAGATCTTTGTCCGGGGCCCGGTGGACAAACTCTGTCTCGGGAACGGGACGAAACAGGCACCGGTCACACCGGACGAGAAGGCCATGATCCGTCCGATCATCGAGGATTTCGCACGATCGTTCGGGATTGATGCAGGCCCGCTGCTTGCATCCGATTACACGCGGATCGCGGCCATCAGCGCACGACCGTTTGCGAGCAAGTATACCCTGGAGTGAGAGCGATGGCACAAAAAAATTATCTTGATTTGAAAGCCGAGATCTGGGATACCGGAAAATGCTCCGGCTGCGGCGCCTGCGTGGCAGTCTGCCCGGCCGATGCGATCTCCTTTAAAGAGGGAGAGATGGTGACAAGCCCGTCGGGCAACGGCTACTGCAAACAGGCAACCGACAGTGTCCGGTGCGGGGCGTGTTACGATGTCTGCCCCCGTGTCGGCAGCCAGCCGGCAGATACGCTGGGAACCTACCTTGAACTGACAAGCGGGAAAGCCGCATTTGAGATCCCGCACCGGCAGAGCGGCGGTGCGGTTACGGCAATCCTTGTAAACGCACTTGATGAAGGCCTCATCGATGCGGTTGTAACCGTTACCGAGGATCGCTGGTCGTTAAAACCGTCATCGGTGGTCATTACCAAATCGGATGTCCTGATCCAGCAGGCCGGCAGCCGGTACAGCTGGTGGGTCCCGCTGCTTGCAGCGCTCAAGAATGCCGTTGTGGAGCGGAAATGCCACCGGATAGCCGTCGTCGGTGTCCCCTGCGCAGTCCAGGCACTTGCACGAATCCGCACAAGCGAGAACGACCTCCTCAGGCCGTATGCAAAATCGATACGCCTCGTCATCGGCCTGTTCTGTACCGAGACCTTTGATTACTCCGCGCTCATCCAGGGCAAGCTTCGCACCCACTACAACCTGGAACCCCAGGAGATACGCAAACTGGATGTCAAGGGAAAACTCGAAATCCTGAAACAGGACGGTACGAAAGCAACGGTCCCGCTCGCGGAACTGGAGACCTGCATCCGGAAAGGCTGTCATTCCTGTACCGATCTCACCGCAGTACTCGCGGATATATCGGCAGGTGCTGTCGGGAGTCCTGCCGGGACAACCACGCTCATCATCCGTACACCCGATGGCAAAGGATTTGTCGACAGTGCAGTCCGGAATAACAAACTCACGCTCGGGACCGGTGCAGATCTGGCAGCGATCGAGAAACTGGCTGCAGCGAAGATAAAGAAGAATTCTAAAAAGTAATTATTTTTTATTTTTGGCATCTCCGAAATTCCTGACATTTTATTCAGTTTTTTGCTCTGGAGAAACGAGCATGAACCGATCAGGTTCACACCAGGACCTTAAAAATTGGGAAATATTTTCTAAATATTTACGAGAGCTCCCCGCCTCAGGGCCTCGGTACGGCACGACGGGGCAACCTCATGTCCGGGAAAACAGGGATGTGAAGCCGCCGCGGANGCGCCCCCGCGGGGGCGGCGGCACCTATCGTAAGGGGGGTATGGGGGTCTCAACCCCCATCAGTAATGCCGGAAGATGTCATTTTTTTGGGAATCGTTCGATATTGATTATGACGCTCTCGGAGGCTCTGCCCCCGCCGCTGTGGCACCCCCCGGTTGCGATTGTGCCGTATTACCTG
>JGI20214J51650_10002302_pt1 | contig 12040 bp, 5 predicted proteins | sample WetSurMetagenome_FD_51650 | JGI IMG/M metagenome (IMG submission 51650)
GTTGTGCACCTCGTGCGTGAAGCCGTCGGTCAGCCGCGGGTGAGCCGGGCGCGAGCAGGCGAAGCTCGGGCCGAACCAGGCTTCGCCGTTTTCGGCGTCGCCGAGTGGCACGTCTAAGCTGATGCTGGCGCCGACACCTGTGCTGCATTGCGCGGCCAGTGCCACCGGAGCGTCGAGCAGCGTGTTCACAGGGTCGACGTGTCAATTCTTGCGCCGGGTGCGCACTCGCAGGTCGGCTCTGCAAGAGGTGCCATCTGCGGCGGCCGACTGGTTCCGCGTGACCCACAGCGCCGACGCGCCGCCGACCGTCGACCTGGCCACGGTGCTTTGGGCCTCTTTGATGACCGGCGCCGAGGCCGGCGTCGCAGCGAGTCGGATGCCGAGTTGCGGCCAGAGGCAGACGCAAGAGTCGGTGTTGCCGCCGGCAACGATGCAGCCCCAGCCGACGTAGTGAGACAGCGACAGGCGCTTGAACTCGGCCGCGCCGTTGGTCACAGTGACCTGCATCGCCCGCCAGCTTTCGCCGGGGTTGGCCAAGACGGTGTCGGTCGCGGGCGCGCTGGCTGGCGGGCTGAACGGCGTGCGGATCGTCACCGGCAGCCCGAACTCCAGCCAGTGCGGGGTGAACCCGTAGGCTGGGGCCGGGGCCGGGGCCGGGGCCGGGGCCGAGGTCGAATTGCCTTCGGGTGCCACCGGCACGCCAATGGTGGAGCAGGCAGTGCAAAGGCTCGTGTCCAGCGCGAGCGCGCCCTCGGGACAGACCGGCTGCACGCCATCGGGGCCATCGAGCGTGCCGCCGGCAGCGCCGATCGTTGTCCACGCCTGGCCCGGTGCGGGCACCGCTACGGGGCCGCTGCCGCCGCGAGCGCCCAGCAGCCCCAGCAGCGCGGTGGCCAGCGCGAGTGCGATTCAGCGGGCGGTGAGGGCATGGGAATCTGGCAACCGATGGTCGTTCAGGGGCCGGGACATCGTTGCGCTCCTGATCGGGCACATCACGGCCCGCGCGATCTGCGTTGTGGGAGCGCCGGCGTCATTTATGAATGCGCTGTGCCGACCGAGTGGGCATCGTCCCGCCAGGTCGATCGTCCTGGACGACCGCCTGCCGCGGCGCCGTCGCCTGCGAGCCGGTGCGTCAGTCGCTCACNGGCACCGCCGCGGCCAGCGGCCCGAACGCGTATGCGTCCATGCCCAGGTCTCCATATTCGAAGCTGCGGTGGATGNGCCGCGCCGGCACGCGCCCGCCGGCACCGGCGGCGACGAAGAAGGGAAGCAGGTGNTCGTCGGTCGGGTGCATCAGCACTGCATGCGGAGCCTGCGCGCGGTAGTCGAACAGCGCGTCCCAGTCGCCGGCCTCGGCGCGCGCGGCGAACCAGNCGCGGAACGCGACGCTTTCCGGCGTGACCGGGCGGTCGACGNCCGGGCGGCCACCGGCGAATACCCGGCGCAGGTTGTGCGTCATCGCACCGCTTCCCACGACGAGCACGCCTTCGGCGGCCAGCGGCGCGAGCGCGGCGCCGAGCGCGAACAGCCGTTGCGGGCTCCAGTCGGGCGGCCAGGCCAGTGGCAGCACCGGGACGTCGGCGTCGGGGAACAGGTAGCGCAGCGGGGTCCAGATGCCGTGGTCCAGCCCTCCCTCGTCGACGCTGTGCGCGTCCAGCCCGGCCTGGCGCAGCAGGCCGAGCACGCGCGCAGCGAGCTCGGGCGCACCCGGGGCGTCGTAGCGCAGCGTGTTCAGGCGCGGATCGAAGCCGCCGAAGTCGTAGACCGCCTCGTGTCGCGCACCGGCCAGCAGCACCGGCACGCGTGTCAGGCTGTGCCCGGAGGCGACCAGTACCGCCTTGGGCCGACCGAAGGTGGCCGACAACGCCGGCCCGAGCCGCTGCATGAAGGCGCCGGCAGCGCGTGGCTCGAGCGCGATCATCGGTGAACCGTGCGAGAGGAAGATCGAAGGCAGGGTGTCCATCACGCCATTGGAGCACCGCGGCCGGGCGCCGTCGTTCAAGCGCATTGGAGGGTGAATTCAAGCCGCTGATGCGGGGCCCGTCCGGCATCCGCTAAGGTCGCGCCATGAGACACCCTTCGACGGCCGCGATGGCCTGGCGCCAGACGCTGCGCGACTTCCGCGCCGGCGAGTTGCGGCTGCTCGCGCTCGCGGTGCTGCTCGCGGTGGCGGCGCTGAGCGCGGTCGGCTTCTTCGCCGACCGCCTCAACGGCGGCCTCGAGCGCGATGCACTCCAGCTTCTCGGCGGCGATGCAGTCGTCGGCAGCGACGCACCGACACCGCCGGCGATCGTCGCGCGCGCGCACGCGCTCGGCTTGCAGGTGGCCACCAGCGCCACCTTCCCGAGCATGGCGCGCGCCCCCGAAGCGCAAGGCGGCGCGACGCGGTTGGTCGCGGTGAAGGCGGTCAGCGCCCACTATCCGCTGCGCGGCCGGCTGCAGCTGCAGTCCACGCCCGGCGGCGCCGTCGAGCACGTCGCCGCGGCCCCTGCGCCGGGTACGGTCTGGGTCGACCCGGCGGTGCTGGACGCGCTCTCGCTCCATGTCGGCGACACGCTGCGCCTGGGCGATGCGAGCCTGCGCATCGCGCAGATCATCGTCGTCGAGCCCGACCGAGGCGCCGGCTTCGTCAACTTCGCGCCGCGCGTGATGCTGAACCAGGCCGATCTCGCCGCGACCGGCCTTGTCCAGCCGGCCAGCCGCGTGAGCTACAAGCTCGCGGTCGCGGCGGCCGACGGCACCGGTGCGGCGCCGGTGCGCGCCTTCGTGCGCGCCACCGAGGCGCTGATCAAGAGCGCGACGCTGCGCGGCGTGCGCGTCGAGTCGCTCGATTCGGGCCGCCCCGAGATGCGCCAGACGCTGGACCGGGCCGAGAAGTTCCTCAACCTCGTCGCGTTGCTCGCGGCGCTGCTGGCCGCGGTGGCTGTGGGCATCGCGTCGCGCGACTTCGCGTCGCGCCACCTCGACGACTGCGCGATGCTTCGGGTGCTGGGTCTTTCGCAGCGGCGCATCGCGCTCGCCTACCTGCTGGAGTTCGGAGCCGTCGGACTGACCGCCAGTGCAGCTGGCGTGCTGCTCGGCTGGGCGGTTCACCATGTCTTCGTCTGGCTGCTCGCCGGGCTCGTCGACGCGACGCTGCCGCCGGCCGGGCCGACGCCGGCGCTGTTCGGCATCGGTGTCGGGCTGACGCTGCTGCTCGCGTTCGGGCTGCCGCCGGTGCTGCAGCTCGCGCGCGTGCCGCCGCTGCGCGTGATCCGGCGCGACCTGGGCACGCTGAAGGTGGCGTCGCTGGGCGTGCTGCTGGCCGGCGGCGCCGGCTTCGCGGCGCTGCTGATGGCGGTGGCGTCGGACGCGACGCTGGGCGCGATCGCGGTCGGCGGCTTCGCCGCTGCCGCGGCCGTGTTCGCGCTGCTGTCCTGGGCCGCGGTGGCGCTGCTGAGGCGTGCGCTGCCCGAGACGCGTGCACCGCGCTGGCTGATCCTGGCCACGCGCCAGATCGCCGCACGGCCGGCGTTCGCGGTGCTGCAGGTCTCGGCGCTCGCAGTCGGGCTGCTCGCGCTCGTGCTGCTCGTGCTGCTGCGCACCGACCTGATCTCGAGCTGGCGCGCGGCGACGCCGCCAGATGCGCCGAACCGCTTCGTCATCAACCTGCAGCCCGACCAGGGCGACGCCTTCCGCGCCGCGCTGCGCCGGGCCGGAGTGGAGAGGTTCGACTGGTACCCGATGATCCGCGGCCGTCTGGTCGCGATCGACGGCCGCGCGGTCAGCGCCGCGAGCTACGGCGACGACCGCGCCCGCCGCCTTGTCGAGCGCGAGTTCAACCTCAGCCACGACGCCGCATTGCCGCCGAGCAACCGCATCGTCGCCGGACGCTGGACGCCGCAGCAGCCGGACGCGATCTCGGTCGAGGAAGGCCTGGCGCAGACGCTCGGCCTGAAACTCGGCGACCGTCTGCGCTTCGACGTCGGCGGCCAGAGCCTCGAGGCGCGCATCACGAGCCTGCGCAAGGTCGACTGGGGTTCGATGCGGGTCAACTTCTTCGTCCTCTTCCCGGTCTCGAGGCTGCCCGCTGACGTCGCGGTGAGCTATATCAGCGCGTTTCGCGCGCCGACCACCCCGGGCTTCGACAGCGCGCTCGGGCGCGCCTTCCCGAACATCACCGAGATCGACGTCTCGGCCACGCTGGCTCAGGTACAGGGCGTGCTCGACCAGGTGATCCGCGCGGTCGAATTCCTGTTCGGCTTCACACTCGTGGCCGGGCTGGTGGTGCTGTTCGCCGCCGTGAGCGCGACGCGAGAGACGCGTGCACGCGAATTCGCCGTGATGCGCGCGCTGGGCGCCGGCAGCCGGCTGCTGGCGCAGGTGCAGCGCGCCGAGCTGCTCGGCGTGGGCCTGCTCGCCGGCGTGCTGGCGTCGCTGGCCGCGATGACGGTCGGCTGGGCGCTGGCGCGCTATGTGTTCGGCTTCGACTGGCAGGCCCAGCCCTGGGTGCCGCTGGCCGGCGGGCTGGCCGGCGCGCTGCTCGCGCTCGCCGCCGGCTGGTGGGGGCTGCGCGACGTGCTGCGCCGGCCGGTGGTCGAGACGCTACGCCGCGCCTCCGAGTAGCGGCGCGCCGATCTGGAGGTCTTTGCGGCCGCTTCTCGGCGCGTCGGCCCCGGGGTGGCGATTCACAATGCGGAGAATTGATCGCTCTTCGGGCGAGCCCGGTCCCTTGATGCCCGAACCCCAGCCACCGCCCGATCCGGAAGCGCAGCGTCTGCATACGCTGCGCGACTACTGCGTGCTCGACACCGGCGCCGATCCGGCCTTCGATGAGCTGACGCAGCTCGCTGCGCGCTTGTTCGGTGCGCCGATCGCGATGGTCTCGCTCATCGACTGCGATCGCCAATGGTTCAAGTCGCGGGTCGGCGTCGAGTGGTCCGAGACGCCGCGATCGATGGCCTTCTGCGACCACGCAATCCGCGGCCGCGAGGTGATGGTGGTCTCCGACCTGCGGCTCGATCCGCGCTTCGCCGCCAACCCTGGGGTCACCGGCGCAGCCGGCCTGCGCTTCTACGCCGGCGCACCGCTGCTGGCGCCGCACGGGCAGGCGCTGGGCACGCTGTGTGTGCTCGATCGCGTCGCGCGGGACTTCGACGCCGAGCAACGGGCGACGCTCGCGGTGCTGGCNCGCCAGGTGATGGCGCAGCTCGAGCTGCATCGCCAGCATCGGCTGCTGTCCGACACGGTGCGCGCGCTGCAGGCCAGCGANACGCGCATGTCGCTGGTGCTGAAGGGTGCCAACGACGGCTTCTGGGACTGGGACCTCGTCAGCGGCGAGCGCTATCACTCCGAGCGCGGATGGCAGATGCTGGGCTACGGCACCCAGGCGCTGCCCTACGACGGCCGGCTCTGGGACCGTCTGATCCACCCCGAAGACCTGCAGCAGGCCGGGCGCCGCTTTGCAGAAGCAATCAAGGGCCGCGCCGAGCACTACGCGACCGAGCTGCGGCTGCGTCACCGGGCCGGCCATTACGTGCCGGTGCTGTCGCGCGGCTACATCCTGCGCGACGCGCGCGGCCACGCGCTGCGCGTGACCGGCACGAACACCGACCTGAGCGATCGAAAGGCGGCCGAGCAGGCGCTGCGCGCCGAACAGCAACTGAACCGGCAGATCGTCGAGAGTTCGCCGGTGGGCATCTGCATCTACGAGCGCGACGGCCGGTGCGTCACAGCGAACGAGGCGATGGCGCGCAACATTGGCGCCGACATCGACGGCGTGAAGGCGCAGAACTTTCATGACATCGACGCCTGGCGCCGCACCGGTATCCACGCGCTCGCGCTGCGCACGCTGGACAGCGGCCTGCCCAGCGCAGAGGTCGTGCACACGCGCACCACCTTTGGCAAGGATGTCTGGCTGGCGGTGAACTTCACAGCGCTCGACGCCGGCGGCGTGCGCCGGCTGATGCTGATGATCAGCGACCTGACCGCGCACCGGCAGGCGGAGCAGGCGCGGCTCGACACCGAGCAGCGCTTCGAGATGCTGTTCGCGAGCAGCATGGACGGTGTGCTGCAGACACGGCCCGGCGGCGAAGTGCTCGCTGCCAACCCGGCGGCCTGCGCGATGTTGGGGCTGTGCGAAGCAGAGTTGATCCAGCGCGGGCGCGGCGGGCTGCTCGACACCGCCGACCCGCGCCTGCAGTCGCTGCTCGACGAACGCGAACGCAGCGGGCGCGCGCGCGGCGAGCTGCGCATGTTCCGCGGCAACGGCGAGCCGTTCGAGGTCGAGGTCTCGTCGTCGCTTTACCGCGATCGCGATGGCGAGCTGCTGTCGAGCATGATGTTCCGCGACATCACCGAGCGCCGAACCTGGGCGCACCGGCTCGAGGAGAGCCTGAACCTGCTCGACAACCTGGCGCGTCGCGTGCCGGGCGTGATCTACCAGTTCCGCCTCTATCCGGACGGCCACTCCTGCTTCCCGTTCGCCAGCGAAGGCATCGTCTCCATCTTCGAGGTGNGCGCTGACGACGTGATGCACGACTCGAGCCCGGTCTTCGCGCGACTGCATCCCGACGACGCGGCCGCGGTGAACGAGGCGATCGACNTCTCGGCGACGACGCTGCAGCCCTGGCGCCAGGAGTTCCGCATGTTGCTGCCCGAACAGGGCGAACGCTGGCGCCAGGGCGAGGCGCTGCCCGAGCGCCTGGCCGACGGCAGCGTGCTCTGGCACGGCTTCATCACCGACATCACCGAGCGCAAGCGGGCCGAGGCACGCACCCATCGGCTCGCGCATTTCGACGCGCTCACCGGCTTGCCGAATCGCCGCCTGCTGCTCGAGCGCATCGAGCATGCGCTGGCTTCGGCCAAGCGCTCGGACCAGATGGGGGCGTTGCTGTTCATCGATCTCGACAACTTCAAGGACATCAACGACGCGCGCGGCCATGCGGTCGGCGACGTGATGTTGCAGCAGGTCGCGCGTCGGCTCGAGGCGCTGCTGCGCGGCGAAGACTCGGTCGCCCGACTGGGCGGCGACGAATTCGTNGTCCTCGTGGGCAACCTTGGCGCCGACGCCGAGAGCGCGGCGCGCAGCGCGATGGCGGTGGTCGAGAAGCTGCGCCAGCTGCTCGACCACCCCTACGAGATCGACGGCCATCAGTACAGCAGCAGCGGCAGCATCGGCATCACGTTGTTCCCAAAGGGTGGCGAGCGCGTCGACGACCTGCTGCGCGAGGCCGACACCGCGATGTACCGCGCCAAGGCCGCGGGCCGCAACCGGATCGCATTCTTCGAGTCAGCGATGCAGTCCGAGGTCGAGCAGCGCCTGGCGCTCGAGCAGGACCTGAAGGAGGCGATCGCCACCGGCCAGCTGCAGGCCCATGTGCAGCCGCAATTCGACGCCGGCGGGCGCGAGGTCGGCGCCGAGCTGCTGCTGCGCTGGCATCACCCGATGCGCGGCAACGTGCCGCCGGCGCAGTTCATCCCGGTGGCCGAGGAATCCGGGCTGATCCTGGCGCTGGGTGAGTTCGTCATCCGCCAGGCCTGCGCGGCGCTCGCCGAGGTGAGCTGCTCCGGCGCGCGGCTGCCGCTGTCGGTCAACGTGAGCCCGCGCCAGTTCCACCAGGACGACTTTGTCGATGGCGTGCGCCGCGTGCTCGCCGAAACCGGTGCCGACGCGTCGGGGCTGATCTTCGAGGTCACCGAAGGCCTGCTCATCGACGACTGGGAGGCGACGCTGGCCCGCCTGTCGGAGCTGGTGGCGCTGGGCATCCGCTTCTCGATCGACGACTTCGGCACCGGCTATTCGAGCCTGGCCTACCTGACCCGGCTGCCGCTGTACGAGCTGAAGATCGACCGCAGCTTCGTCGCCGGCACCCCCGGCGACGCGAACGGCACCGCGATCGTCGAGGCCATCGTCTCGGTCGCGCGCCACCTGAAGCTGCGCGTCGTCGCCGAAGGTGTCGAGACCCGGGCACAGGCCGATTTCCTGGCCGGCATCGGTTGCGACTGCCTGCAGGGCTACCTGTTCGCGCGTCCGCTGCCGCTCGCCAGCTGGCTCGCGCAGCGCGAACGTCCAGCGATCGCGGGCGTGCCGCTGCGGCCCGAGCCGGCCGCACCATGAGGGCCTTCGACGCCGACGCCGAGCGCCTTGTCGCCGAGCTCGACGACGCCACCGAGGCGCACCTGAACTGGACGCGCCGGGTGCTGCGCTGCGCGGTGCTGCAAACCTCGCCCGGCGACGACGTGCTCGCCCTCGACGCCCATTGCCGCTGCCATCTCGGGCGTTGGTTCGGGCGCCACCGCGAGACATTCGATCGGCTCGACACCGTCGCCAGTGCTCGCCTGCTGCTCCATCACGAACGCATGCACGGCGCCATCCGTTCGCTGTGCAGCGCGCTGCTCGCGGGTGCACCCGGGCAGGCGGCGGACCTGGACGTCTTCGAAGCGACCCAGGCGGCACTGGTGGCCGACCTCGGAACCCTGAAGACGAAGGTCCTCGAGAACTGCGCGCGCCTCGACCCGCTGACCGGGCTGCCGCTTCGCCACGGGCTGGACGCGGCCTTCGAGCGCTGCCGTGGGCAGGCGCGGCGCAACGCGCAGGTGCTGGTCGTGATGCTCGCCGACGTCGACCATTTCAAGCAGGTCAACGACCTTTACGGACACGCGGTCGGTGACCAGGCGTTGCGCCACCTGGCGAGCGTGCTGCGCGCGGCCACACGCGGCGGCGAGCCGCTGTTCCGCTACGGTGGCGAGGAGTTCCTCGTGCTGCTGCAGACGGCCGACGCGGAGGCCGCGGGTCGCGCCGCCGAGCGCCTGCTGCAGGCGCTGCGCGACGCACCGATGTCGCTGCCCGCCGGGGGGATGCTGAACCTGCGTCTGAGTGCCGGGCTCGCGCTCGCCGGCCCCGGCGAGGCGATGACGCCGGTGGTCGAGCGTGCTGACCGGGCGATGTACGACGTGAAGCGCAACGGTCGCGATGGCTGGCGCTGGGACCGCGAGGAGGCGCGCTGAGCATCGGCGGCGCGACGCGGCAGGCCCGGATCAGGTGTCCGCGGGCGCACCCAGCATCCGGTCCACCGTCGCGAGCAGCAGCGGCAGGTCCAGCGGCTTGGTCAGGTACTCTTCGAAGCCGGCGGCGCGGGCCTCGGCCAGATCGCCGGGCATCGCGTTCGCACTCACCGCGACGACCGGGATGGCGCGAGTTTGCGCATCGGCGCGCAGCCGGCGCAGGACCTCGAAGCCGTCGATGCCGGGCAGCTGTATGTCGAGCAGCACCAGGTCGGGCCGGGCCTTCACGGCCAGCGCGAGTCCGGCCTCGGGCTGTTCGGCCATCAGCAGACGCAGACCGGAGCGGTGGCCGAGCATGCCTTCCATCAGGGCCTGGTTGACAGGGTTGTCTTCGATGTAGAGCACCGTGCGCCCTTGCGCNGGCGCCAGCGCGGCGGGTACCACCGTTGGCGCGGTCGCGNCGACCGCCGCGGCGACCGGTTCGAGCTCGCAGCGCGCGAGGCGGACCCAGAAGGTGCTGCCCAGACCGNGCGTGCTGGCGANGCCGATCTCACCGTGCATCAGCTCGACCAGCCACTTGCTCAGCGCCAGGCCAATGCCGGCACCTTCGACCCCCGACCTGTCGGCGTCCAGGCGCTCGAAAGCCTGGAACAAGCGCTCCTGCTCGGCCTCGCTCAGGCCCGGCCCGCTGTCACGGACCTCGATGCGCAGCGCGTCGCCGTCGGCGTCGCAGGCGAGCTCCACGCGGCCACCCACGCGGTTGTACTTGATCGCGTTCGAGAGCAGATTCAGCAGCACCTGCTTTAGGCGCACCGGGTCGGCGCGGACCCGGCACGCCGCGCTCGCCGGGCGCCGGATCTCGAACGCGATCGAGCGTGCTGCGGCCACCGGCTGCACCAGGCGCAGGCAGTCGTCGAGCAGCGCCGCGACGTCCACCGGTTCGAGCTGCAACTGCAGGCTGCCAGCCTCGATGCGCGCGAGATCGAGCACCTCGTTGATCAGTTCGAGCAGGTGGCGTCCGCCGCGCAGCAGCTCCTGCACGCGCGCTTGCTGGCCCGGAGTGAGCGGGTCGCCGCGATCGGATTCGAGCAGCTGGCCGAAGCCCAGGATCGCGTTCATCGGCGTGCGCAGCTCGTGTGACATGCGCGACAGGAACTCCGACTTGGCGCGGTTCGCGCGCTCGGCCTCGTCCTTGGCGGCGATCAGCGCCGCCTCGGCGGCCTTGCGCGTGGTGATCTCCCAGCCGTAGCTGATNTAGCCCTCGAAGCGGCCGTCGGCGCCGAAGCGCGGCACTGCGTTGTCGGCGATCCANCGCCAGNCGCCNTCGGCGCCGCGCAGCCTGAACTCGCTCGTGTACGGGCGCCGCTCGGCGAGCGCGCGCCGGAAGCCGGTCTCGTCGNCCGGACCGTCGTCAGGGTGCACGCGCGCGGNCCAGGGCGTGCTCAGCTCCTGCGTCATCGTGCGCCCGGTGTAGAGCAGCCAGCGCTGGTTGAACCAGGTCGGCAGGCCGTCGGTGTCGGACAGCCAGATCAGCGCCGGCGCTCCGTCGGCCATCGTCCGGAAGCGCGCCTCGCTTTCGCGCAAGGCCTGCTGCGCGGCGACGCTCGCGGTGACGTCGGTGTAGGTGCGCACGACACTGCCGTCGGCGGCGAAATGCGAGCGNACCTCGAGCACCGTGCCGTCGGCCTTGGTNCGNTGGTAGAGCGGCGCGAGGGCGCGTGCGTCACCGCCGACGAANCGCTGCAGCCCGGCGCGGCCGGGCTCGCTCAGGCGCGCCAGNTCGGCGCCGAAATGGTTTTGCTCGAGCTGGTAGCGCGTCAGTATCTCCAGCGTGGGCTGGTTGCACATCAGCGCTTCGGGGATGTCGAGCAGCTCGACGAAGCGCTGGTTCCAGGCATTGATCCGGCCATCGGCTTCGATGCTGAGCACGCCCTGCGACAGGCTCTCGAGCGTGACCCCGAGCACGTGTGACTTCTGCGTCAGCAACTCGCCGGCCTCGCGGAGCTGGCGCTCGGCGCGCTTGCGCGCGCTGATGTCGGAGAACAGCCCGACCGAGCCGGCGCGCCGGCCCGCGGCGTCGAACAGCGGTGTCGCGTCGTTGTGGCAGTGCGCGAGGCTGCCGTCGCCGCGGATCAGCGTGACCTCGTAGCCGCCGGTCCGGCCGGTGTCGCGCAGCGCAGCGTGATGGCGGAACAGGGCCTCGTTCTCGGCGTCGACGAATTCGTAGATCGTACGCCCCAGGATCTGTTCGCGCGCTCGGCCGAGGATCCGGCACATCGCCGGGTTGACGTCGGTGCTGCGCATCGCGTTGTCGACGAACCAGAAGCCCTGCTCGGTGTTTTCGAGCAGCAGCGTCAGCATGCGCGTCTTCTCCGCCAGCGCTGCCGCGGCGGCCTCGCGCTCGGTGACGTCGACGTAGATCATCACGAAGCCGCCACCCGGTGTCGGGCTGCGCCGCATCTCGAGCGTGCGCCCGTCCGGCCGCACTCGGCGCAGCACCGATGCCGGCCCGCTGCCGAGCAGCGCGTGCCGGCGCCCGGCCTCGATCGTCGGGTCACAGGGGCCGAATTCGCCCGCGCGCGCCAGGCCGAGCAGAAGTTCGTGCAGCGGCGCGCCGGTGCGCACCGCCGCCGGGTCGAGCCGCGTCATCTGGACGAAGCGGTCGTTCCAGGCCGCCAGGCGCAGCTCGGCGTCGAACACGCTGATGCCTTCGCCGGCGTGGTCGAAGATCAGGCGCAGCAGCGCCTGGCTGCGCAGTGCCTCTTGGAGCCCCTTCGAGCCGGCGTGGCGCGCGCGTGCGAGNTCGGTGCGCTCGCGCTGCACGCGNCGCGCGGCGAGCACGAAGAAACCGAGCAGCACCGCGGCCATCGTTGCCGCGGCAAGGGCCACCGGGGGCGTCAAGGCCAGCGTCGGCGCGAGCGCCAGGCGCAACGCCAGCGACAGCAGTACCGGGCCGGAGAACAGCAGCGCGGCCGGCAGGTCGAACAGCGTCAGCGTCATCGCGCTCGCCGCGAGTCCGGCGAGCACCAGCGCGAGCAAGGCCTGGGTCTCGGCT
>JGI20214J51650_10002305_pt1 | contig 12036 bp, 10 predicted proteins | sample WetSurMetagenome_FD_51650 | JGI IMG/M metagenome (IMG submission 51650)
AACGCGAATTAGGTCTTTCTAATATCATTAAACTTGCTTCAAATGAAAATCCTTTAGGACCTTCACCAAAAGTATTGCAAGCCTTAAAAGAATTTTGTACTTCTCAGAACGTTGCTTTATATCCAGATGGAAGCGGTTTTGGATTAAAGAAAGCCTTAGCAACACATTATAGTCTTCCTCAAGATATGATTACCTTAGGTAATGGCTCGAATGATTTGTTAGAACTTATTGCTCGAGCATTTGTCACCAGCGATTTGGCAGTTATGTTTTCTCAATATGCGTTTGCAGTGTATCCCATTGTTACACAAGCGATTGGAGCAGAAATGCAAATTGTTCCTGCAAAGAATTGGGGTCATGATTTAGAGGAAATGCTTAAATATATTACAGATAAAACGCGAGTTATTTTTATTGCAAATCCTAATAATCCAACTGGAACTTGGTTGAGTAAAAATAAATTAGAATTTTTTTTAAATCAAGTTCCTAAAAAGATTATTGTGGTGTTAGATGAAGCCTATATTGAATATATAGAAAATCCAGAATTTCCTAATAGTTTAGAATGGTTAGAAAAACACCCGAATATAATTATTTCTCGAACGTTTTCAAAAGCATATGGATTAGCAAGTTTGCGGGTAGGTTATAGCATTTCAAATTCTCAAATTGCCGATTTGTTGAATCGGGTTCGTCAGCCTTTCAATGTAAATAGTTTTGCTTTAAAAGCTGCTGAAATTGCCTTAAGTGATAAAGCTCATTTAAAACAAGCAGTTGCACTAAATAAACAAGGAATGCAGCAATTTGAAAATGCTTTTAATAACATGGCGTTAAATTACATTCCATCGGCAGGTAATTTTATCACCGTTGATGTTAAAAGAAATGGTGGAGAAATCTATCAACTTCTTTTAAAAGAAGGAGTCATTGTGCGTCCAGTGGGGAATTATGGAATGCCGACTTTTTTGAGAATTAGCATTGGATTGCCTGAAGAAAATAGTCGTTGCATTCAAGCATTAGAAAAGGTTTTACAATGATTGCTGCAATTGGGCAAGATAGCCATCGATTTGACACTGGAAATACCCAAAAAAAACTTATTTTAGCAGGCGTTGAATTCGAAGGAGAAACTCCTTTATTAGGAAATAGTGATGCCGATGTAGTTTTACATGCAATTACAAATGCCATTTCTGGGATTTCTGGCGTAAATATTTTAGGTAAAATAAGTGATGATTTGTGTTTAAAAGAGGGGATTTCTGATAGCAGTGTGTATTTAAAAGAGGCTTTAAAAACCCTTCAAAATCACCAACTTACTCATCTTTCAATCAGCATTGAATGTCAAAAACCTAAGATCACTCCAATGATTTCAAAAATGAAAGAAAACCTTGCAAGGTTGCTCAATTTAACGATATCTCAAATTGGGATCACCGCGACGACGGGAGAGAGTTTGACTTCATTTGGTCGAGGTGAAGGAATTCAAGTATTTGTTATTATTTCTGCGACGCCTTTATGAAACCCTTACATGTTGTTGCTGCAGTTATTCGTAATTCAAAGGGAGAAACGTTATTATCTAAACGTCTCCCAAATACTGTTCACGCGGGTTTGTGGGAATTTCCCGGGGGTAAACGAGAATTAAATGAACCTGTATTTCAAACTTTAAAGCGTGAATTATTTGAAGAGTTAGGAATTAAGGTTACAAATGCACGCCCTTTAATTCATGTTTATCATGAATATCCCGAGAACAAAAAAATTCATTTGGATATTTGGCAAGTTGAAGGTTGGGACGGGGAACCTTTTGGAAAAGAAAATCAAGAAATTCAATGGATTACTGATTTTTCAAAATTAACTTTTTTAGAAGCTAATTATCCAATTTTAAAAGCAGTACAACTTCCTTCTATCATGGCAATTACGCCAGAACCTGACGACGATTTTTGGTATGAATTGGAAAAAACCTTAGAAACAGGGATTCAGTTTATTCAATTTCGTGCGTACTCGCTTGATAAGCAAATGTTTTGTGAATACGCAGAGAAAATATTGCGACTTTCTCAATTATATCAGGCGAAGATTATTTTAAATGCTGATGTTAAATTAGCAGAACAACTGGGAAGTTCAGCCGTTCATTTAAATGCGCTAAGATTATATTCTTATACTGAACGCCCTGTTAATAAAAATACAATATTATCAGTATCTTGCCACACCTTAGATGATATAAGGCAAGCGCATAAAATAGATGCTGATTTGATTTTATTAGCGGCTATAAAACCGACCTTTTCTCACCCTGACAAGAAAGCTCTAGGGTGGTGTCAGTTTGCTCAATTCACCGAACAGAGCAAAATTCCAATTTATGCGTTAGGTGGAATGCAAAAAAAAGATTTGCCCGTTGCATGGGCACATGGGGCGCAAGGAATTGCAGGAATTAGAGGTATATGGCAATGTCGTTAAAAAAATTTGAGAAACTCCCCGCAGGAACTCGATTAAAATGGGAAGAAATTTTAGAGCAACTTCCTTTTAATGCCGAAGGATTGTTCCCCGCAATCGCGCAACAATTTGATTCTAACGAAGTTTTAATGATGGCGTGGATGAATAAAGAGTCTTTATTAGAAACTTTGCAAACAAAACGAGTTTGTTATTGGTCGAGATCAAGAAAGAAACTATGGAGAAAAGGGGAAGAATCGGGGCAAGTCCAACATTTGAAAAATGCATTTCTCGATTGTGATGGTGATACTTTGCTGCTAAAAGTCGATCAAACGGGACCCGCTTGTCACACGGGTCGCCGAAGTTGTTTCTTTTTTGAAATCAAAACAGATACTGTTGAGATTATCAACGAGCCGCTCATTAATCCTGAACAACTTTACGGGCACGGAAGAAATAAACCCCTGTAAAATAACGAATATGGCGTTCGTGATCAGGATTTTTTGAAAGTAAATAACCTAATTTCCACCATAAGTTATGTAATAGTTTAAGTGGGAAGAAAATCATTTGAGCTAATTTATGAGGCATTTTAGGGAAAAACTTAATTTCAGCAAGCGCATCCAATACCGTCCACGAAGAACTTGCTGCTAAGTATTCGATTTGATATCCATGAGTAGTTAATAAATGGCGAACCCCATCTTCTGAAAATTGTGAATAACAACAATATTTTATATAGGGAGACAGAAAGGTAACCGTACCCACTAATACGCCATCATTTTTGAGAATACGGAAAATTTCTTCCATTGCCAAATGCGGTTCTGGCAAACAAGAAAGGACGCCTTGAAATAACACAAAATCAACACTTTGATCCCGAAGTGGTAACGTGTGTGCATCGCCTAAAATTACCGGGGCGTTGCGAGGTAAGTCATTTGCCTTTTCATAATCTACGCCTAGATAGCGATAGCCTGCACGCTCGCATAGGGGGCGATGTTGAGTTGCCTCGCAGCCTAAATCAATTGCAATGCATTCTTTGTGAGGAGCTTTTGGGAAATGGCTTTGCATTGCCAAATTCATTCGTTGGGGCATTTGAATGCCTTGAAAATCTACCTCAGGATTTTGTTTAGGTTTTAAAACTTCGGTAGGGGGAGAATTTCCCATTTCAACTGGATATTTTAAAGCTATTTGACGTTGTATTTGTTCTTTCAAACGCAAATCTAGCAACTCATCTTGACTCGCGTAACTTCTTCCACAACTTGGGCATTGGCTGTAGGTTTCTAGCGTTAAAGGATGTTTGCAAAAAGGGCAAGCGAGTACTTCGTTTAATACATCTTGGTTTGAATAAGACTGCATATAATAGTCCTCTAATTGTTTCTAAGAAATTTTAGGTCGTGCATCCCAATTAAAAATAAAAGAACGACTAGCAACATCATTGCCCACTCAGAAAGAGTAGGAACGGGGGCGGCGCTAGTTGCAACCACTGGTGCAGCCTCTGCCGTTCCTCCCACAAAAAAGCGCAACGGGCTTTGAGGTGAGTTGCTTATTAAAGTGATTCGTCCGTTATAAGTACCGATTTGCGTGGGACTAAAATAAATCGGCACATTTACTGTTGCGCCCGCCGCCAAATTATCAGGCATATTCGACGCGTCAAACATTGCGGGAATTTCCTGTATATTTAATGACAAAGGTGCATTTCCAGTATTCGTTAAAGCCAAGGTTTTTGACACCTGATTTCCAACCGTTATTACGCCAAAGTCCACAAAGCTAACATTATCAACCAACGGCAAATTATTGGTCGTGACGCTCAATTGAGGCGTTAATCCTGTCACTGTTCCCATTAAGTTTAACGTAACATTTTGATTATTTTGACTATTATTCGAAAAAGAAAGTGTCCCTTGATACGCTCCCGCTGCTAACGCATTGAATTGAATAGGAATTAATAATTGTCCACCCGCAGGAATATCGACAGGAAAAATTGTTGTCGTACTAAAACCCGCAGGAAAAATCATATTACTAATATTTAGAGCGGCAACTTTGGAAGAGGTCGCAGTGTTTTTAATTAAAAGATTTTTAGTAAGCGGATTTCCTTCACTAGTTGTTCCAAAATTAAGGGTTGAATTGTTATTTAGAACAATGTTATTTTCAGAGATTTCAATAACGGGAGGAATAGTCGCAAAACCTTTGAGCAAAATAGCCGAATCAAATCCCGAATCTCCAACATCTGCAATTGCTAACTTTAAATGATAAGTCTGCCCTGCCACTAAAGGATTTTTTGCTTGAATTAAACGCGTAAAACCATCGTATTCTGTTGTAAAAGGCGCGATTTGATTATCAAAATCTTTGTAATCATTATTGACAAAATACGCCGCATTGGAATTTTTATTAACAGTATTAATCGAAACGGTTTGTCCATTAAGCGTTCCAATGTTAGTTTTAGTATTTGGCGTGGCAGTATTATTTAAAAAGAAGCCAAATACATCGTTAAATTCAGAATTAACAAATTCATTGTATTCTTCGGAAGCAAATATGTATTGAAACGTGAGGGTTTCACCTTGTGCAACAAAATCAAAACTTAAGGTTGCAGCATCGCGTGTCCCGCCAATTGTAAGGGTATCCAAATCAGTATCACCGACTGTATTGAAATTAGTGCTTTTTCCATTAGAAAGGTTTTGAGCTGGCATATCGGTGATTTTACCCGTACTTAATACAATGCCCTCATCTAAATCAAAGCCACTGGTTTTACCATTACTAAATAAACCAGCTGCTTCATTTGCACCCGAATAAGTACAATTTGAAACGCTTGAGCCTGTTGTGCAAGCGGCTGGATCATTAAAAAGTTTTTGTACTAAAACCGCAGCATTTGAATTTGAGGTCACTTGTACTGCCGCTTGAGTTTCAACGGTTAATAAAAGAACTAAAAAAAATAAAATGCGCATAATGGGTTCTCTTGTTTTAATTAAGCAGCAAATAATTTTGGAATAACGTCGGTTTCTAAAGGCATAGCATCAATATTAGAAAAAACGACATTTCCAGTGTTAGGTTCGATAATGTCACAAACAGTTGCAAAGATTCGTTCAATGGCGGTTTGACCGATGATATCTGGACTGCGAGTTTCAATGCGATCAAGTTCTGCTTGTGAGAATAAATCTCCGTATAATCCGCCACTTACCGATTTTCCAATCACTAAAATTGAGTTGCCTCGCCCGTGATCCGTACCGTTGTCTCCGTTGGCTTTGAGTTGGCGACCGAATTCTCCTGAGAAAACCCACACGAATTGATCGGTAATATTGGTTGGCAACACACTATAAAGTGCTGCAATTGCCCCTTTATCACCAAATAAATCATAAAAACGCTGTTCAATATAACGTTTTTGATTTTTATGACTATCCCACCCACGATAAGCCATTGAAACAATTCTAAAATTTAAAATATCCTGACACGCCAGCGCATCATATAAATTCATAATTTCTTCGCCAAAGCCGTGATTATTGATGGTAGATAAATTGTTTTGTTGAGCATATTGTTCGTCAACTAAGGCACGCAAAATAGGTGGGGTAGAAATTAATGGAGTATTTGGATCAGAACCAATAAGTCGAGCGCGGATTAAATCACCAAAGTTGCGCAAATCTTGCTCATGTTGAATAAATTTGTAATAAGGTGAATTTTTATCAATTTCGTCACGTTTTGCCGCATAATAAGCCTTAAGCGAGCGACTCATGATTGATGATAACCCAGTCACATTATAATTTGTGCCCATTATTGTAGGGTCATATAACCCTAATTGTCTTAAATTGTGGCAGTCAATCACTAGATCATTCAAATGTTTACGTGGATCAGAGGGATGAGGACAATACGAAAAACGTCGTATTTCTGGTGTTAGAGAAGCGATACGAACTTTTGTATTTTGTTGATTTTTTGCCTGAATTGCCGTAATTAACCGTCCGCCCCAACCTGGGCGATCCAAATCATGGGGGCTGGCGTTGCGATTACCCTGTTCCAAAACCAATAATGAGTGTGCGTGATCGCGGCTGTTTGAACCTAACGCATTGTTTATAATTGCTAAATTACCATTTTCCCACTGATCAAATAACCATTGAGCATTATTTAAAATACCAAATTCTTTGCCTGTCGGGGCTAATTTCTTCGACGGCTTCAAAAAATCATTTTCCCAGCGTGCTTGATAAGCTGTTTCGTTTTGAGCAATCGCGTGCGCATTTGAGCGATATTTCCAATACAAATATCCGTAACTCTTTGGATTTGAATCATATCTTGGAGGCATCAAATGGCGAAAATCAGGCCCCCCATCCAAAGTAACGTTAATTAAAATCTTTGGAATGCTGGTTGGAAAACTTGTAGGTAATTGAACATTTCCTGCTTGAGCATTTTGCGTAAAAATTGAAGAGATACAACTATTTAAAAATAAGCTCCCAGCAGATAATTTAAGAAAATCGCGTCTATTCATGATTTATTTTCCTTGTTGGGCAAAACTATAAGGAATCGCTGCCAAAAAATTTACCGCTAAACCGATATTTTGATTTGCTGCTCTCCGCTCTGCCGAATCATTTCCTCCCAATTTCATTGTTGAGTTGCTCCAATTTTGAAATGCAGCTTGTAATGTCGAATCAGTTAGGATTTCATTCGCAGTAAATATTCGATTAAGTTTTTGTAAATCAATAAGATAGCTAGCATCTTTACCTTGTGCTAATAACGCATATAAATGAAAACGTTCTAATGTTCCAAACGATTTTAATCCATCCGCCATGAAACGTTGCCATAACCATTCTGCGACATCTTTCACGACATAATTTCCCTGTGTATTTTTAGGGATAACCGCTCCCCAATTTTTTGTCCATATAGTTTGTCCGTTTTCGTCCAAAGAAGTTTGCGCATTAATATTTGCTTGCTCAACGCTACGATTATACACTGCCTCAAAAATACTAGGATTATCAGAGGCTTCTGCGCCCGTTTGTCCACCAAAAACGTCATGTAATGGGCGGAAAATTCGTGTATTTTCAAGTTGATAACCATCTAAAAGATACAAATCTCGATAACTTTCTTCATTGCTTAATGTAAGTTGATTTAAAGTCAAGAAATATCGATCTACTGATGAATGATATTTAACCCGTGAGGTATCGTGAAATATCGTAGAAATCGCGTAATTTCTCAAAAATTCCAATAGATTTTTATTTTGCATTGCTAACCAACTTCCTTGCACAATTTTGGTTTTTGCATCATCTAAGTTTTCATCCGCTAATCCGCGCACAATTGCAATGGGCAAATTAGCATTACTTTCATCATGATTAATTGCGTATTGAGAAAGTTTTTTAATCTTTTCTTCGGCAGTTGATCCTGAAATTTCTACCCCTAATATTTCTAAAGGTGCGGCGTGATGATTTTCCTTTCCAAAAGTAACCACTTCATCTAAATGACCATCTTTAGTATCCACTGGCATATCTGTTAATGCCATTGCAGTATTTTTAATAGTTATTTCTTCATGATAAGTAGCGTTATAATCACCTAAAATACCAAAAAAGATTTGATAATACTCACGCGCAAAATCTTCATTTCCTCGAAAAACTAAGTTCACATTATCGTAGGTATTTCGGCGATGATTAAATTGAGTTGCAACCGCCGCCGATAATGAAGCCGTTGATAACATCTCTTGGTACGATTTGTTTGCTGACAAATCATTTAAAATATCATCATATAAACGCGCAATTTGGTAATTATTAACGCCCACTTCTGCGTCCAAATTTGTTGTTACATGATAATTAGTTTCCCAAAATCCAAGTTTTTGTCGAGTTGGATTTAATCCTCTTAAATTAACAGCTTGCTGTAAAGTGGTTTCTGCACTATAACGATTTTTAAAATCAAAATCTGAACGCTTTATACTTTGAATTGGGTTAGTAGAATCAGTACTAAAAAACGAACTTAATCCTTTTAATGTTTTATCAGTGGGAAGAACATTGTTATCAGATGGAGAAAGCTTATCGTTTATTGTTTCAAAGGTCAGCATTTCTTTAATAGCTTGCTCTGGTGGCATTTGCGCCCACGTTTTAATTTGCTCATCAGTGGCAAATCCCCCAAACGCAAACGTATGCAAAACTTTTCTTACTGCCGTGTCATCCCATTGAGTTAATTTTTGAAACTCGGTAACAATTGAAAACGCCCCATAACTCAATTTATTATCACTATCTAAATAACCCACATACACGGTAATTGGATAATCTAAAATATTAAAAAAATTACCCTTTACAATTTCAAAAGTAAGTTTTCCATTTGATGGAGAAAGGTTTAAGTTACTTAAACTTTGTAATGATTGAAAAGGAATAAAACCTGCGGGTGTTTTTTGGAAAATAGTACCATCTTTTAAACGTACTAAAACGTAGGTTTCTTTAATAGAAACGTTATTGGTATCAATCGTTTTAAAAAGCTGAATTTCGGAAGAATCTGGATAAATATTAAGATTTGATAATTCAGTGCCAGAAACACTCACCGTTTCGGCAATTGCATGGATACTCAAAAAGGCGGCAAAACCAATTTGCCAAAAAGGACGCACCAAACCGTACATAGGTTTCTCCTTGAAAAGATAACTTTGTTAAATTACCACAAAAATCGCTAAAAAAATACTACAGTTGCGCGGGAAACGAGAATTTTTTAACATCTTTTTTGATTCGCTACTTTTAAAATTCTCTATTATTCTTTATCCTTTGATGGCTCAAGAATTAAGTAAATACTTGTAAAATCAATCTAATACCTAAAATAACAAACATGGTTAAAAATAGAGGGCGGATAAGTGTAGTGCCGTATTTTAGTGCGGAATGCGCTCCTAAATATGCACCAACCATTAAAGTTGTTCCTAATGTTAAACCTAAAATAATATCCACATTTCCAACACTTAGAAATGTTATTAATGCAACAAAATTACTTACAAAATTCATTAAACGTGCTAAACAACTTGCTTCGACTAAATTTAATTCAAAAAACGTTACATTTGCCATCGTCCAAAATGAACCCACGCCAGGTCCAGCAATCCCATCATAGAAACCTAAAAAATGTCCTAATATTAAACACTTTTTAAATAATGCTTTGCTTAATTTATTTTGTGAGTTACTTTGGGATTGCGGACGCATTAATAAAACATACGCTGCTGCACAAAAAATTAAAATCGACAAACCTTTTTTTAAAACATCTGCAGATAACAACCATGCCGTTAATGCTCCTAAAAATGCACCATTTAAAGTTGATAAAATCATTAATATCCAGAAACGTGGTTTTACAATCCCTTTAACAATACAAATTCTCGATGCGGTGAAACTCCCAAATGTAGCGGCTAATTTATTTGTTCCTAATGCAAAATGGGGAGGAACACCGCTAGTTAATAATGCTGGCAATAACAATAATCCACCACCGCCCGCAATCGCATCAACTAATCCAGCAAAAAACGCGATTGCTAAAAGAAAAATTATATTTAAATCCATAAGTTATGCTAAAAAAAGTTCTAATAATTCATTTAACCATCTTAAACCAAGTTTTGTTGGAATAAGTCGTCGTTCTTTCTCGATAATCCAATTTTTTTTAATGGCTTGTTGTAACGGATTTTCAATAATTTCTAGCTCCAAACCCGTGCGTTGAAAAAAAAGAGATTTATCAAATCCTTGAAATAGTCTTAATGCATTTAACATAAATTCAAATGCTAAATGCTCATTACTAACTTCTAATCGTTCAGCAATTTTGTTATTTGATTGCAAATAAAATTCGGGGTGTTTATGTTTGCTCAAGCGTAAAATTTTATTTGGTGCAAGTGTAATTTTGCTATGCGCTCCTGCTCCAATTCCTAGATAATCTCCAAATTTCCAATAGTTTAAATTATGTTTGCAATATTGTCGATGTTTTGTGAATGCGGAGATTTCATAATGCTCAAATTTTCTTTCATTTAACAAGCGTTCTCCTTCTATTTGAATATTCCAAATTAATTCATCGTCAGGTAACGTTGGGGGATAGCGATCAAAATAAGTATTTTTCTCAATCGTTAATTGATACCAAGATAAATGTGGTGGATGAAAATGTAACGCTGTTTTCAAATCTTCCAACGCCATTTCTAATGTTTGGTTCGGTAAACCATACATCAAATCTAGGTTAAAATTGGTAAAGCCTACTTTTTTAATAGATTCAATAGCATAGATTGCATGTTCTCGATGGTGAACACGTTGTAATTGTTGTAGTGATTGATTATTAAAACTTTGCACACCTAATGACAAACGATTAATGCCTGCCTCATAAAATCCAGAAAACTTGGAAATTTCTGCCGTTGCAGGGTTAGTTTCTAAAGTAATTTCTAAGTGGTGATTAAAAGGAATTTTTAAACGTAATTGGGCTAATAATTGAAAGATACTTTCTTCGGAAAATAAGCTTGGTGTTCCTCCACCTAAAAAAATGCTAGAAATTGTTCTATTTTTTACTAGCGGCAAATCATGAGAAATATCTTGCAATAGAGCTTGAATATAGTGTTGTTCTGGTAGACTATTTTTTAAAGGATGTGAATTAAAATCACAATACGGGCATTTGCGCACACACCATGGGATATGAATATATAAACTTAAAGGGATCATAATGTTTTATAATAAGGTTTGTTTATTTTATTATGAAGGATAATTAAGATGAGTGTCAAATCTGACCGATGGATTCGTGAAATGTCGTTAAAACATCAAATGATCAAGCCCTTTGAACCTCAGCAAATTAAAAAATCTTCTAGTGGCGCAATCATTTCTTATGGAACATCGAGTTATGGTTATGACGTGCGTTGTGCCAATGAATTCAAAATCTTTACCAATATCAATTCTACTGTCGTCGATCCAAAGAATTTTGATGAAAAAAGTTTTATTGATATTCAAAGTGATGTGTGCATTATTCCTCCCAATTCTTTTGCGCTTGCTCGCACGGTTGAATATTTCAAAATTCCTCGCGATGTTTTAGTCATTTGCTTAGGAAAATCAACTTATGCACGCATTGGAATTGTAGTAAACGTTACACCTCTTGAACCATGTTGGGAGGGTCATGTGACATTAGAGTTTTCAAATACCACGCCTTTACCCGCTAAAATCTATGCAAATGAAGGCGTTGCTCAAATGATTTTCTTAGGCGCAGATGAAATCTGTGAAACCTCATATGCAGATAGACATGGGAAATATCAAGGACAAATGGGTGTGACTTTGCCGAAAACTTGATCTTTTGCAATTAGCACCAATCACCCCAACGTGCTTGACAAGCCGCGATCGCTGCGATGGCGGCGGTTTCAGTGCGTAAAATGCGCGCTCCGACCCGAATTCCGATAAAATCATTCATTTTTAGTAAATTTAGCTCATCAGCCGTAAAACCACCTTCTGCGCCAATCACCAATGTTAAAGGCATTTCAATTTGTAATAAAGTTGCAAAGGTTTGATCGGCGGTAGGTTCTAAGAAAAACTTTGTACCTTGGGTTTGAGTTTCTACCCAAGTTTCTAAGGTTTGAGGTGTTTCTAAAATAGGTAACTTATTTCTACCCGATTGTTCACAAGCGCTTCGTAAGATATTGTTCCATCTAGTAATTTTTTTATCCAAACGTTGTACATCAACACCTTGCGTTCTTGCCGTTAACAAAGGAAA
>JGI20214J51650_10002306_pt1 | contig 12034 bp, 9 predicted proteins | sample WetSurMetagenome_FD_51650 | JGI IMG/M metagenome (IMG submission 51650)
GATCAAGGGGATGGTGGGCATCCTCACCGCCGGGAGCTCGGACATCGGCGTCGCGGAGGAGGCCAAGGCCGTGGCCGAGGCTATGGGGTGCCAGGTCGTGACATCCTATGATGTGGGCGTGGCCGCCCTGCACCGTTTCATGGGGCCGCTGATGAACATGCTAGAATCGGGCGTGGACGTATTGGTGGTGGTGGCGGGCATGGAAGGTGCCCTGCCCACGGTCGTCTCCGGCCTTACCGATGTCCCGGTCATCGGGGTACCTACATCCGTCGGCTACGGATATGGGGGCAAGGGCGAGGCGGCCCTGATGGGCATGTTGCAGACCTGCTCCCCCGGTCTGGTGGTGGTCAACATCGACAACGGCGTGGCCGCAGGCGCGACCGCGGCACTGATCAGCCTAAGGTGCCATCGTCAGGTGCTATGAGGTAATGCTGAATGAATGAGGTCAGGGATCTGAGGATCGCGCCCATAAGGGAGGACCACATTCAAGAGGCCCAAAGGCTGGCCCAGAGGGTCTGGGAGGACGTTTTACGAAAGGACTTGGGGTGGAAGATCGATTACCCCCTCAAGCCCGAGATCGTTTTCAAAGCATACCTGGGGATGGACCCAGGCGGATGCCTGGCGGCATGGTGTGGTGAGGAGATGGTCGGAGCGGCATATGCGCACGCATGGGGGGATGTGGGATGGATAGGCCCGATGGAGGTGGACCCCTCTTGGCAAGGCAGAGGGGTGGGCTCGACCCTTCTGGNCGANGCGGAACGTTACTTAAGGCACGAGGGTTGCGTGCAGGTCGGCCTGGAGGCCATGGCGGAGAGGAAGGTCAACCTGTCCTTCTATGAGGGGAGGGGATATCAACAGGTGGCCCCCGCTCCCTTCTTCGAGAGGAAACTGGATGGTATGATAGAAAATACCCCCCATGTCAGACGGATGCACCAAGAGGACCTTCCGACCATGATATCCGATCTGCGCGATCTATGTGCCGCCATCCATCCGGGATTGGATCTGATCAGGGAGGTGCGAGTGACATTGAGCAGTGGACTGGGAAAGGTGCTGGTCCATGATGACGGTCTCGATGGCGTGGCCGGCCTGGCCATAGTCCAAACCGAGGGAGTGAAACGATTGGGTGGCCACCTTCTGCGTCTACTTGCGGTGAACCCCACCCTGCCTCATAGGAGGAAGATCACATCGGACCTACTGGCCGCGACCGAAGGAATTTCGAACGAAGAGGGAGTGGGCCGCCTCTTCTTCACCACCACGGTGGATGGAGGTCTGATGGACCTGATGATCATTAGACAATACAGGATACTCGGGACCAATGTGCGCATGGTGAAAGGCGAGGTCGATATTGAATGGTGGGATGGCAACATCATCTCCTGGACAGGATAGTGGAAGAAGTTTCCCTGAGCCCCGGGCAAGGTACAAATACTAAGTTGGGGTAGAGAAAATCGGGCAGCATGGGCTTTACAGGCATCGACCCAATGGTGAAGGAGCTTTTTGGTCCAGTGGAACCGATGGAAAGGTCAGGGTCCAGTCCCTGTGTCCTCTGCAAAGGGTCGAAGAACCTCTGCGGAAAGGACAAATGCGCCCTCATGGTCAAGTACTATGCCCATGCCAGGACACGTAAGGTGATGGACTCGCTGGACCTGGCCGGAAGCAGCCCGCCCGGGGTGTTCATTGGCCGCTATGGCTACCCCAAGGTGGACGTCGGTCCGTTGGTACCCCCTGTGTTCGGGGACACCTCCGCCATGGACACACCGGAGACATGGGTGGGTAAATCCATCGAGGAGATCGTGGACTTCCGGTTCAGCCTGGTCCGGGGGAAGTTCCGCGTCGGGGTGAAGGACTTCCAGAACGCCGGGAGGATGATGGACTACACCAGGGACCTGGCCCTCTGCGTCAACTCGGTGGACGTCGAGGCCAATTTCGCCAAGAGGCCCAGTGGCAAGATAGTGCTGGACGATGAGATCCAACCCTTCGGCCCTTCCGCCAAGCTCAACGACTTCGACATCTCGAACCCTAAGTACGATCAGAAGGTCGAGAAGGCGTTCTATGACACCGACCTGAAGGCGGTGGAGGCTGTGAACTCCCTTTACAAGAATGGGGTTTTGATATCAAAGATTCAGAAGGCGTTCAGCGTTGGGGCCTTCGGTATCGAGAGGAACCGCCGATTGGTGCCCACCCGTTGGAGCATCACAGCGGTGGATGACACCCTTGGCAAGGAACTCCTGAAGAGCACGAAGACCTACCCCACCATCGACGAATGGCGCATCTATGACTGGGACCAGCTGGACAATCGCTGGTCGGTCTTGCTCATGCCTACGTCCTGGCGCTACGAGCTCATCGAGGCCTGGTACCCCAACACCGCCTGGAACCCGCTCGGTAAGCAGATAGAGATCATATCCTCACACGAGCTTTTCAACGGTCGGAAGGATTACGCGGAGATCGGTGGTTGTTATTATGCGGCCCGCCTGGCGGTCAACGAGCTATTGATGAAGGAAAGAAGGCAGGCTGGGGCGGTCATCTTCAGGGAGGCGCATCCTGGCTATATCATGCCTGTGGGGGTTTGGAACGTCAGGGAGAACGTCAGGAGGGCGTTGTTGGAGAGGTGCAGCAAGTTCAGCTCATTGAACGATGCCCTCATCCACATATCTAAGAGGATGGACATCCCGGTCAGGCGTTGGATATCCTCCAGCGAGGTGCTCAAGGATTATCTGAGGCAGAGGCGCATCGATGATTACGCGTGATCTGGACTTCTTCAACATTGGCGAAAGGCCTGAACCACTGGTCAAGGTCAAGGCGAAGGAGGTCAGGTGCAAGGTGGCCCTTCCTCGTTCCAACCTCCCGGGCTTGGACCTCGCTTTGAACCCTTATGTTGGTTGTGAGCATGGTTGCCTATATTGTTTCGCCCCAGAGGTGGTCAAGCGCGATCGAGCGACATGGGCATCCCAGGTGGAGTATCGAGCCAATCTGCCGGTCCAACTGAGTCGGGAGCTGCGCACCAAGCGCGGCGTCATCGGCATCGGGACGGTCACTGACCCCTACCAGCCGCTGGAGGCGGTGACGCTGGTCACCCGCAAATGCCTGATGGAGATAGCGCGACATGACAATCCCATATCAGTGCTCACCAAGTCGGACCTGGTCCTCAGGGACCTGGAGCTCATCCTTTCCACTCGAAGACCAGAGGTAGGGATCACCCTGACGTCCGTCGACGAGGAACTCGTCAAGAAGATCGAGCCCGGTGCTCCCAGCGCTCATCGCCGACTGGAGGCGCTTAGGGAGCTTCACCGCTCTGGGTTGGAATGCTATGCGATGATCGGTCCAGTCCTTCCGTTCCTCGAGGAAAAGGCATTGACCCAACTATTGGAGGCAGTTTGCGCCACTGGCTGTATGAGGGTGATGGTGGACCGCCTTCGTCCCAGACCTGGCATCGATGAGGCCCTGCTGGAGGCCAAGGTGGTGCGCACGACCAGCTCTCTGACCGATTTCAGGCACATGGGCGCTCAGGCCCGGTACGTCCGGGACGAATGCATCAGATTGGGTTTGATGTTCGAGAGCGCGTTCTAGTTGAGCAAGGTGAAGAACGATATCACCTGTTCCTGATCTCCCTTATCCTGACCGCCTCGAGCTCCTGGATCTCGTCAACGGTCATCTTCCCCCCCTTGCGCTGCACCGTGCACACGTCCTTCCCCGGGTTCGTGAAGAGGTAGAGGTTGAAACGCTGGGACCTCCCGCTCTTCCATTTGACCTGGAAGCCCAATGGTAGCTTGTTTCCTTGCATGACCTCGCTGATGCTGAGGTCCTGATCGATGTCCTGGTCATCGAAGAGGTAGAGGCACATCTCGGTCGCGTACTTCCCGATAGCCAGGATGTTCATCTCATCCTGTCCGATCCTTTCCAGCTCCGCCCTGAGATGTTCAGCGCATACCTTCCCAGCCTTGCGCCACTCCTTGGTGATATCACGATCCGTCGCGGACGGGCAGCATTTCAATGCGTGGGTCCAGTAGATGTCATCCTTGGTGGGGTCGAAATTCCCGAAGATGGAGATGACCTTTCCCAGCGGTTGTGCCTTCTGCGCTTCCAAGAATGATGGGGTCCCGGGGGCTGCCTCCTTGCACAAAGAGATCAGGTATTGTTCCGCCGAACGGCCTTTCACCTTCAATGCGAAGGCAGGCTCCTGTGAGATGACCACGAAACGGACCCTTTTATGAGTGCCCGTGTCCCTTGTGAGCAACAACGGAAGCCTCTCCTTGGACCTTGGGCACCCGGCACAATCACCGACCACCGAACGCCAGTCCCCGATCGATCCTTCGATCATCATATGCCTCCTGTCGGCGAACATCAGGGGGTGATATAACCATTTCACCCGCCTGATCGAATCGAGTCAATCATGGTCTCGATCGTCCTCGGTGAACCTATGAACCCCTTCAAGGTCGTAGCTCTATGAACTTCTCGACGATATTCCTGGTGATGGACGGGATGTTCTGATGGATAAGTTACATGCAGGGCGCCCGTTGCCATCCGACCAGCTTTCCCATTATCAAAAACGATAGATTGCGAAAGATTGACATACCCTTATCTGACAATCGATATCCAGTGTTTAGGCTACATGTACAAATTTATCAGAAATTAGTGTTCACATGGTCGAAACGGGGAGCGATAGGGCGGTCATAATAACCGAGGGGATCACCAAGCGCTTCGGTAAGAGGGAAGAGATCGGGGCGGTCAACGACCTGTCTATCGAAGTACACCGAGGTGAGACCTTTGGACTCCTCGGGCCGAACGGTTCCGGTAAGACCACTACCATCCGTATCCTCAATGGCATAATTCGACCCACATCAGGAAGGGCCTGGGTAAATGGTTTCGATGTTCTCACTGAGAAAGAGGGGGTCAAGGTCTCCACCGGTTTACTCGCCGAAACCCCAGGGATGTATGAAAAATTGAGCCCATTTGAATACCTGGAGTTCATGGGCGCGCTCTACAACGTCCCCAAGTCCATCCTGCCTAGACGAATAGACCAATTACTTTCCTTGTTCAAGCTGAGCGATCGAAGCGACGAACTGATGGAGGGTTTCAGCAAAGGGATGAAACAGGAGGTCCTGATAGCCGCGGCCCTCATACACGACCCTCCCATCATCTTCCTGGACGAGCCCACCTCCTCATTGGACCCAAGGGCCAGTCTGATGGTCAAGGATCTGGTCAAGGACCTCGCCGATAGGGCTAACAAAACGATATTCGTGTCGAGCCACATCCTCTCGTTGATCGAAGAGGTATGTGATCGCATGGCAATCATCAACCAAGGCCATCTGATCGCCATTGGGACCTCTGATGAGGTCAAGAATGCCGTTGGAGCCCCCACCCTGGAGGAGGCGTTCATGCGCCTAACCGGCGGGAAGGACCAGGAGGAGCTCCTGGCTTGGAGGGGTGGCAATGGTTCCTAAATGGGCCATCATCGCCAAGTATGAGTACATGGTCAAGACCAGCGGTTTCCGCCGTTGGAGGGTTCTCCTCCCCCTATTGGTGTCAGCGTTCATCATGTTCTACATCTTCCTTCTGGCCCCCACGATGTCCACCTGGTTCGAGGATTATACCGCCAGTTTCGTCCAATCCGATGAGGCCCTGAACCTCATGCAGGCGATCCTCCTCATCATCTTCGCTAGCATCATCACCATACCCATCATGCAGACCCTCCAGGACAATCGCGTCTCCCCTTTGGAGGCGGTCATCGCCGCCCCGGTCAAACCGAGGGACGTCCTGATAGGACGCTTCCTGGGGTCCTTTCCCTTCTATGGCATGGTGGTGGCCCTCATCGCCGGGACCTTCCTGGCCCTGTTCATCCCGTTTGGCATGTCCCCTGCCCAGGTGGCCCTCTCCATATTGGTGTTTCTGCTCCTGGTCGCCTCCGCACTCTGGCTGGGGGTCCTGTTGGGTGCCATCCTTAAGGCCAGGTTGGGCCGGACCCCGAAAGGCAGGGACATGGGTCAGGCATTGGCCGTATTGATCGCCCTCCCCATGGCCGCCATAATGTATGGGATCATGAACGGAGGGATGTTCGTAACTTTCAGCGGTGAGGGATCGACCCTTCCCTCAACGATCTGGCTATCGCCAAGCTCTTGGGGGGCGGACGTGGTCCTTCGATTCCTGCGCCATCCTGGTGACCTGAGCTGGGACTGGCAGGCCACCATACTGGGTCTGGGCGGTCTTATGTTCTTCTTCCTGGGGTCGATCTACCTCGGTAGTAGATTATCAGGAAGGGCCTATGACCTAGAGCCCGTGAGCTTCAGCTCTCCCCATGCCGCACCTGAAGGTCACCTCTACCGCTCGATCAGATCCGTGACCGGGGGCGGGCCGTTCTCTGTGGTGGTCATCACCGTGCTCAAGGACTATCTGCGCCGCATGGAGAATCTATCCAGGGTCATCTACATCATCGGCCTGGTGGTTCTGATGGAACTATTCAACCTCAACTCCCTTCCGCCTGGCAATAACACCGGCATGGCTCTCCTACCCATCTCCTGGATGATGGCGTTCCTTTGCGTCTTTGTGGTAGGCGAGGTCACCTCAAGGGGGAAGGACAACCTCTTCGTATATCGTAAGGCACCTCATGGAGAGACACGGCTCATCTGGGCGAGGGTGGCCCAGGGCTGGTTGGTGGTGCTCCCTGTGGCAGCCATATCCGCATTGGTGGTGCTGATACCTTCTGGTATCACCTGGGGGGAGGTGGCGCTCTATACCATGGCATTGGTGGGCATCAGCAGTGCATATGTGGTGATGTCGATAGGGTTGTTCCTACTATCCCCAGCCTTCTCGGAAAGGCCGTCCGAGACCATCGGGAACGTCGTGGTAGTCCTGACCATATCCTTATTCCTCGATGTCATATGCCTCATCCTCTTCGGTGAGATCTGGGGCATATGCGCCCTGGTTCTTGTCAGTTGGATCCTTGGGTTAGCTTTCCTAGCGGCCGGGAGCAGAAAGATAAGAAGGGTGGAGTGATGAAGAGTGGTCATTTAGGACCAGCAATGTTTATAGGATGTTTTACCTGAACAAATCTTATATAGAAGCACTAAAATACCGCCCGCAAAGGAGGATCTTCATATGGCATACGGAATGGGAAATAACCAGCCGATCATAATCCTCAAAGAGGGTACAGAGAGATCTAAGAACAAGGACGCGCAGTACAACAACATCGCTGCTGCCCGTGCCGTAGCAGATGCTGTGAGGTCCACGCTCGGTCCAAAGGGAATGGACAAGATGCTTGTGGACTCCCTAGGGGACGTCGTCATCACCAATGATGGCGTAACGATCCTGAAGGAGATCGATGTGCAGCACCCGGCAGCGAAGATGGTCGTCGAGGTCGCCAAGACCCAGGACAACGAGTGCGGTGACGGGACTACCACCTCGGTCATCCTGGCAGGCGAGCTTCTCAAGAAGGCGGAGAGCCTCATCGAGAACAACATCCACCCCACGATCATCGCTAACGGTTACAAGATGGCCGCACACGAGGCCATCAATGTCCTGAACGCATTCGCGGTGACCATCACCCCGAACGACGTCGAGATGCTGAGACAGGTCTCCGAGACCGCCATGACGGGCAAGTCCGTCGGTGGTCAGAAGGAGTTCCTCTCCGACCTCGCCGTGAAGGCCGTGAAGGCCGTCGCCGAGAAGGCCGATGGAGGATGGACCGTCGATGTGGAGAACATCAAGGTCGAGAAGAAGACCGGTGGCAGCATCGCCGACACCGAGATCATCCAGGGCATCGTGATCGACAAGGAGCGCGTGCACCCCCGCATGGCCAAGCTGGTCAAGGGAGCCAAGATCGCTCTGCTGTCCTCAGCACTGGAGATCAAGAAGACCGAGGTCGAGGCCAAGATCCAGATCCGCGACCCCGCTTCCATGCAGCGCTTCCTCGAGGAGGAGGAGAACACACTGAAGGGCTACGTCGACATGATAAAGTCCTCCGGTGCCAACGTCATCTTCTGCCAGAAGGGCATCGACGACCTGGTCCAGCACTATCTGGCCAAGTCNGGTATCTTCGCCTGCCGCCGCCTCAAGGAGTCGGACATGGAGAAGATCTCTCGCGCCACCGGTGCCAGCATCGTCGGCAAGATCGATGAGCTCGTCGAGAAGGACCTGGGCAAGGCCGCAATGGTCGAGGAGAAGAAGATCGGTGAGGGCGACATGGTGTTCATCACCGGATGCAAGAACCCCAAGGCCGTCAGCGTCATCATCCGCGGCGGTACCGAGCACGTCATCGATGAGGTCGAGCGTGCCCTGCACGACGCCCTGCGCGTGATCGGTGTCTCGATCGAGGATGGCAAGCTGGTCCCTGGTGGCGGCGCCGCCGAGATCGAGCTGTCCCTGCGCCTGGCAAGCTACGCCTCCACCGTTGGAGGACGTGAACAGCTGGCCATCGAGGCATTCGCTCAGGCCATGGAGGTCATCCCCTGGGCCCTGGCGGAGAACGCCGGTCTGGACGCCATCGATGTGGTCATTCAGCTGAAGTCCGCTCACGAGAAGAAGAACGGCAAGAACATGGGAGTCGATCTGGAAACCGGCAAGCCGGTGGACATGCTGAAGCTCAACGTGGTCGAGCCTTTGAGGGTAAAGACCCAGGCAGTCAAGTCTGCGGCTGAGGTCGCTAACATGATCCTCCGCATCGACGATGTCATCGCCTCCAGGAAGGCCCCAGGGCCGCCACCGGGAGCGGGCGGCATGGGCGGGATGCCCCCAGGAATGGGCGGCATGCCTGGAATGATGTAAAGCGGCCACTCGCGAACACAAACCCCTTCCACTTTCAATTTTTATCTTTTTCTTTAAAAAAAATATTTAAGCAACTACCTCGATTTCTCATCAAGTGATGGGATGAGACATCCACTGACAAAGTTAATGGTAAGTGCCTTAGTCATGACCATGCTATTGGTCGCTTTCTTGCCTGCCGGTTCCGCCGAGCCTGCCTCTGCGCCTGCTCCGGAATGGAACGTGGGCGACCAATGGGGTTATAGCTCGAAGATCAACATGGACCCGACCGACAGCAACATCTCGGACGCTATAGACCAGGTCATGACACTCTTCAACGGATCGATCGAAAAGCTGGTTTTCGATGCCAGTATGGAGAGTTACATCTATGTCAAAGTGGTCGAGGTGACCGCAGACCAATATGTCCTGACAGCGGTATTCTGCTCGAAGATGGGCGTCACGGTCGATGTCAAGGTGAAGGCCATGATGCCGGTCGAGGGAATATATAGTGTGTTGAGCGAGATTCCGGAAGCGAACCAGACGGCCCAGGTCAAAGTCGACTTCGACTATCTGATCTACATGAGCAACAACATCACCCTGGACAAGAACACGTTGGCCATCGAAGAGATAGATTCCTTCAACGAGATGAGGATGAACCTGGACCTCATGGTTGACAACACCATACCCAAACAATCCTTGGAAGGAACCAATTGGAACGTCACCTATGAGAACTNCGATNTCAGCATGGATGCCGCGGTATTCCTCAACCTGACNCTTGATTTCTCACCCGGTCTTAACCTGTACGACTTCCCGCTCGTCCTCGGTGAAGAATGGGAGGCCGCCTCCACCGCGACCCTCAACGGGGACCTGTCTGGAACCATAGATGCCCAGGGCCTGCCCGAGGGAGCTATGGACGAAATCGCAGACTCCGCAGAGGAAGTGGAGTTCCCCATCGATCTCAGCGATTACACTGGTGAGTTCGGGGAAGGGCTGTCCATGACCAATGGTACCCTCGATGAGGTAAGTGAGGACGTTAACGCAGACCTGGAGTGCATTAGTTTGCTGGAGGTCGCGGACGATGATGTCGGGAACGGCACCATACAGATCTTCGTGGTCTCGGTGAACGACGGTGAGATGAAGTTCTACTACTCCCCTGACCTGGGATTCTTCCATGGAATCGATGCTACCAGCAACCTGGTGACCGACAACATGGGGGACATCGGCGATGAGCTGCCGATAGAGATCCCCACAGGCGAGGAGGCCATGATGACAATGGAGTACCAACCGGCCAGTGATACCGCGAAGGAGATCGAGAGCATAAGCGGCTATGAGGTCGATGGTGTTGAGAATTCGGACAGCAGCGATGATGCCCTGCCATTCATGTTCGTAGGCGTGGTCATCGTGCTCGCCGCCTTGGCTGTGGTCGTCGGAGTGGTGGCGTACCGCAAGCTCAAGAAGTCGCCTTGAAACCTCAAACAAAACAAGGGCGCCCCGGCGCCCAACCATATCTTTTTCTTCACCCTCTCTGTTTTCCGACCATGCATGTGCGCTCCGTTGACCCTCGTTCCGGTATGCTCATCTGCGAGCTCCCCGCGGCGAAACCGCAAGACGTCCACGAGGCCCTGGCCCGGGCCAAGGGGGCGCAAAGGGAGTGGGTCGCCCTTCCCAAGGAGGCGAGGATCGCTGCGCTCAAGGAAGCGGAACGCATATTCATCGACGAGCGGGAGCATCTGGTTGCCTTGATCCAAAGCGAGGGAGGCTTCCCAAACAGGGACATAGTCGGAGCGTACAACAGCGCGCTGCGAGGGGTGGACTACTATGCTGAAAACTACCGCTCCCTGGGTAATAAGGCGTTCAAACTGGACCCGACGGCCTGGCCTGACACCGATGCCGAGGTGGAGTTCCTCCCCCATGGGGTGATCGCCCATATCGGCATCTGGAATTACCCGTTCTGGCAGACCATGATAACGGCGATCCCCGCACTTATGGTCGGTAACGCCATCGTCTTCAAGCCATCGGAGCACACCACTTTGACGGGTTTGCGGATCGCGGAGCTGCTCCATCAGGCAGGCGTCCCAAAGGATGTCTTCATCCCGCTTGTTGGAGGCCGGGAGATCGGAAAGGAGATGGTGCGGTCCAACTTCGACGCCTTGGTGTTCACTGGAGGTGTGGAGACTGGTATGGACATCTTGCGCAACTCCAATGTGAAACCTTTATTGCTCGAACTTTCCGGGAACGACCCGGGGATCGTGTGTTCTGATGCCGATCTGGTTCAGGCAGCCCGTGGCATCGCCTATGGGAGCCTTTACCATGCTGGTCAGGTGTGCATCAGGGTGAAACGTGTCTATGTGGTCCGTTCGGTCGCNGACCGCTTCCTCGAACAACTACTGGACATTGTAAGGCGCATAGATGTTCGGGAAAGGGTGGGGCCTCTGATAAGCGAGGAATCACGTCAAAAGGTGCAACGGCAGGTCGATGAAGCCATCGTCCATGGGGCCGAATTGCTACATGGTGGTAGATCTATNGAGGGNCCNGGCNATTATTACGAACCAACCGTCTTACTGGTCCGACAGGGTTGCAAGGCAAGATTCGAAGAGGAGATTTTCGGCCCGGTGTGCCCCATCATCATCGTCGATGACGAGGAGGAGGCATTGCACCGGGCCAACGATTCCATTTACGGCCTTGGTGCCACGGTCTGGTGTCAAGATGATAAAAAGGCCATGGAGATAGCCTCGCGATTGGAAGTGGGTACCGTATGGATCAACGAGTGCTGCCGGACCATGACATGCGGAGAGTATTTCCAAGGATGGAAGTCAAGCGGGTTAGCTGGTTCACAGGACCGACTGTTGATGTTCCTCAGGAAGAGAATGTTGGTCCATCACCATTCTCGGTTTCCACGTGAACATTGGTTCAAATAATTTAATTTAATAATTATTATATTAAGCAAAATATGATAAAATAGTTAAGGTGTTTGCGATATCAACTAATTTTATAACTTTATGATCTGGCCTTTCTTGCCTTTCGTGATGTCCACACCGAACTCGGTCTGTTTCACGAAGCAATCCTGGCATCTTAGGACGGTTCCATCCGCAATGTCCAAGGATTCCACTAGATCGACGTCATCGTCCCATAGTGCGATGCGGCATTCGCCGGTCTCATCCTTCACCTTCACGTTCCTGACCTTTCCGCTCGAACCGTCCCTCTTGTTGAACTGTTTCGTGTCGAAAATCTTGGTGACTGTCACATCCACTGTGACCTCTTCACGGTCCTTCAGATCTGAAATCTTTTTACTCGAAGCCATCTC
>JGI20214J51650_10002307_pt1 | contig 12032 bp, 13 predicted proteins | sample WetSurMetagenome_FD_51650 | JGI IMG/M metagenome (IMG submission 51650)
GTGAACTTGAATGGATAAGGATGAGTCCGAAAGCAAGACACGCAAAATCAAAATCAAGAATCACTTCTTATGAAAAGCTCTTAAANGATGAAAAGGAAAAAGGACAAAAAGATCTTGAGCTTTACATTCCCGTNGCAGAACGTCTTGGTGATATTGTAATCGAGGCAGACAATCTTAACAAAGCTTTCGGAGATAATATTTTAATTGATGGTTTAACTTTTTCAATTCCGCCCGGCGCTGTGGTTGGAATTATCGGTGCGAATGGTGCTGGTAAAACAACATTGTTCAGAATGATTACCGGACAGGAAAAACCAGATAGTGGAAATATTAAAGTCGGCTCAACTGTTAAACTGTCTTATGTAGATCAATCGAGAGATGCGTTGAATCCCGAAAAAAGTATCTGGGAATTAATATCAAACGGAGAAGATACCATTATGCTTGGCAACAGGCAGGTAAACTCGCGGGCTTATGTTGCTCAGTTTAATTTTTCCGGTGCGGATCAACAGAAAAAAGTTAGTATGCTTTCGGGTGGTGAAAGAAACCGCGTCCATCTTGCGATGATGTTAAAGCAAGGTGCTAATGTTTTGTTGCTTGATGAGCCAACAAACGATCTGGATGTAAATACTTTGCGTGCTCTTGAAGAAGGAATAGAAAAATTTGCCGGATGCGTTTTAGTTATTAGTCACGACAGATGGTTTCTGGATAGAATAGCAACGCACATTTTAGCATTTGAAGATGAGAGTAAAGTTATTTGGTTTGATGGCAACTACACAGAGTATGAAGAAAAACGTAAAGAAAGATTAGGCGTTAAAGCAGATCAACCGCACAGAATTAAGTACAGGCATTTGACGAGAAATTGAATTTTAACCGCGTCATCTTATATTAATATTTTCCACCAATTAACTGTGCAATGAGATTGTTAATCAAAACTAAAATTCATAACCTTCCATTAAACAAATGAACAAATAGCCGACGAATTGAACAATTAGGTAAAGAATTGTTCTTAGCTGGTGTGCTGTCTGCTCTCCGAATCGCAGAAACAGAACACTAATTCAAAAAGTTGCAGCTACAATTTCACTTACTACAAAAACAAATCAGACGGCAAGTGATTTTAGATATAACACAGTCTTATCTTAAAATTATTTTTTTCTTTCTTTCGCAACAGCAGGTTTAAAATCAACAAGACGGATAAGCGTTAATGCAAAAAATCAACAACTGGCTTTCGTTTCATTCCCGTTAGAAGATTTAGTAAATGTCGTGCAGGTTAGATATAGGTAGGAAATACAAGATACAATTAATTAATAGAGATTATTCTTTATTTCCCTGAGAACCCTCGAACTGAATCTTCAAGTTATTGAGAGTCTTCTCAAGCATTCGCTGCAAACTTGATTTCAGTATAAAAAAATTCAGCAATGGTCCGATCAAAAACCAGGGCGGGCTGTATTCAATGACATAAGTAACTTTTGTTTTATCTACAAGATTTTCAAACAACCAATTCATTTTATGAGAGAAACCTTGGCTCACAATACCCTGCCATCCAGCATTTTCTTTGAAATAATGAATCTCTGTCTCGAGATTAAATTTTAAACCTCCAATTGAGGTTGCATAAGCATATCGAGCGTTGTTGCCCCTTTCAATCTTTGTCGTAGGTCTAAGGCCGGAAAGACCTTCCCGCCATTCTTCCCAATGACGCCAATCAGATGCGTACTCAAATACATCTCTAATTGGCCTATTAATTTCTACATTTGCTTCAAGCCTTGTCATTTTCATTATCAATTCCTGATTTATTTATTTCAGAATTCATAGTGATTATGATTGTCTCTAGTTAGAGGATAGAATATTTGAGGAGAGTTAAGAAACAAATCATATATAACTTAACTTTTATTTTCGAAATACTCAATTAACAATCAGCAAACATTTGGAATTTATTTTTATAATTGTTTCGAAATGATTCAATAATTAGATGGATTTGCAAACTATTTCCTGACAATCTATTTAGTTGTTTTTCCAACTCGTATATACAGTGGCCAATTAATTTTTCTCATTATGTTCTCATCACCCCACTCTTTTTTTAAATCATCCCATATTCCATCAAGCGGATGTTGACCTGTTTTCTGCAAATATATTTTTGTTCCCGACCAACTATCTAAAAATCCAGCTACCTGGTTAAGATCCCAATTGGTGATCATTTCAAAGTTTGGAGGGATCAATTCATCAAATGGAAAAGGTAAGTCAGCATAACGGGTGTCGACATAGTGGAATTGTTCGGGCCAGTAATCTTTTAGAATTTCAGAATAATATTTATATAATATCTTATCTACACCCGGTGTTATTTTAAAGAGATGATATCCCCATACTGCAATAACGCCTCCAGGCCTCAGAATTCTTTTAACTTCAGCATAAAACTTTTCAAAGTTGAACCAATGGACTGCGGCTGCAACGGTTACAAGATCTGTACTTGAATCTTCAAGAGATATCTTTTCTGCCGGTTCATTCCTGAAAATTATTTTAGGATGTTTTGATGTCTGTTCCAACTGTTCTTTGCTTGCATCGGTTGCAAAAACTTTATCAAAATAATCTGCAAGGGATTTTGCTGCTTGTCCATTTCCGGTTCCGCAATCCCACGCCTGTTGGTGTTCTTTACAACAGCTAGCAAGATATCTGAAAAGTTCCGGTGGGTAAGTTGGTCTGTATTTGGAATAGGTCTTCGCGAGTTCTGAAAAATGATCTTCGAATTTCATAAGAAATATTTTTATAATTGGTTGTTAGTGAGTCAAATCTTTTTCAAGCAAAGAATAAATTACACTGTCAAGGAACTTACCATCGAATAAGTAGTTCTCACGGAAATATGCTTCTTTTTTAAAACCGACTCTTTCCAAAACTTTTTTAGATCTTTCATTCAGGGGATTAACGTTCGCTTCGATACTATGCAGTTTCATCTCTTCAAATCCAAATTTTGCCAACCTGTTTATAGCTTCGTACATATATCCCTTGCCCCAGTAGTCCGGTTTAAGTGCATAACCGATTTCTGCTCTGCAGTGTTCGGAGAAGATTCTAATAAACCCAATGTAACCAATAAATGCGTTGGAGTCTTTCTTAATGATTGCCCAATTGATACCTTTTCCATTCTTGAATGAATCTTCAATTGATCGAAGTAATTTTTCTGAATCGCTGACAGAATAATGTCTTGGTACATCCATGTATTTCATAACATCGTCATTTGATCGGATTGAAAATATTTCTTTTGAGTCATCAAGAGTTATTTGTCTGAACTTCAATCTACCAGACTCAAATTCCAGAAAATTTTTAAAGATATTTGGGCTTATTTCAGTGATCATTGTGATTGATATAAATTTCTTTATTTGCTTCGGAAGCCAAATTTTCTAATTCCTTTTTATAAACAGGTTGAAGCAACTTACTTGTTACCCAGAATTCAAATTTTTTCATTATACCCGAATAATTTGCAATCTCAGTAGAAAAAGTGACTAGACAACTATTCCCATTTTTTCGGGATTCAACAGAGAAAGTAGTTATATAACCCGTATCAGTTGTTTCAACTAAAGTTTTTCCGGGTTCTGGCTCGGTTACAACTGCATGGTACGATTGAACCTTACCAAACATTTTCAGTTTTACTATCATTTCAGTTCCGGCACCAACACCGCCCTTTTTAACTTCAAGAGAAACAAACGGAGGCTTGGGTAGAATGCCAGGATGACCAATGTTATAATCAGCAATAATTGAATAGATAATCTGCGGTGGCGAATTAATTAATTTTGATACCGAAAACTTTTGTATAACCATTTTATTTTTTATTGTAGAAAGTTATTCCTTCACTTTTAAGTTTTTCAACCCACATTTCTTCAAGAGTTTCAAGTTCCTTTTTCAATTCTTTTTCCGTTTCATCTTTTACTTCCATCTCGTCTAAAACAAAAATTTCAAATTGATCATTACCAAGCCTTTTATAATCTTCAGATAAATTATGATATGCATGGCTTCCAAGTTCAAGTTCAAAAGTTATTCCTCTTATTTTAGCCGGGAGATTTAACGAATTTCCAATGAACATTTTATTATCCGGTTTATTTCTTATGGCGAAAATTCCGGCAGGGTGTTTCTGATTTTTATATTCCTTGATAAGTTCTTTTTTGTTGATCATTCAGTGTCTTATTAAATAGTTTAGTTAATAATTCTTGTTCAAATACAACTTAAGTTAAAAATTAAAAACTTCAAATTTTATGAATTCGATTCGTGATACAGGTCAATAAATAAAGAGAGATTATTTTCTCCCTGTTTTTAATTACGAGGGTTATATTATTTATTCAGAAGTAATTTTGTTTAACAATGAAAAATATATATGAAATTAACACGCAGGGAGTTTTTTTTAAAATCGGCTGGTGCAATAGTTGTCATTTCCTCCTCAGGATTAATCAGTTCGATAGTCACCAGCTGTTCCAGCAATCCTACAGATCCGGCAAACACTACGCCTTTAAGTACAATTCAAGGCACAGTTGTTAATAATGAAATAACAATTGCTCTTGCATCATCTCCAATTGAGAATAAAAATACAAGAGCGCTGGTTAAATATAATAGTGGTAATGGTTCGATCCTCGTTGAACATAATTCCGATGATACTTATAAAGCTTTGTCCGGAATATGTACTCATCAGAGCTGTGTTGTATCTGAATTTGATGGAAGTAATAGTGTATTCGTTTGCCCATGTCATGGTTCACAATTTGATTTGAACGGAAATGTTAAACAAGGTCCCGCAACCAGTAAGTTAAGAACTTACAATACAAGAGTTGAAAATAATTCTTTAATCATTACTTTATAAATTCTATTTTAGTTTTAAATCTTTTCCCCATACTGCAAAGAAGATAGTTCCAATCAAACCACATGCAAATGCAGTAATGAAATTTGTGAACGGAGAAATGTTCCAGAGAAATGCACTACTTAATGCTGCAATTGATACAACAACGTCCCGAAAAAGATAATAGGTCCCGAATGTTTCTGCTTTTGCACCTTCGGGTGCAAGATCCATAATTAGAGATTTTCTGGTTGGNTCACCGAANTCTTTTAATCCTCTTATTATAAAAGCAACTATTAAAGCNGTAAATGATCTTGAAAAATAAACCACTAATGGAAAAACNGTNAAGAAAGCGAATGTTATTAATATAAAAGGCTTCTTGAAATATCGATCAGCATAATAGGCAACTGGAATATAAACGAGTACGGCGGTAACCATTTCAATTGCCGTAAGAATTCCAAACTGAAATGCTGAAATTCCAATAATGTTGACTGCCCAGATTACTACGAATGCGTAGGGAATTTGTTCTGCAAATCTTATAAGTATGTCGGATACAAGTAAATTTTTCAATGAAGGGTTAAAATTTTTTAATCTTAAGATGTCACTTAATCTTGTAGTACGCGGTGCGACCACTTCGTCTTCCATTAAAAAGTGAATTGCTAATAATGCAACGATTCCCAAAACGAATGCCGTGATAAAAGAAATTCTGATTCCGGTTGTAGTTCCGTAAAGGGAAATAAAAGTTCCTCCCAGCAAAGGTCCGAGTGACATCGGAATTCTTTTGACAGTTGAATGCACCGTAATACCCATCGTTCGTTTATTTGAAGGAACCGCTTTTGAAATCAAACTCATTATTGCAGGAAGTGAAACCGCACTCCAGGAAATAAATAATACTGCTCCAATAAAAACGGCTTCCCATGATTGAAATACTATCACAACAAGATAACCGATCATCGCAAACGCGGTAAACAGAAGCAAAGCTTTTTTGTAACCAATCTTATCGCTGAGGTAACCACCCGGAAAAGAATAAAGTGCACTCAGCAGATTATCCATTGCATTGAGGAATCCAACTGCTAGATTAGTTCCGCCTATTGCAAGAATATATAAAGGAAGAAATCTTTCTCCCATTTTTTCTCCAAGCATTATCAGTACAACCATAACAATCATACCGGTCATACTTTTATTTATTCCGAAGAAGTTTATGAAGCGATTTTTTACTTCCGACATAGATTTAAACTGGTGATTCTGTTTCTAAATACTTTGGGAAATTATTTTATCATTCAATTAAAACTTTGATTACTAAATGGCGGGCTGTCAGGGATCTTAATTTTATTAAATTCATTGTTGACTGCCTTGTGACAGGTATTGCAAGTGCTTGTTAATAAAGTATAGCTTTGCTTGAAACTCTTCAGATCCTTTTTATCGATCGCAGATTGAACACTATCCAGAGGTGTAAAAATTATTGGTAAAGTTTTAGTTTCTTCCCTTTCAGATTGAAATTTCTGAATATCTTCAAGTGACTCTTTAATTTCTTGAATTTCAAATTCAGCAAGTTTCCAGTTTTGATTAGTACCTGCAAACCAAAGTTTTGCATGATGAATCTGAACATTGCTCATAAATTCTCCAAAGCCCGGTTTATATGAATCGTCAACTTTTAATTGAAGAGAATCAATCCGGTTTTGTAATTCTGAAATTTTATCAGGATTATCTGAACAAGCTCCAAGAAAAAGTATGGGCAATACAAAAAATATTTTTTTCATTGCTATTCCATAATTGATTTAGAAATAAAATATCTTTTTGTAGGAAGATAAGAATTTTGAGAGAGAAGAATTACTGCTATTGCTTTTCCACAGATTAATTTTCGGCAATACTTTTAAGACCGAATATCTTTACTTTTTTTTGTTTCCCTTTTAATTGAAGTTCGCCAAGAAATTCAGAACGAAGATAAGCCGGAAGTTCAATATTCTGAAGCATATAATCGCTTATTAAAAATTTTTGGTTGAGCTTATTACANTCCTCTTGTATTCTGGCGGTAGTATTAATTACGTCACCNTGATAAACGATTTCTTTTTTGATTGAACCAATCCAGGTTACCGAAACACTTCCAGCATGGATTGCAGCTTTGAATTCAGGATACACAGAATATTTTTTCAGGTATTCTTCTTTCTTCATTTCGATGGAGTTAAGAATATCAAAAAAACAATTAATACATCGTGCATATTTTATTCCGTTTTCAAAAGACCATGTCAAAATTATTTCATCGCCGATGTACTGGTATATCTCAGCTTTTGACATAAGTATAGCGCCAGTCATATCGTGGAAATAATCTATTAAAAAGGAACTGTATTTTGTGTTGCCAATCTTTTCAGCTATTGCGGTTGAGGATTTCAGATCAATAAATAAAAAAATTTTATTTACTTCTTCGGGAAGATGATAGCGTCCTGTAACATACCTGATTAAATCTCCGGGTCTATGCAGCCTTCTGATTTGAAGAAGTGCAATTGAAATAACTGATATCACAGCAATTATAGAAAGATCACGCGGAAAGTTTTCTCTGTAAACTGCCGAATGGACGGATTGAACTAGAGTAATATTTTGTGTAAAAAAATTACTTGCTGAGTTGATTAGAATTTCGTGAAAAGCAATTACAACTGAATAAACTACAGTTCTGAAAATAAGTAAAAACAGATACGATTTCTTTCTGAATTTTTCCAGNAATAAAAATTCTTCACAGAGACCAATTGATGTTCCAACCAAAAAACCGATAAGCAAGCCGCGAANAGTTGGACCAAGTATATCGATCTTATCAATTTCGTGCAGAAGATAGCCTATAACTGCACCAGCGAAAGTTCCNATTACGGTGTAAATGAGTACATTCTGAAGTTTATAATTTCTGGTTAAAAACATTTCTATTTAAACAAGCTGATGATAGAAGACAGTTCAGATTAAAATAAATATTATGTCCTCAACATAAAGAAAAGTTTGGGTATGTTGAAAAATTTAGTGATAGATGGAATAATTTTTAACTGGCAAGAATCATTTAATGATTTTCCCACTGATAGACGGCGCTGCCATATTATTTATTAAAACAAGAACCCAAAGTCTTCCATTAAATAAATTATAATCAGCTAAAAGTTTTTCCCACGAATGATTCATTACAAAATGTCCAAATAAGAGTTCAAAAATCACCGTAATAACAACCCAGAAAATTCCGATTCCAAGAAGAAATTTTACATCTTTTATTTTCATCTTCTTTATGAAGAAATAGATTATAATGAATTGAACAATTAAGAAGAGAATTGTTCCGAGTTGATGAGCTGTCTGTTCCCCAAATGCCGGAAGAAGCACACCATTTCTAAAAGTTGCAACAACTATCGCACTAACAGCAAGAATAACCCAGATACCAAGTGCTTTTAAGTAAAGGTTAAAATTGTTTTCATTTGTGAACATTATCTTTTTTCTCTCTGGCAACATCCGCAACAAAATCCTTAGGTCTTCCAAGTTTGGGTAAATTAAGAATTTCTCTTGCTCGGTCAAGTGCGTCGTCAATATTTCCGTGAATATTTTGTTCACCGTATAAGTCGAGAATCCCCGCCTGAGTCATTGCATACATTGGCTGTGTGTGAACACCGGAAAGAATTAAATGTGTTTTGCTCTTAAGCGCATCCTTATAAAAATCTTTTAGAGTTTGCAGACCTGTAGCATCTATTGCAGGAACATTTCTCATTCTTATAATTCTTACTTTGGGTGGTTTTTCTACGATAGCCATTTGATCTTTAAATTTCTTTGCTGCACCAAAGAAGAATGGCCCGTTAATTTCAAAAACTTCTACTCCTTCGGGTATCTGTTTCTTTTGAACTGCATTTGGATCGGGTTGTTCATCCTGATCTTCAAGTTCTCGCGTAATAATATTGACATTTGAAACTTCAGACATCCGTTTCATAAATAAAAGAACTGAAAGCACCATCCCAATTTCAATTGCAATAGTTAAATCAAACACAACAGTTAGAAAAAAAGTTGTTAACAAAACCACGATATCACTCTTTGGGGCCTTTAATAAATACCTGAATGCTCGCCACTCGCTCATATTATAGGCGACTATAATTAGTATTGCCGCCAATGTAGCCATTGGAATTAGTTTAGCATAGCTTCCGAAGAGAAGCATAATTAATAAAAGAGTTATTGAGTGAATGATACCAGCAACAGGAGTTCTCCCACCATTTTTGATATTAGTAGCTGTTCTTGCAATTGCACCTGTTGCAGGAATTCCGCCAAAGAAAGGAACAACAATATTTGCNAATCCCTGCGCAACCAATTCCATATTACTTCTATGTTTACCACCAATCATTCCATCGGCAACTACTGCGGAGAGAAGTGATTCTATNGCTGCAAGAATTGCAATTACAGTTGCCGGTCCAATAAGATTACGAATTACACTCAAATCAACTTCATAAGAGTTAAGAGATGGAAGGTTTGAAGGTATTTCACCAAACCTGCTTCCGATCGTATCGACCGGCAGTTTAAAAATAATTACAACAAGAGTTGTTAATATTATTGCAATAATCGAACCTGGAATTTTATGTGTAATCTTTGGCCAGAAAATCATTATCAATATTGCCATCATAGCAATTCCGAATACATAATAATTCAGAGTTGAGAATGTTTCAATGTATGCAAACCATTTTTCGTGAAACTCTGCAGGAACTTTTTCTAATTGTAATCCGAAAAAATCTTTTATTTGCGTAGAAAATATTAGAAGTGCAATACCGCTCGTAAATCCAACAACGACTGGATAAGGAATGAATTTTATGAATGAACCAAACTTAATTAATCCCATTATAATTAAAATAATTCCAGCCATAATTGTAGCAATTGCAAGCCCGGTAGTTCCATATTGTTGGATAATTCCATAAACAATAATTATAAAAGCACCCGTCGGACCCCCGATTTGAACACGGCTTCCACCGAAAAAAGAAATAATAAAGCCAGCAACAACAGCAGTTATTAATCCTTTTTCAGGTGTAACGCCGGAAGCAATTCCGAAAGCAATTGCGAGTGGTAACGCAACAATACCTACTATCACTCCTGCTGTCAGATCAGATGTGAATTGTTTTTTTGAATAGTCTTTAAGTGTAGTGAAGAGTTTTGGTTTTAGCATTAATTATTACATCAACCTTAAAAATATTTATCTAAAGTGGCGCAAAGATAATTTGAATTAATCTCAGCACAAAAAAAGTAATAATAGTTGATTTACATTTAACAATAATTAGCTTTTTCAGTAAGTTCACAACAATCAAAAAAGGAAGTTATTAAGTATGCGTATATCTATCATTATTTTTTTAATTGGAATTATCATTTCGGGATGCAGCAGCTCAAACAAAATATCAAATAGCTGGAAAAATCCTGAAGTAACGGCCGAAGCAGTAAAGTTTCAAACTGTTGCAGTTTTTGCAATGGTAAAAGATCTGCAAATGCAAAAGAATGTTGAAGAAACAATCGCCAGTCAAATGCCAAACACAGTTGCAATACCCGCATATAATTTAGTCACTAATGAAGATCTTGCGGATATAAACATTGTTAAACAAAAATTAAAAGAAAGAGCAATCGAAGGGGCTCTTGTTTTATCTGTTAGAAAAGTTGATCAGAAAACAACATATTATTCCTCAGGAATGTATCCTTCTTCTTACTATAACTTTGGCGGCTATTACAATTATGCCTGGAATTATATGTATGATCCTTNTATGTATTCAAGCACAAATGTTTATGTGGATATTGAAATCCTGATTTACTCATTGAAAGATGATCAGCTTGTTTGGTATGGAGAAAGCACATCGGTAAATCCTCAAAGCGTTGAGCAAACAATATCTGAGCTTGCAGTTTCTGTAAAGGATCAATTAGTTGAGGATGGATTGTTAAGCCAGGGACAATGACTCTAATTTTATCGACGATACTTTTGTTTTCATCAATCCTCTTCGCACAGGACAATATCTGGAGCTTTCTAGAAAAAGGGAATTACAAAGTTGGATTTAAAATTCTTTCATTGTATGATTCAACACGCACCACAGACAACAATAAAAGTTTCAGACCCATTCAAATCGACATCTGGTACCCGGCACTTGATTCAGAAATTTCTCAAACGATGAGATACAGTGATTATTTTTTGCAAAGCGCAGAAGAAATAAATTTTGATATTTCAGATTCTGCTAAAGATAAGTCTATTGAAGCATACAAAAATTTGTTATTACAAAATGGTGTTGCTGAAAAAGCTTTTAATGAATGGTTCGATACAGAAATGCTTGCCGTAAAAAACGCTATTCCATTACAGCAAAAGTTTCCGATGATTGTGGTTGCGCAAGGAAATTTTCAATCGGCTCATCATCAAGCTTTTTTGTGTGAATTTCTCGCAAGCTGCGGATACGTTGTTGTAACCACACCTTCACAAACCAGAATATCGGGACAATTAACAGACAATTCACAAGCAGTTGAAAGTGCCGAAGAACAGGTTAAGGATATGGAGTTTGCTATTCATTCTCTCCGGGAATTTGAAAACATAGATTTTAGTAATATCGGATTAATAGGGCNTAGTTTTGGTGGACGTTCAATCCTTTTATTGCAGATGAAAAATAAAGATGTAAAGTGTTTGGTTAGTCTTGATGGCGGTTTGGGTCTCAATACTGCCATTGAAGATATTAAGAAGTCAGCGGAATTTGATTCGGAGAAAATGAATGTTCCTCTGCTGCACTTCTATGAAGAAGATGAAGAGTTTGTTAAACCTGATTTTACATTGATAGATAGTTTTAAGAATTCAGAAAAATATTTGGTTAAAATTAATGATATGCATCATTTTTATTTTACAAGTATCGGATTTGTTTCAGGAACTATAGATGGATTTTCACCCTCATCAGAAAATCTTGCTGATAAATACAAACTCATTTGTGATTTGACATTGGATTTTCTCGATGCTGTTTTTGAAAATAATAAAAAAGCATTGGAAAATTTGGAACAGGAATTTGTAACCTTGGCTGATAGTTCAGAATTCTTTACAGTGACGTTTAAATAAAAAAAGCCGCAAACTTAATTGCGGCCGTTCAATTCAATGTTAAGCTTCTTCTTAATTTTTATGTAACACTTTTTCCATTACTTCTTCTTTCGCGATTGGCTTCGTGCAGAAGAACCAATCGTGACAATACATTTTTTCTTTTCCTTCCATCCTGTCTTTTGCTGTTCCACA
>JGI20214J51650_10002308_pt1 | contig 12031 bp, 12 predicted proteins | sample WetSurMetagenome_FD_51650 | JGI IMG/M metagenome (IMG submission 51650)
TTCAGTAGCTACATTAACAAGATGTTAAAAGCAGGCGTTAATACTGGAGTCAAGGATAAATCCAAAGTACATTTTTACGGTAGCCATATCCTTTTTTGTTTTTCAGTTATTCCTTTTAGTAAAGTCCTTCCCTGCACTTTATGCTCTGTATCTGGGTTTTGTTGAAGCCTACAAAGTCTACGAAGTTAGCGAATTCTTTTGGGTTTCATTGTTGGCGTCTTCTGAGATTATAGGTGAAATTGGATTAATATTGAGCTTTGCTGGCGCTTGCTTTGCCTTGTTTTTCGCTTGGCACCTCGTTAGAACTGGGCAGTTTATTATTCCGCTTTTAAGAAAAGCAGTGCTCCTAGAAGGTTTAAATTACCTTTTTCTTTTGCCGTTTATAGCTGCATTTTTTGCAACTCCAAATACCTCGGTCGTAGGTATTGAAGCAGGTTTGTCGTATTCGCTACAAATTGTGTTTGTTTCGTTAACTTTTTTGGTTCTTTACTCTAAACTAAGAAAGCCAGATGTAAATTTTGCGCAGTTGAATAGGTGGATAGCTATTGCAGCGGTTGGTTTCACGTTTGCATTGTGGGTCAAACATTTCTTTTTGAACTTGTATGCTATCCAAGTTAACCTAGCAGACCCCATTATGTTTGTAGGTTTCTTGAACTCTGCTTTAACAATACTTGCTGCAGGTATTTTATTGCTTTATGCACTATTACCAGTGATTAGAAGGAGTCAGAATAAATTCAACGCAAGAACATTAGGCGTAGCTTTTTTCCTTATCGCAGTCTATTTTATAATTTTTATTATTGTTTCTCTACTAAATCCGAGTTACTTGATGTTTCTTGGTTTGACTGATTTGTGGGCATTAGCATTTATTATTCCAGGCTTAGGTTTAGTTAGAAGTAAGATCTAGAAAGTAATTTTTTGTTTATTTAGTTACTTTTTCGATGGTTGCATTGCTTAATTAGTACTTTTTTGTTTAACAGAAGCGTAAGCGTAAACTTTAGCACTTTTTGAATAATCAATCAAGAGTTTACACCCCCCCGATGTTTATTTATATGTGGTGCAAGGGGTGGGATTCGAACTCCCACTCCGCTGGCTATATCGCCAATTCCGCTTGCTCTACGTAGCCTTTTTCCCTTTTTTCCGAATAATACCTGTCAATTTTCGTTATGAAAAGAAGATAAAAACCGAAGCGGAAATGTGCTGAGATTTTAACAAAAGAAGGTAAGATACCTTGGGAATTCCTTCTAAGCTGCAGTGACCAATTTTTCCGTTTCTAGTATTTTGGTCACGAGTTCTTTCCCCATGTTCTTTGATGCGTCAAGAACTTCGATGCCTATTATGCGACCTTTCTTATCAAGGTCGATGATTACGTTTTCAGCCAGCTCTTCGCTTATGTCATACTTGGCTTTTCTGAGCCAAATGTACATTGCGTCACTTTTCTCACTGTATTCCACTCGCACCATAATCGTCAAGGTCTCCTAGTCCAATAAACGGTCACGACGGTTATTTTATCATTGCTATTATCGTAAATGATTTTTAGATATTTGTCTCCTTTCTTCTTAACTGCGATTGTTCTGCCCAAACGAGACGGCGCCGTAAAGTAGGGCTGTGAAATTGCTTCTTCAACTTCTGTCTTTGTAATCTTCCTGAAATCCATTCTTGCCTCTGCATGCTCAGTGTAAGTGATTCGCATTGTTGACCTGTTCAGTCATTTAACACTCTTCGAATAAAACATTTGCCTGCCTAAACTGTGCAGAAAAAAAGATGTAAACTTTTGTCATAATCGAATTCTTGAAAAATATTGTCCTCATCCACCGTTCAAAGACTAAAACTCATACGAACCGAAAATCCTTCTTTTTAAGAAATGATCCAAGGTTTGTTTATTTATATATGGTGCAGGGGGTGGGATTTGAACCCTCTGTGAATGGAGATAATGCCCACATCGAGTCTATCACCCGCAAAATCCCCCTTTTTTCGCCAAATTCATTTTGTACTAACAACGACAAATACAGGCGCAATGTGAGATAATAAGATAATCAAAGTTCCCAAACCTCAACTGCTGAATTTGTCGCTTCCGAATCTGGAAGTCACCGACCAAATTTGTGAACAAATCTTAAATAAAAACCAAGCGATAAGACACTGCAGGTTCACTTCATGAGAATTTGCTGTGTTAATAACTTCTATTCAACTCTGGAACGGCTAAGTGAAGAAGGAGCGGAATTTACGTTTGGCTACTTTGGCCTCGTTGTAGTAGCGGCCCTTCTTGCTACGGGTGGATTGTTAGCCAACAGTATTCCAGTAATAATTGGCTCCATGTGCGTTGCACCATTTCTGGGTCCTTCAAGGGCTGTTTGCATAGGTGGGATATTCAGGAAGTGGAAAACGGTTGGTAAAGGTTTGGCTAAACAGGTAATTGGTTTGCTGGCTATTGGGTCAACTTTGGGGTTTTTGGTTACTTTACTTTTCTTGCGCTTGGCACCAGGAATCACTGTTACGTCAACGATAATTGCAAGAACATTTCCGACGCTAACATCCGTTTATCTTGCAAGTTTTGTTGCGTTGGCCTCTGGCGCTGCTGCTTCACTTGCATTGATTGCTTCACCCAAAATATTGTCTCAGTCATGGCAACAGTTGTTGGATGTAATGATTGGGGCCGAAATTGCCGTTTCTTTGATTCCACCAGCAGTGGTTGTCGGAATAGGATTCGCTTTTGGTCGTCCTGAAATGTCTATGCAAGCTCTTACTTTACTTTTCATTAATGTGATTTGTCTAGACATAATTAGTAGCATTCCTGTTTTGTATTTTCGCGGCGTTAGATTAGAACCTCTGCGAATTGAAAAGAAAATNAGAGATGTGACTGAGAAAANTATTAGGGAAGTTAGTGCTGGCGAAGATGAAATATTGACGGATATACTTCTTCGCAACAATAAGAAAATAGACGTCTTTGTTCGACTTCAAACCAGTGAGAATAAAAACGATTCAGTTTCGTCAATTGCGCGAAGGCTTTCAGAGGAAATAAAAAAGGAAACTGGTTTTTCAAATACTGTCAAAGTCATGATTGTTCCAATTACCTCATACAGTTCTTAAAAAAAAATGAGTTTTGACATCTGGACTTCTTTTCATTTTCGTAGTCATAGTTTATCCGTACATCAAAAAATGGGAAGGTTCATTTCGCCTTGGAATGGGTAGTGATTTAGGGTGCGATTCCATCTTTTCTAAGAAAAGAGTAAGACTCAGATAAAACTCCTAATAAAACAATTTTCTCAGGGTTGAATCTACACCCCTTGGCAAGTTGAGCAGTCGTTAGGTCGAACCCTCTGCCAATAGAGAAATCACCCGCACAAACCCATTTTTATTTTAGAATTTTTAGAAGCTTTTTTTGAAGCAAAACGCCTGTTCTGTTTCCTTTACGTCTTTTCTGTTAACGGAACACTCTTCCTTTTTGTTTCATACAATTTCTTTAGTATTGGCATAGCTATGAAGGTCGTTAAAATAACTGCCATCACAGCTATGGAATATGTTCCTGTCGAAATTAATCCGCTTGTTAATCCAAGACTTGCAATAATGAGACCCATTTCACCCCTCGGCGTCATGCTGATGCCTATCTTGAGGGATTCTTTTGTCGAGAACTTGGTCATGCGTGCAGCCACAAAACTACCTACTATCTTGCCTATGAAAGCCATAGCTGTTATAACCAAACCTAAATATGCGGCTTCGCCAAACACGCTAAGGTTTACCAAAGTACCTATAGAAATAAAGAATATTGGTACGAAGAACATGTAGAGACTCCTTGTTTTTTCAAGAACCATCTTAACCTTTACCTGTCTTGTTGATAATGGCAAACCTGCCGCAAACGCCCCAACAATTGCGGACAATCCAATTACTGCAGAGATATAGGCTGCAAAGAAGCCGTATGCCAGCAACAAGAGAATCATGTATTCATCATCAAGTCTGACTTTGTCTATGGTTCGAACGAGAACTTTTGAGCCTATCAGAACTATCACAGCCCAAAATATAATGGCTTTAACGACAACAAGCCCTATATCAAAGGCATTAACACCACCAGATAAAATACTTAGAACAACGGATAGAAGAACAACAGCCACTACGTCGTCAACAATGCCTGCACCTAGAATCGTTAACCCAACTGGGTTGTTTAGCTTACCCATGTCCTTTAACAAGCGAATAGTGATGCCTATGCTTGTTGCCGTAAAGACAACGCCAAGGAAAAGTGCTTCGTTACTTGAAATTCCAAAAGACAATGCAGCATAATAGCAGAGGATTAAAGGGACTATCGCACCAAGAACGCCCACGGAAAGAGACGGCAAGAGTTGCTTTCTAAGGTCGCCCATTTCTGTTTCCAGACCAATATAGAACAGCAAAATAATGGCACCTAACTCTGCAAAGACGGCTACTGTTGCTTGGTCTGAAATTAAGTTAAATACAGAAGGTCCAAGCAAGACTCCAACTAAGAGTTCGCCTAAAGCGACGGGGTAACCAAACCTCTTTATCAGTAAGCCACCGACGATTGCGGCTACCAATAGTATAGATAATTGAAGGACGAACGAGGTTGGGTCAGCCATGATGACCGTATTAAGAATTTAGTTATTTAAAACTAAGCACCCGATTGTACTAAAAACTTCATCAACAAAAGTAGAGAAACGCGTCCGCAATATCATACCGTAGATTTGTTGAGCAATTGTCAAAACGGGGCGTTTTATGCGATAATTTATAAGCGCAGACTACTAAAAAGCAAGTGGGAATGCCCTTGGAGACTTGGGTCTTCGTCGCTATCTTTGTATTGGCAGGCTTCTTGGTAATAACCTGCGGCTTGCAAGAAGCAGAACTTAGTCTTGCGTTTATAGCAGCTGGAACAACTATTGCGGGTTTTAGCTCAATAGTACTCGTCAAGAAATTCAGGAAATTATTATCGCGTCTTTGACTATTGAAATGGTAGTTCTCTGAGTAGCTGCTTTGCAAGGCCTGAGTCTGTCCAGCAATCACTTGAGGCGGCGATGTGTCTTTATGATTGGGAGTTGAATTTCCACCCCCTGGCGTTTTGAGCAGCCGTGGCATCGAACCCTCTGTGAATGGAGATAATGCCCACAGCGAGTCCATCACCCGCAAATCTCCCCCTTTTTCGCAGACCAACCTCATTTGACACTGACAATGGAAAAAAAGGAAATGAACGTTGGTTCGATAATTATATATTCATTCGTGATAGAAGATAAATAATAAGTTTTACAGTTGAGGCACAGTTGCATGTCTTCGCAAAAAAATAACGATTTGAGCAAACAGTCTCATCCTGAAGACAAGGTTGACCAAGCATTTGTGATTGTCGGCATTGGCGCTTCTGCAGGCGGCTTAGACCCAATCACAAAACTGCTAGAAAACTTGCCAGTTGATACAGGTATGTCATTTGTGGTTATTCAGCATTTAGCTACTGGACAAGAAAGCATGCTGCCAGAAATCCTTGCAAGATCAACCAAAATGAAAGTTCTACAAGTAACAGACGGCATGAAAGTTGAAAAAGACCACGTTTACGTCATCACTCCAGGAACAACTATGACCTTGAAGAATGGCTTTCTAAAACTTGTTCCCAAAGGCATAGCTCTCAAACCTATCAACGACTTTTTTAGCTCTTTAGCCTCGGAACTAAAAAACAATGCAGTCGGAATTGTTCTCTCAGGAACAGGCAACGATGGAACCGAAGGTTTGAGGGCAATCAAAGCTGAAGGCGGCATAACCTTTGCACAAGACCCTGAAACCGCCCAATACCCCGACATGCCCAAAAACGCCATAGCCGCTGACGCCACATTTTTTGTTCTCCCTCCAGAAAAAATTGCCAAAGAGCTAACTGCAATTGCTAAACACCCTCAACTTCAACTTAGNCAAATCCAAAAACTTGAGGACACAAAAGATAGTTCTGACATTAGGAAAATCTATCTAATGCTCAAAGTCGCCTTCGGAACTGACTTTACACATTACAAAGAAACAACCATAAACCGACGCATAACACGCCGAATGTCCATCAACAAAACCACAGACCTCAAAACCTACATAGAATATTTACAGACCCACCCAGTTGAATTGCAGGCACTCTTTGACGACTTTCTAATTGGCGTAACAAGTTTCTTCCGAGAACCAAAAACCTTTTTGGCTTTGAAAGAAAAAGTGTTTCCAGAAATCATTAAGAAAAAGTCTCAAAGCGAACCCGTTCGCGTTTGGGTTCCAGGCTGTTCAACAGGCGAAGAAGCCTATTCCCTTGCAATAGCGATCCAAGAATACATAGAAGAAAACGTCATTCTTAATGTAAAAATACAGATTTTTGGCACCGACGTGAATGAAAAAAATATTGAGAAAGCTCGCCAAGGAACATACCGCAAATCCATAGAAGACAATGTTTCCGAAAGCAGACTAAAAAAGTTTTTTATAGCTCAGGGTGACAGCTGCCAAATTGTGAAATCAATTAGAGAAATGTGCATATTTGCAAAGCAGGACATAACAAGCGACCCGCCGTTCTCCAATTTAGATCTCATTGTTTGTCGAAACATGTTGATCTATTTTGATTCCCAACTTCTGGAAAAGGTTGTACCTATTTTCCATTATGGTTTAAAGTATGGGGGTTTTCTTGTTCTTGGTGAATCTGAAAGCGTAAGCAAATTCGATAATCTGTTTGAAGCTCTCACCAACAAAGGGATAATCTATAGAAAGAAGCGAGCGCAGCCTCAAATTNNTCTAAGTCATGAGGTGTTTGCCCCGTATTCAGCCAAGATGGATATTAAACCTCGCCAGAAACTGGATGCAACGGTATTGCTGAAAGATGAGGTGGACCGTCAGTTAATGGGTGAGTATGTTCCACCAACACTGCTGATTAATAATAAATTGGAGATTTTGGCTTTCCGCGGTCAAATTAATCCTTACCTTAACCATGAGCAGGGTTCCGCAAGCTTTAACGTAAACAAAATAGTTCTAAAGGAGTTGAGGGCAGAGGTTCAAACCGCAATTTACACAGCAAGAAAAGAAAACAAATTTTTCAAAGCAAAAGTACAATTCACGCTTGAAGGGAAACCGCGAATTGTCAACTTGAAAGTCAAACCCTTAAAGATCCCTCAATATGTAGACCCTTTCTTCCTGGTAACCTTTGAAGAGGCTAAACTGGATTTGCGTCAAGAGACCGAATCTTCGTTTTCACCGCTCAGGACGAAAAAATCAGAAAGTGTTCAAATACAAGCGCTTAGGGCGGATTTGGATGCATGTAAATTGTCTTTGCAGATTGTTAATGAGGAGCGTGAGGCAGCCAGCGAAGAGTTACGTGCTTCAATGGAGGAATTGCAGTCAAGCAATGAGGAGCTGCAGAGTACAAACGAAGAATTACAGACATCTCAGGAGGAGTTGCAATCAAGCAATGAAGAGTTGCAGACGTTAAATGAAGAGCTTAAGAACCGCAATCAAGCATTAAATATAGTTAATGATGATTTACGCAACGTGTTAAAAAACGTTGAATTGTCGGTTCTCATTGTAAATAATGACTTGCAGATAAGACGTTTTACGCCTTACGCTGAACAGTTTTTTAGAATTAAGCCTTCAGATGTTGGACGCTCAATCACTGACTTTCACTTGGGGCTTTCAGCGGAAGAATTGGAGAAAGCAATCCGTAATGTTACTACTAAATTTGTGGCGGCTACCCATGAAGTTTCAGGTGGGCAAGGTCGGGTTTATGAAATGCACATTCAACCCTACTTAACTGTGGATAAGAAGGTTGACGGTGCGGTTTTGTCTTTGGTAGACATCACTGATAGGAAGAAGTTGGAGAATGACCAAAAGCTGCACTCTGAGAATTTAGAGTTGAAGGTCAGTGAGCAAGCTAAGAAACTGGTCGATGCTGAACGTTTAGCTACTATTGGCGCTACTGCAGGTATGGTTGGGCATGATATTCGCAATCCACTGCAGGCTATTACTAGCGATTTGTATTTAGCAAAAACAGAATTAGCGACAATTCCAGAAAGCGAAGAGAAAAACAACATCAAAGAAAGCCTAACTGAGATGGAAAAGAACATTGATTACATTAATAAAATCGTTCAGGACCTACAAGATTACGCAAGGCCGCTTAATCCAAATGCGGGAGAAGCTGATTTAAAACTTATAATCGAAAAGTTGCTTGAAAAGAACGGTTTACCTAAGAATGTTACGGTAAGCGTTAAGGTTGAAGATGATGCAAGGAAACTTGTCGCTGACGCTGATTACCTTAATCGTATTCTCTACAATTTGTTCACTAATAGCGTGCAAGCCATGCCAAAAGGTGGCAAACTAACAATTCATGTCTACAAAGAATCAAAATACTTCGCAATAGCAGTCAAGGACACGGGTATTGGTATTCCAAAAGAAATACAAGGAAAAATGTTCACTCCCATGTTCACAACCAAGTCGAAAGGTCAAGGCTTTGGCTTACCAGTTGTTAAGCGCATGACTGAATCGTTAGGCGGAACTGTAACTTTTGAGAGCCAAGAAGGCAAGGGAACAACTTTCATAGTACGTTTGCCCCAATCCCCCCGACAAAAAACNTAGTCTCTATGGCGGACTCGATTGAACCTTAGCAAACTCTCTTTTTTATGGAAAAAGTTCTGTAGGAGATAGAAGCTACACCCCCTGGCAGTTTGAGCAGCCGTTACATCGAACCCTCTGAGAATGGAGATTGTCACCCGCAAACCCTCTTTTTTCTCCTCAAAATAGCGTTTGACCTTATGGAAACAAATTAAATACAAGAAACACTGAAAAGCATTCTGCAGTCGAGTGTTAACTCAATCAGAGAGATGTGGGAGAAATGGGATTGAAAAAAGTTCTGTACATCAGCGGTTCACTTGGTTTAGGACATGTAGGGAGAGACCTTGAGATTGCTGGAGCACTTAGAAAGCTCCGACCTGACATTGAAATTTTTTGGATGGCTGAATCCCCAGCGTCTGACGTTCTTGAAAAAGCAGGAGAAAAACTTCTTCCCGAAACAAATCTCCTCCATAAAGCAAATGACATGCTAGAGGAATCTGCAAAAGAATACAAGGCAAATTTGGTTCAATGGGCTATGAATATGAGGAAGGGCTGGGCGAAGAACTGTGAAGTCTACGCTAAAGTCTTTGAATCATACGACTTTGATCTATTGATAGGGGATGAAACGTACGACATTATGATAGAGATGGTAAACAATCCGAGCTTCAAGAAGCTTCCTTTTGTAATTATATACGATTTTTTGGGGTTGGATGCTTCCACTTGGAATCCTGTTGACCATATTGCGACTTATGTGACAAATAGACTCTGGGTTAAGTTGCTGAAGAGTAAACCACCTCTTGCCGATAAAAGCATCTTTGTTGGAGAGTTGGAAGACGTCGCTGACAAAGGTTTCGGGTTTATGCTTCCGAACCGCCGCAAGCTCGCAGAGAAAGTGTGTGATTTTGTTGGCTACATTCTTCCCGAAGATATTGGAGATTACAAGGACAAGGCTAAAGCTCGCCAGCTCTTAGGCTATGGAGATAACCCTCTTATTATTTGTTCAATCGGTGGCACCGCAGCAGGTAAAAGCCTTTTTGATTTGTGCACAGCGGGTTATCCTTTAGTCAAAGAGAAAATCCCTAATCTTCAGATGATTTTGGTTTGTGGACCACGCGTGTCCCCAGAATCTGTCAAAGCTCCTTATGGAGTGGAGGTACTTGGCTATGTTCCCAATCTATACAGGCATTTGGGTGCTGCAGACCTTTGCGTTGTGTCGGGGGGTGGAACGATAACGCTTGAGTTGACGGCACTTGAAAAACCCTTTCTGTATTTTCCGATTGAACAACACTTTGAACAAGAAGTGGGCGTAGCAAATGTGTGCAAACGTCACAGAGCGGGCATCAGGATGACCCTTTCAAAAACCACCCCTAAAATGTTAGCGGAAGCGATATTGTCTAACCTTGGGAAACCTGTTGATTACGCAAAAATACCGATTAATGGTTCCAAGGAAGGGGCTAAGGTAATTGCAGGACTTCTCTGAAACCATTCCGATGTGAGAGGCTAAATCTGCCAGACGGGTGATTTGTTCCTTAGGGCGAGTGGAGATGTCGTCCGCAACCCCTCTCTTTTTTGTAAATTTCAAGCTACAATTTCGTTCTTGTTCTGAGGATGGACTTTTAACTTGAAGTACGATTCCCTACCCCGTTTAGACTTTAAGGGAGTGGATTGCATGCCAATTACCTTGAAGCCTCCAGTAGCTCAACTGGCTTATAAAAGTGAGCATCAAAGACAAAGAAGAGAAGTCCTTGCGGATTTAGGATGCAGTTATTCTTTGTTCCTACGCTATATATGGAATTACTCGTTTTGTCCGTTTCATGTACTCAACATAACTCGTACCCAATTCGCGGATGAGAACTTTTTCTTCAACAAAAATCCTATAACCATAAGCTATGGCAAAGATTGCAACATTTACAAATACCGCTGCCCAAGATAGCAATGCCAATCCCATTCCAGCTAGAAAAATGAGAACACCTGTGTACGAAGGATGTCTAATTAAACGATAAGGTCCAGACTCGACAACTTTCTGTTCCTTCTGCACTCCTATCACGCCAGAGAAGTAGCGACCTAAAATTGCAATAGCATATTGCCTGTACGCAATTCCCCCAAACATTAGGGCAATACCAATGAAGTAAACCCAATCAGGCAAGGGGGTTATGTCACTCTTTGCAAGTACGAATGGAACGCTGAAAATTGCAATCCAAGAAATAAGCACAATCGCGTTTGACCCTACATTTCTTCTCTTCACCTTAGCACCTCCTCGTCTGATTGCAGGAATAATTACACCTCCAATTTGTTCAGCAACAAAAAAACAGACTAAAGCAATTACAAATCCTGCGGCTGCGTAGTTTGAGGTAAAGATGCTCAAAGCCATATTTATCAAAATTGTATTTACATCAACTAAATTTATGCGTTTCCGAATTCCATGGTTTCTACCCTAAGTCATAATGTTTGATAACCTTTCGTTGATCTGTAAGTTCATATCAGTTTGGTTGTTTGGGGGAACCGAACGCGCGCGCTATCTCCTTTGTGCTGCCCGTGGCAGCCACCCTTCTTTAAGGGATAATTATTATCACCGAGCAAAGATATTCTAGGTGTTTCTATCTTAGGATTTTCTGAATCTTTTAGCCAAAAGTATTGCAGTTATTGGAAATAAGACGCCCCAAATGAAGCTTGCCAGTATGTTTACCAAGAAAATTCCCAATGCATTGCCAATTAGGAAACCAATACCAACGATGCCATTTGCTATGAATAGCCACTTTACGGTGTGTTCAGTTTTTCCTGCAAAAACGGGTGCTGCACATAGCAAGGCAATTCCCATGAAGCCATAACCGAGTGCAGCAAAAGTCCAGAAGAAGGAATGAGGATTCGGAGCGGCAAACTGCCACACGCCTGCGGTTTCGTTGTTCAAAAGACCCTGTTGCACAAAAGTTAACTGAATGTAGTAGTGGACGCTGAGCAGGGTTGAGCAGATTACAGCAAAAGAAAAGCCCAGTTGACTAAAAACTTTCTTGTCATCGGAAGCATAATAATGAATACAAAGCATCATTATCACAAACATAGGCGCAAGTATTAACGATGGGATAAGCGGCAACATTTGCCAGCTACTAAACGAACTTGCGTAAGCTTCTATGCTGGATATTGTGGTCATTGGAAAAAGAATTGTTGATAAAATCAAGCCTGCATCAATAAGAAAAACAAGCAAAGCGATAATGGCTGCTGACCAAAAACCCAAGCGATTCGCAAGTTTGTTCATTTTAAGTTCCCTGGCAAGATGCGTAGTTTGAGGTGAATATGCTTAGAGCCATATTTGTCGAAAATGTATTAGCGTCAAGCCAAACTTATGCCTATCTGAATTTGATTACGCACGAGTTATGCCAATCCCTCCGCGCGCGCACAGTTGGAAAGGTTGGGGAACCGAACCCTGTTCATCCATTTTAGATTTTGTACTGGGGATGGGCTTTTGAGTTGAAGTACGATTCCCGACCCCGCT
>JGI20214J51650_10002310_pt1 | contig 12030 bp, 10 predicted proteins | sample WetSurMetagenome_FD_51650 | JGI IMG/M metagenome (IMG submission 51650)
ACCGCCGCCAGTAATATGAGATATTCCTTTCAACTCAATTTTATTTTTTATGGTTTTGATCAGTTGAAGATATGATCGATGGACTGAAAGTAGTTCATCACCAATTGTATTGTTAAGCGAAGAAATTTTATCATTCAGACTATATTTATCAAGAATAACTTTTCTTGCAAGAGAATAACCATTTGTATGAAGTCCGGATGAANGTATCCCAATCAGTACATCGCTCTTAATAATACTTTTCCCTTTAATGATTTTTGATTTTTCGACAATGCCGACAATTGTTCCTGAAAGATCATAATCACCAATTTGATAAACGCCTGGCATTTCGGCAGTTTCTCCACCAATTAATGCGCAGCCATTTTCTTTGCAAGCGATTGAAAATCCTTTTACAATTTCAGCAGCAACAACCGGATCAAGTTTACCGAAAGCCATATAATCCATAAAGAAAAGTGGTTCGGCACCACAAACAGCAATATCATTTACACAATGATTAACCAGGTCCTGGCCAATTGTATTATGCTTGTTAAGTTGAATTGCTATTTTAAGTTTTGTTCCAACCCCATCTACGCTTGATACAAGAACAGGTTCATTATATCCTGTTAAATCTGGTTGGAAGAATGCACCGAAAAGTCCAATATCTTCCAGAACTGATTTATTGAAAGTTGATTTTGCATAATTCTTAATTTTTTGAACTGTCTCATCACCAGCTTTAATGCTAACTCCAGCATCTTCATACATTTTGGCCAATATTATTTCCCTTTAATAAAAGTTAACGAAGTTAAAAATTCCCTCTTGAAAATTTAGCACTTAAGCTTTCTTATTCAAAATAATACCATCATTCAAAAGATTTGTATTCTTCGCTAATCAATAATCAACTTTGGAGACGAATTGAGTCTTCCATCATCTCATGGGTGACAAAATTGGCTTAAATTTAATATATTTGCGCCTCGCTTTTATGAAACACAAAATGTAAAAATGGAAACAGAAGAATTAAATCAACGGGAAAAAGCAATACTCAGGTCAATTGTTCAACAATTTATCCTGACTGCGACTCCCGTAGGTTCGCGTAATATTACCAAGAAATATGATATTGGTTTCTCGCCTGCGACTGTTCGAAATATTATGTCCGATTTGGAAGATTCCGGTTTTATCAATCATCCACATACTTCTGCAGGTAGAGTTCCAACTGATAAAGGCTACAGATTTTATGTTGATTCATTGATGGATATTGAGAGACTGAACACTAAAGAAAAAGGATTAATTGAAGACGGGCTTAGTTCAGGCACCATTGAAGCAGATGAACTTGTAAAAATAACCTCAAGGCTGCTAAGCTCAATAACAAAACAAATTGCCTGTGTTACGTATCCAAATCTTGAATCCGGAATTCTTGAAAAAATTCAAATCATCAGTTTGACCTCCACAAAAATTCTTGCAGTTATAAGTATTAGATCAGGATTGGTTAAAACTATAACGATGGAACTGGATACTGAAATGAGAGAATCTCAGTTAGAATCTGTGCAGTCAATTTTAAATGAAAAATTAGCCGGACTAAGTCTTGAGGAGATTAGAAAAACTTTTAAAGAAAGATTTCAAGATGCTGATGAAGATCAAAAACCAATCATAAGATTATTTGTCGATTCAATTGACAAACTATTCAAAGATGATACTAAATCAGATAGACTGATTGTTACAGGCGCAAAAAATATTATTCAACAACCGGAATTTGAACACCCTGAAAATTTCCAGAGCATAATCGAACTGATTGAAGATAAGGACGTTATTATTCACATAATGGAAAAATCTTCAGAATCAAAAAAAGAAGAAGTTTATATTTCTATCGGCAGCGAAAACCTCGAAAAAAAACTTAAAGAGTATAGCTTTGTTAGTAAGGAATATAAATTTGGTGAAAGCAGCGGAACTCTTGGTATAATTGGTCCAAAAAGGATGGAGTACTCCAGGATTGTAGCAATTGTAGATTATCTCGCAAAAGTTTTATCAGAACATTTAAAATCACGTTAATAAAAACAGGAGTTGATGAAATATGAATAAAAATAAAAAAGACAAACAGCAGGATGATATAAATCAAAACCCTGAACCGGAAGAATTAAAATCAGACGCGGCAGATAATGAATACTCTGACTCCGGAATGATTGATGCAACAGATTCAAAAATTGTTGAACTTGAATCACAGCTAAAAGATATTCAGGACAAACTTTTAAGAAAAGCAGCAGAGTTCGAAAATTACAAAAGAAGAACTGAGAACGATCAGTTCAATCTAATTAATTACGCTGCCGAATCATTTATAATTAAGCTGCTGCCGATAGTTGATGATTTCCAGAGATCGATGGATCACATAGATGATCTGGAGAAAAGTAAATCTGTTAAAGATGGAATTAAACTGGTCTATGAAAAGTTACATAAGTTATTAAATGAGCAAGGTATAAAAAAAATGCAAACGAAAGGTGAGCCTTTCAATGTAAATTACCATGATGCATTAATGCAGAAAAAAGATGATTCAGTTCCTTCGCACACTGTATTGGAAGAAATAGAACCGGGTTACATTTACAGGGATAAGGTAATCCGTCATGCAAAAGTGATTGTAAGTGAAGATTCAGGAACCGATGAGAATCAAATATCAAATGAAGGTTCTTCGGATATAAATACAGAAAATGAGAAATAAAATTAATGACTAAAAGAGATTATTACGAAGTACTCGGTATTGAACGAAATGCAAATAAAGATGATATTAAAAAAGCTTACCGTAAAATGGCAATGCAGTATCATCCTGATAGAAATCCCGGTGACAAATCTGCCGAAGATAAATTTAAAGAAGCTGCAGAAGCTTACGAAATACTAAGTCATGATGATAAAAAAAATAATTATGATCGTTTCGGTCATGAAGGAGTCAGAGGAAGCGGCTTTGGTGCAGATGGCTTTTCGAATGTAAACGATATTTTCTCACACTTCTCTGATATTTTTGGAGGTTCATCAATCTTCGATGAATTCTTTGGAGGAAACCAGAGAGGAAGATCAAGAAGACGTGGTGCAGGAGTGCCCGGATCAGATTTGCGCGTCTCTTTGAAACTTACACTTGAGGAAATTGCAACCGGTGTAACAAAAAAAATAAAAATCAGGAAACAGATTAAGTGTAAGGATTGCAATGGAACCGGAGCTCAGGCAGGGACTTCATTAAAAACCTGTCCTGTCTGTAACGGTTCAGGTGAAGTCAAAACAGTATCAAGATCTGTATTTGGTCAGTTCGTAAACATTCAGGCCTGTAATAATTGTCAGGGTGAAGGTCAGGTAGTAGATTCTCCGTGTAAGACTTGTTCTGGTGATGGCAGGGTTGATGATGAATCCACATTAAAAATTGATGTTCCTGCCGGAGTTGAAGAGGGACATTATATGACTATGAGAGGAGAAGGAAATTCAGGTAAAAGAGGAGGTCATCCGGGTGATGTAATAGTTGTATTTCAGGAATTACGACACGAACAATTCGTAAGGGATAAAGATGATATCATATTTAACCTTTTCATAACTTTCCCTCAGGCTGCTTTGGGAACCGACATTGAAGTTCCGACACTTACTGGAAAAGCAATGTTAAAAATTGATGCAGGAACACAGCCGGGTAAAATGTTGAAGATGAAAGGCAAAGGAATACGACACCTGAATTATTCCGGAAGTGGAGACCAGATAGTTAAAATTAATGTTGCCATTCCGCAAAAATTGAATTCAAAAGAAAAAGACCTGATCAAACAACTTTCTGAGATGCCAAATGTTAAAACATCTTCTGACAACGAAAAAAATAGTTTCCGCAGTAAGTTTGGGTTATAATCGATTTTTTTTGAACATCTATTCAGAAAAATTTAGTTGTTTGATTTAAAGCAAATTATCTTTTCATTTATACTATGTTTGAAAGATTTTCCAGGAAATTTGGCTTCACACGAACGGAGATCATTGTAATTCTTTTCCTCACAGCATTATTTATTATTGGTTATGTTTATGTTGAATTCATTAAACCGATTGGATCCCCTGAATATAAATCCATAGATTACTCTAGGGAAGATAGTCTCTTCGAATCGCATAATAATTCTAATTCTGATTATAGCACGGAAAATTCTGACCAAACAAGTAGTCAGTCAATTAGAAATGAAGTGTTAGAATTAAGTGATACCATCGCTTATGTTAAAAAAGATATCGAATCACTAACAGAAAAGAGTATTAACGTTAATACCGCAGACGTTAATGAGTTGACCAGGCTACCCGGAATTGGTGAAAAAACAGCAGAAAAAATTATCGAGTTAAGAAAACAGAGAGGTAAGTTTAAGAATCTGGATGAGCTTATGGATGTGAAAGGTATTGGTGAAGTAAAGTTTAACAAAATAAAAAAATTTTTATATATTAAGTGAGCAAACAAAAAAATTTTCTGGAGGAATGATGAAATCCCAAGCAGGCGAATCCTGGTATATTCACGCTGCACTGTACCTTGTAATAGCTATTCTTACTATAATACTTATCAAAGTAGCGATCATCGATCCTAACAATGCCGTTGAACAAGATAAATTCTGGCGAACTGAATCCAGGCTAAGAATGAATAATATCAAAGCTGCCGAAATTTTATGGCAAAAAAAGAATGGGAATTTCACTGACAACCTAAGTAAGCTGATAAGTTTTATAAAAACCGATGCTTTTGTTGATAGCGTTGTAAATTCCTTCGACTCACTTACAATGAAACCAGCTAATCCATTCAAACCATTAATAAGCGGTCAGTTTACTCCTGATAGTTTGATGCACTCACCTAAAACGTATCAGACTTACGTTCTTCAAATAGATACTTCGGTTTCAATAGATACTACCATCAACCGTCGAGGCGACGTAATAAAAGTCGATACGACACTTGTTCTTGGTTCAAGATATTTTCTTGAAGATCCTGATGGATATGGTACTGTCGGAGAACTGAACAGTGATGCAAAGAAAAATACTTCGTCCTGGGAGTAACCCTGGATAAATGAATGAATTGCAGAGATGTGTGGGTCTCAATCTCACAACCTCGAAATTACAATTTGTCGAAATTGAAAAAGTTAACAATCATCTGCTAATTAATAACGCAGGTCAGACATTTGTAAGTCCAGCTATTATTTTTAAGGAACAAGACGAAACTTTTATCCAGCAACAACTCCAGGCTGCATTTGATGAATTGAAAATTAGAAATTCCATCAGCAGCAATTTAGTTTCATTTACACTACCACCTGAACTTTTTATAACTCTTCAATTGCCTTATGATGAAAATCTCAGTCAGGCAGAAGTACGGGATGAATTTAATTGGGAAATTTCTCAGCTTTTCCCCATAATCAATATTGAAGATTTAGCCACTAAATTTTATGAGCTCGACAGTAGTTTGCTACCCTCAAAAAGGAATGCACTAGTAGTTGCATTGAACAAAAAGCACTTACTACTTATTAAAAATTTCTGTTTGAAAAATAATTTAATTCCAAAGCTGGTTGATAATTCTTCAATAACAGCTAATAGTTTTATTAACAGTTTTAACAGCGTTACCAGATCTGTAACAATTCATCTTTTCAATGCCAGAGATTCAATAACACTTTTTATTAATATTTCATCAAAGCCTGCTTATGTAAAAGTTTTTTCGAAGCAAAATGAAAATTATATAAATAGAATTATAGAAACATTTTCGAGGGAAATTTTTAAATGGGTTGCTAATAGCTCTTCTAAAAGTGCTATTTTATCTGGAGAAGATTTGGAAGGCGATTTGCTTTCAGAGATTGGTCGGGGCACTGAACTGGTATTTGAAAAGATTAATCCGTTTGAAATAATAAAATTCAAAACAGAAAATCAGAATAACGACATACCACCCGATCATTTTAGTTCTTTCATTTCCGCGACTGGTGTTGCTTCACGATTTGGCCAGGTTTAGTTTTATGCGCCTCAGATTAACTTCGGGTTATTTAAAAGGAAGATTTATCAATGTTCCAAAATCTGATTTAATCAGACCAACAACGGAAAGAGTTCGCGAAACTATCTTTAATATATTGAACAATAAGATTTCGTTTGATGGTATTAAAGTTTTAGATCTTTACTCTGGATCCGGTGCGCTGGGGTTTGAGTGTTTAAGCAGAGGTGCAACAGAAATTCATTTCGTTGAAAAAAATGCGATCATTTACAGAAACCTTGAACAAAATATTAAATCTCTTCAGGTTGAGAAAGAGTGTAAAATATTTAAAATGCCGACTTTGAGCTTTTCAAAGTTGAAAACGGATGAAGGATATGACTTAATATTAGCTGATCCCCCCTTCTTCAAAGATGACATCTATAATGTAGTTGCAAATATTTTAAGCAATCGATACATTCGCAGCGGCTGTTTTATGATCATAGAAAGATCTATTCAAACGAAACATAAAGATGTCGCAAATTTAAAAGTTGAACCATTCAAAATAATCGGAGATGCTTGTCTTTACGAAATAACATATTCAGAATAAACTTGTCCCTTCTGTTTTTCTTTTCAACTATTCTTTCTTTCCCCCAGCCATATCAGCGCGAATTAAATTTAGTTCCGATCGCAGATGCAGAAGGGTCACTTCATAATATCTATTCCGGTGGACACAATAATCTTGAGCATCAATTCGTTGACATTGATGATGATGGAGATCTGGATATTTTTTATATCGATAGTGATGAAACTTTTGGTTGGTTTGAAAATGTCGGTAATAAATTCACAGCTGAATTCGAATATTCATTGACCGTACCCAATGGCTTACATTTCTCCAATTGGTTCTATTTTGTTGATATAGATGCTGATGATGACCTTGATTACTTTACAGGAAACAGCGATCAGATCTCATATTACAGAAATGATGGTAATGTGACATCGCCTTTTTTTGTACTTATTCAAGATACCGTGTATGATAGTACCGGTAATCCTATTTACAGTGAATTCTCGTGCAATCCCATTTTTGTTGATATTGATGGCGATGGAGATTATGATTTTATAAGTGGAAACTCAGCAGGAACTTTAACCTACTATGAGAATATCGGTTCACCTCAAAATTTTAACTTAAAATTTATTACAAACATTTGGCAAAACATTATTATAATCGGTACTGGATCAAACAACCCGCTGCATGGTGCTAGCTCGATTGAATTTGTTGATATCGATGACGATAATGATCTTGACTTATTCTGGGGAGATTTTTTCAGTAAAAGTTTGTATGTAATTGAAAATCAGGGAACGGCCGTATCACCTGATATGAAAAGAGTTTCAAATATTTATCCTATTAATTCTGATAGTGTAGAGACAAGCGGCTTCAATATGCCGCGGTTTACAGATATTGATGCTGATGGAGATTATGATTTATTTGTTTCCGTTCTTTACGATCCAACTGTTCCACAATCATTGATGTATTACAAGAACAATGGGACTCCACAAGCAGCAGATCATCAACTGATAACTATTGATTATTTGAAAACATTTGATGTTGGAAATAACAGTTCACCAGTTTTTGTTGACATTGATAATGATAACGATCTGGATCTATTTCTTGGATCATTTAAAAATCCGACCGGTTCAATAAATTTTCTGGAAAATACAGGATCAGCAAGCAAGGCATCATTCTATTTTGCTGACTCATTCTATTTTAATATAACCAGTGATCTCAGCATATCGCCATCTTTTGGTGATATTGATAATGATGGCGACTACGATTTATTAGTTGGAAAGTTCAATGGTACATTATCACTTTACACTAATTCAGGTACACCTTCATCTCCAAGTTTCATAAGCAATGTTATTCTTCGGAATAATAATGGAGATTCGATAGATGTTGGTTCATCTGCAATTCCACTTATGAAAGACATTGATAATGATTCTGATCTTGATCTTATCATAGGTGCATTCAATGGTAAATTTTATTTATATGAGAATACCGGAACAGTATCTTCATACCAATTTACTTTAAATAGCTCATATTTTTCAGGTCTTGATGTAGGTGACAATAGTACACCATACTTAATTGATTACAATAAAGACGGTGCAATTGATCTATTCACAGGAAACAGAAACGGACTATTCTTTTATTTTCGAAACGATGGCAGTAATTCAAATCCAATATGGACCGAAGTAACAGACAAATTCATCGATGAAAATTTTGGCGGGAATACTTTCCCAAGCTTTGTCGACATCGATAATGATACAGATTTAGATTTAATCCTTGGAAATGTGAAAGGAGGATTATATTTTTACAACAATACTGATGTATCAAATGTTGTTGAAACGGTTAGGAATCAGCCTGGTAATTTTAGAATCGATGCTTTTCCAAATCCCTTTAACCCGGAAACGCAAATAAGATTGGAATTACCGGTAGGTCAGGATGTTACGATTGAGATATATAATTTATTAGGCGAAAGAGTAAAATTATTATATAAAGGGTATCTCGCAGCAGGAACTCAAACATTTTCTTGGAACGCTAAAAACAATTCGGGTATAACTCTCCCCGCAGGAATCTATTTAGTACAAGTAACTTCGAAAGAAGTTTATAATGTAATTAAAATAGCTTTTCTAAAATAAATCTGAAGTAAATATTATGAAAAAAAATGTACTATTGATGAGTGCTTTAATAGTACTCTCGATCGGTTTTACTTTTTCTCAAACGGTTACCCTTCTGGGGTCACTTAATCCGTATCCAGGTCAAAAATATGCAGACATCTGGGGTTACTCAGCAGGTGGACGAGAGTACGCAATTATGGGTGCTACAGGAGGTACAACATTTATTGATGTTACTGATCCATTCAATCCAGTCGAAATTATCAAAATTCCTGGACCAAATTCATTTTACGAATGGAGGGATATAAAAATTCATTCACACTATGCGTATATAACAACTGAAGGATCTGGTTCGGGTGCTGGTATGCAGATAGTTGATCTATCACAATTACCTGTTACTGCAACGCTGGTTAATACTTACACTACTACATTCACCACGGCACATAATTTATATATTGATAATGGTTATGCCTACATTGTTGGCGCAAATCCGGGAAGTGGTGTTCATATTTTGAATCTTGCGAATCCAGTGAATCCTGTAGAAGTTGGATATTATAGTTCCAGCGGATATGTGCATGATATTTATGTTTGGAATGATACAGGATATGTATCATCCGAGGGAGAATATGCAACAGTAAATTTAACTTTTAAAAACAACCCTGTGTTGATAAATTCAAGCATGAATTTACCCGGCATCTACGCACACAGTGGCTGGTTAACTGAAGACAAAAGATATTTTATCGCTTGCGAAGAATTCAATGTCAGAGATCTTACTGTTTGGGATTTGAGCGATCGATCTAATTGGGAACTTAAAGTTCCACAATGGCAAAGTAGCTCCAGTTCGCCAATACATAATGTTTTTGTTCTTGGTAATTACGCGCACATCGCTTATTATGAAGATGGTTATGTGGTGCTGGATATTTCCAATCCTGAAAATCCACAGCTTGCGGGTCAATATGATACGGATCCAACACCGAGCACCGGTAGTTACAAAGGTGCGTGGGGATGTTATCCATATCTTCCATCAGGAAATGTACTCGTTTCAGATATGCAGACCGGCTTGTATATTTTTGATTTTGATGATGGTACCCCCGTAGAATTGACTTCTTTCACCGCTGTTGCTAACAAAAATTCTGTTATTTTGAATTGGACTACAGCAACTGAAACAAACAATTTTGGATTTGAAGTGGAGAGAAAATCAGAAAAAGAATTTGTGACTATCGGATTCATAAATGGAGCGGGTAATTCAACTGAGCCACAGAAATATTCTTACACTGATAATGATCTTGAAGCCGGAAGATATGAGTACCGACTTAAACAAATTGATTTTGATGGGAATTATGACTATTCGAATGTGGTCGAAGCTGAAATCAATATTTTGAATTCATTGACATTGGAACAAAATTATCCTAACCCCTTTAATCCTTCAACAAGAATCAAATACTCGATTCCTGAATCAGGCTTTGTCAATATCAGTATTTACAATCTTCTTGGAGAAAAAGTCAATGAACTTGTCAACCAAGAGTTAGCTTCTGGTGATCACTACACTGATTTCAATGCCGGTAACTTACCTACTGGTATCTATATCGCAAAACTAAAATCTGGTAATGCATTTCAATTTATTAAAATGAGTTTAATCAAATAAATCGAGGATCTCCATGAAAACTTTCATACTCGTTATGGTTCTGTGCTGTTTTGAACATCTAATTGCTCAAAATAATGTCTCATTATTAGGTCATCTGAATCAATACCCTTCTGCAGGATATAATGATATCTGGGGTTACGCTGATGGTTCAGGAAATGAATATGCATTGCTCGGAGTTCAAACCGGAACGTCAATTGTAAATATAACTAACCCGAGTAACCCGGTCGAAATAGTATTTATTCCTGGAACAAATTCTATCTGGCGTGATATTAAAACCTGGGGTACTTATGCGTATGTTGTTTCAGATAATACTAATGATGGACTTCAGATAATTGATCTTTCACAACTTCCAACTACTGCAACGCTGGTGAATCAAACAACTGCATTTTTTAATAGAGCACATAATATTTTTATTGATAATGGTTATGCGTATGCAATTGGAACTGAAAATGGTGGTGGAATGCATATCCTCAATTTGAGTAATCCAACCAATCCAACACAAACAAATTACTACGCTGGAAGCGGATATATTCATGATGTATTCGTTTGGAATGATACAGTTGTTGTTTGTGATGGTTCAAGCCAGATCTACCAACTGATAAATGTAACAAATAAATCCAATCCTCAGGTTATTAGCAGCAGTTCGTCATTACCTGGAATTTATGCTCATAGTGGTTGGATGTCTGAGAACAAAAGATATTTTTTCGGCATGGAAGAATTTAATGTTAGGGATCTTACAATATGGGATTTACAGGATAGAAGTGCCTGGGATTTAATGGTATCAACATGGCAAATGCCAACTGGAAGTTCAATTATTCATAACTGTTTTGTTCGGGGAAATTACCTGCACATTTCCTACTACACTTCGGGTTACGTTGTTCTTGATATATCAAATCCGACGAGTCCACAATTAGTTGGTCAATACGATACTTATCCTTCAAATGATGGTGGAACGTACAATGGTGCCTGGGGTTGTTACCCTTACCTTCCATCCGGAAATACTTTGATTTCCGATATCGAAACAGGATTATATATTTTGCATTTTGATGGCGAAGTACCTGTTGAATTAAGTTCGTTTAACGCTAATCAACTGAACAACAATGTTCTGTTGAACTGGACTACAGCAACAGAAAAAAATAATATGGGATTTGAGATTCAAAGAAAGCACGAAAATGAATTTTATACAATTGGCTTTGTTGAAGGTCATGGCACAGATACAGAGTCAAATAATTACTCATTTGTTGATAAAAATGTAGAATCTGGAATTTACACTTACAGATTAAAGCAAATTGATTTTGACGGTACTTCATCTTTTTCTCAGGAGGTTGAGGTTGAAGTAAAAAGTCTGGAAAGTTTTGTCCTCATTCAGAATTATCCGAATCCATTTAATCCATCTACTCATATAAAATTTAGTATACCTTCTTCTGGCTTTACAAATCTTTCTATTTATAACCTTGTCGGTGAAAAGGTCAGTGAACTTGTTAATGATGTTCTACCTGAAGGCGAATACAATTATAATTTTAACGCAGTAAATTTTCCTTCAGGAATTTATATAGCTAAGCTCACTACAGATAAATCTAATCAAACAATCAAAATGACTTTACTAAAATAATGGAATAAAATGCGACTGATTTATAAAATATTATTCTTGTTTTTTTCTGCTATAATTTTTTTCTTCGCTTGCGAAGATGAAACGGTTGTACCTTTAGTTGACGAAACTAATAATGGTTTCCAGTCAAGAGAAGTTGCAGAAATTTTTGTTAATAATTGCCTGGATGCTGGTTGTCATGGAAATATTCAACCACATCATAATTTGAAATTGACATCT
>JGI20214J51650_10002311_pt1 | contig 12030 bp, 12 predicted proteins | sample WetSurMetagenome_FD_51650 | JGI IMG/M metagenome (IMG submission 51650)
TGCCCACAACCTGTTTCCAGGGAACTCAAGCACAAGATCCAGCTCGGCGCCGCCTCCTGNACGGTANAANAAGCCATGAACTCCTTCCGGAGCAATCGCGAGCAGGTTTTCGATGACGAATCCCTCCCAGCTTGCCCCCACCACCGGATGCGAGAGCAGCGATTCCTGGCTTCGGATAGCCAGGAGCGCATGGACGAGTCCGCTGTCGCGCACATACACCTTTGGTGACTTCACGAGGCGCTTCCCGATGTTGGCTTGCCAGGGCTGAAGCCTCCGAACAAGGAGGAGGTCAACCAGCAGATCGATGTGACCTCCTGCGGTCCTGGTATCCACTCCGATGTTGCGGGCAAGTTGTGCTGTGTTGAGCAGGGTGCCTTGGTCGTGGGCGAGCATCGTCCAGAGGCGACGAAGCCGTTCCCCGGGCATGCGCAGGCCGAACTGAGGGATGTCCCGCTCGAGGTACGACCTGATAAAGTCATTTCGCCATCTGATGCTCTGCTGTTCGCTGATCGCAAGGAGGCTTCCGGCAAAGCCCCCGCGCCGCCAGAGCCTGTCAGTCTCTTCAGTCAAGGATCCGGTTTCCGTGATGTCGAACGGCTGGAGCTCGAGGTAGCTCACCCTCCCTCCTGCGAGCGACTCGCCCGACTGCTTGAGCAGATCCATGGAAGCAGATCCGAGGAGAAGGAAAAGCCCGTTTCCAGCTCCGTCGCGCCGGGCGCGGTCGATCAACCGCGGAGGACGTGGAACAGCCCTGGCATCCTGTGGATTTCGTCTAGGATCACAAGTTTGTCGAGATGACCGGACAGGAAAGACTCGGACTCGGCGAGCATGGCGCGGTCCTGCTCTGATTCGAGGTCGATGTAGAGTGCATTCCTGCTTGATGCGAGCTCGAGTGCCAGCGTCGTCTTGCCGACCTGACGGGGTCCAAGGAGGACGACACCGGGTGATTCGTCGAGGCGATCATTCAGTACGGGCAGCAACCTTCTCTTGATCATGGTTGCACTCGTGGAGTGTCATTGTATGAATTGCATGGATCGAAACCGGATCGTCGCCCCGCCTGAGCGCGTCAAGCGGTTTGTTCGCAACAAAAAAGGCCCCCGGAAGAGCCGGGGGCCNCGGAATGAGGCCTTACGGCCGGGTTCCTACTTCTTCGGCTTGCCGACGAACCAGAGGATGGCGCCGATGACCGCCATGCCGATCCTGATCACCCAGGGCAAAGGGGCATCGAGCCTGTTCATCCATGAAAGGACTATGAATTCGTAGTGCAGGTAATAGAGGACGATGGAGCCGGCACCGAGGATGAACAGCAGCCCGCCGATGGATCTCATGAGCTTCCCCTCCCGTTGGTTGGCACACCGGACGAACATGAACCCGGGGAAAGGCACCGTTCGCGGGGAGTTTCGCTCATGCGCCGCTTCGCGTCAAGCGCGCGGGGATGGACGATGCAGACAACAGGCACAACTGCTGCAGGTCCCGGAGGGGATACGCCCGGATGAGATGGTCACAGCTTCCTGACGATCTGTCTGTGTCTATGGTGAAGAGCGTCTTGATGGATCCCCGGGTGGACTGGACGAGGTCGACCCCTCTCCTTCGGGAATCCATTGGGTTCCAGGTGATGAAGTCGTCTCTGTGAAGCTGTGGTCGAACTCTCCGGGGCTTCCGTCACCGAGCAGGGAATGCCAGCCTCCTCCGGACATTTCAGTATCGAAGATCATCCGGAACTCGTCATCGCAACGAGGGATTGCGAGCACTTCGCCTTCTGGAGTGCCACGGGTCTCTCGACCTCCCGGCAGGTCGAAGCGCTTCTGTACGGCGGGGCAGCCCTGCCTGCCGCCAGCCTTGCAGGATCCTCGCCCATGGTCGAGAGGGTTCTTGCCGGACGCAGCCCGGTGGCTCCCGGAGCATGAGCCTGTTCGACAGATCATCCGCGATTCCTGCCGGGGCGCTGCTGACAGGCAGCCGGAGCAGGTCGCTGTTCTGATGGGATCTATGCGCTCCTGATCTCGCGCCCCATCGTCAGTCGAACGACTCGCCAGGCATTCCTCCTCATCGGATCGATCTCAGCCAGTCCTCCAGCTTAAGGCCTGCAGGCGGCGGAGTGGGGTGGATACCCTGCTTCTCGAGCCAGGCGATGGCCTTACCGGCCAGCAGCCTCCACTCGTCCTCCCGTCCGGAGTGCTTCGTCCACAGCAGGTACAGGCCCACCAGGGTGCCGATGACCTCCCCGGGAGCCTTCAGAGCCCTGCCGATGGAGGAAACCGAAGAGCCTGCAAGCCTGGCGAGGTTCTGATCCATCTCCCAGCTGCCGTCCACGCGCTGGAGGGAGACCAGGTCCAGGAACGGATCGGCGGGTGTCTTCGCCTTGTCGGATCGGACGTCCTTATCGTGCCGAGGAAATGCGAGGGCGGATGGTTCCGCTCTTCGGCGGGTCAGGGAGGACATTCCCGAGCTCCAGATCGTCTGGAGTATCTGAGGACCCGGGGACGATGCTGCTGCTGGGTCCATCCCCATGTTAGTCATGCAGAAGTGCGCTGACGACAGGAGATTCCCCCAGCCCCGTGTGAGGGCCACGGGCACGCGTCGAAGGACTGCCGGTGAGGTCGCGTCTGCGCTCTCGCGCGTCTCGACGGCGACGAAGCTGGTCTTCGACGAAACCAGGTGATTCCTGAGTGCGATATCGAGGATGCGGTCGCCGGCTGCCTTCTCCTTGCGCGACTCCCAGGTCGAGCCGGTGTCTGAGCATCCGCCGGTCTCCAGATCGTCGATGAGCCCCCGGGCCATCATCAGAGCGATCGTGTCATCACTCTCGAGATCGGCATCCCCGATGTCCACGACACACTCCGCCAGGACCGATGAGTCGGCGGCAACCAGCCGCACTGCGGATTTCTCCAGGCTCCGGACTCTGCAGAAGGCTACGACGTCGTCACCCTCGCCGAAAGCCTGAAGGTCGGAGGGGGTAGTCGCCTCCGGGTCCAGGCTCCCCCAGTCGAGCCTCGCGCCTTCGCCGAGCGCCCATGACGACCTGGCCATCTGGCGCATCACCCTGGGCTCGATCCTCTCGCCCGGGTAGATGAACTCGGCGGATCCGCCGGAAGCCCTGGCGGCTCCCTTCACGAGCGTCCCGCTGGCGCCCTGGCCGATTCCGAACGAGAAGATCCTGCACCTGCCCCTGTACTTCCCCGCCAGGGCGATGACGTCGGCCTCGTTCCCCACCTGCCCGTCGGTGAGAAGGAAGACGCTGGACCGGTGACCCTTGTCGGTGCTCTTCAGGGCTTTCTCCAGCGGCTCGAGGATCTCGGTGCCCCCGAGGTCGGCATCCCAGGAGGATGTGACATTGATGGCCCTCTCGACGGACTCCTGGTTGTAGTCGGTCAGTCCGCAGAAGACCTGCTGGTGGGTGGTGCCGAAGCCGATCACGTTGAACCTGTCGCCCTCCCGCAAGGACTTGAGGCCCAGGAGCAGAGCGGCCTTAGCCTCCCGGATACTGTCGCCCATGGAGCCCGACCTGTCGATGACGAAGATCACGTCCCTCGCCGCCTGCTCATGTGCAGTCACCTCGGGCTTCAGACGGAGCATGAGTGCGTAACCGTCACCCTCGCGGCAGGCCACGCACCTGGAGATCGAGGGCTTCTCGAGCTCGATTTCCAGCACGAAGTCGGAATCGAGCTGGACGTCATCCCCCATGATGCTCACTGATGCCTTCCGGCCCTTCACCGATACCTCGACGGGATGCGACGGGCAGGAGACGGTTCTGATGGCGCTGCCTGCAGCGATGTCCACGGACAGGCTGAGACCGTAGGGAACCCCGCCGGGGATGGTCGGAGGGCACACTGCATCGAGTTCCGCCGGGTCGGCATTCGCCAGCTTGTCCGCGGGGATGTACCTGGGAGAGATCGTGGTGGGGATGCGCAGGCGCAGCCCGCGGTCCCACGACTCGGCCCTCGAGACGTGGCTGATCGTTACCGAAGCCTCCTCGCCGGGCATGAGCCTGCCCACCGAGACGAGGAAGATGTCCGGCCGGTACTGGTCGAGCAGGAAGGCGGAATCGCCGCGTTTCATGGCGTCGTCGTAATCCTCGAAAGCCTTCTCGCGCTCCTCTATCTGCCCCTTCACGAGACGGTCGCCGATCCTCGCCTCGAAGCCGCACACGGCGCTGTCCTCGCCCATCGGGAAGCTGTAGACCGCCTCGATCGGCTTGTCCTCTACGTTGCGGAAGCGCTGCGAGAGAGTCGTTTGCACCACGAGGTCCCTCACACGGGCTTCGATGCTCACTCCAAGGAGCGGCACCTGCTCACCCTTGCTTGTCACCAGGCCGGTCGATGGCTCATCGGGCATGTATGCTCTGCGCTTCATCAGTCGGGCTCCCTTTCTTCCTGACAGTCGCTTCCACGATCCGGAGCGCCCGAGAGCAGTCTGGCGACCTCGACGAGGACACCGTCGTCCGGCACGGGCACGCCCAGTGAGAGCTCGAGCACCACTCCATCGGCGAGGGTGATTCTCGTGGCGAGAGTCCTCGAAGGAGGACCGGCCGGCCTGGGGGCAGGCGAGATCGAGCCCGGCTTGACTCGCATGCCCTGGAGGGCTCGTATGCGGGCGATCGACTGGAGGTGTCCCCCGGTGTAGTAGCTGCCCCTCCCGGCCCCCTCGGGCGGAGGGATGAGCCCCCTCTGGACATAGAACCTGACAGTGCGCCGGCTCACTCCCGTAAGCTCCGCCAGCTCGCCGATGGTGTACTTGCCGTTCTCCATGCCAGAAACATGACAGTAGGATGTCATATTGTCAAGATCAGATGTCGCATTCTGGGCATGGGGCTGTCAGGTGATCACCGCAGCCTGAAGCCCACGGTATGGTTCGGACCGGACCCGACGTCGTCAGGTCCCCGATGCTTCTGCATGAAGGGCAACACGATGGATTCCCGCCTGCGCGATGGAGTGGCGGACTGGGCAGCGGGATTTTAGAGACGCCTTACTTTGAAGATCTGATGGGTTCGAGTCCGTCGGAAAGGAAGAACTCCGGCCGAAGCGGGGGTCAGCGGCAGGGCTCATGTATGGTCCCTCGCCACTTCGCCGAGGGCGAAGATACTGGCGACACAAAAAGCCCCGGCACAACGGCCGGGGCTCTTGTGGTAGCGGGGGCAGGATTCGAACCTGCGACCTTTGGGTTATGAGCCCAACGAGCTACCGGACTGCTCCACCCCGCGATCGTGGCAGCAAAGATAGGGGAAAAGGCCGCTCAGGTCAATTGGATGACGGAGGGGAAACGGGGATCCGCACCGGTTTCAGCCTCCCCGTCTTCCTAGGGCTCGGGCACCGTTCCGTCGCGCAGGGCATCGGCAAAGTAGACTCGGAAGAAGCGCACGAGTTCGCTGTCGCTGAAGGTGTCTATCAGCTCGGCGTGAATGATCGAGTCCAGCCTTGCAGTGAAGGCCGGATCCTGCAGGCGGGCAGCGGAGATCATCCTTCCANCCTCGCCATAACCGGCTTCCGTGGAGATGCCGTCGAAACTCTCCCTTATGTCGGCGGGGAGGGTGCTCCTGAAGGTGTCGAGCCTGACCTGACGCATCTGGGCCCTTGTGGGTCTGCCGCATGCGGCAGCTGCCAGCACGACGAGCATGATGGATGTCAGCTGCGGGACGAGGGCCTTCCGATGCATGCCCTGCTCCAGGGCCGCTAGAGCCTGTAACCCAGCGAGATCCGGTGGATCGAGCCCAGGTCCGCGAAGGGCTTGAACGCATAGTCGAGGGTGAGGCGCTGCCAGCTCGTGCCCAGCCCGAAGGCCATCCCGTCCACGAATCCACCGCCGGCCGCGTCGGCGGCATCCAGGTCGCGGGTGTTGAGGCCGGTCCTGAGCGTGAGCATCTCGAGCGGGGAGTACTCGGTGCCCAGGGCCGCATAGAAGTTCCCGTTGAATGGATAGACGGCATCGGCGGAGACCAGGAGCCTGCCGTCGAGCATCGTGTTGCTGACGCCGGCTGCGACCTCCGTGGGCATCGGGTCGTTCTCGCGGTAGAAGGCCTTGGTCTGCACCCCTGCGTTCCGCAGGACGAGCGCCGCGTCGAGCGCGGGCAGAGCCGAGGGGCTCCAGAGAAGGCCCGCGTCGGCGAGGAAGGCATTGCCGCTGTAGGTGTCGATGCTCGAATAGACGAATCTCGCCGAGGCTCCAGCGGAGATGTCCCCGGTGAGGCGTCGTGCATAGGTGCCGGCCAGGGCGACGCTGTTGGCCGAGAACTCCTCGCCCGTTCCCAGGGGCTCTGTCATCGTCGTGCGGTCGAAGCTGCCGCCATAGAAGTAGTTGACGGAAACACCTATGGCGTCGGACTCGTGGGGGCTGACCCATCCCGCGAACCCGGCCTGCATGTCCATCAGGTAACCAGTGTAATGGCTGGTTATCATGGGCGAAGGCACGGAGAGCGCCGAGGCGGGGTTCCAGTAGAGGGCCAGGGGGTCGCCGGCGACGGCGGTGAAGGCGCCTCCGAGAGCCACTGCGCGCGCTCCGACAGGGACCTGCAGGAAGGCGAATCCGGATGTCTCGGATGCTCCTGCGGCTGCAGCAGCCAGGATGGTTATCAGTAACGAAGCAATCAGCAGTCTCATGGCTCTCCCCCGTCTTCGGCCTGTTCCTCCGGAACATCGCCGGTAGGGCCGGGCCGGTCAACGCGCTCCAGTGCATACATGAACAGCGCGCTGTCGCTCACCGACTCGTGCAGCATGTCCCCGGCCAGCAGAATTGCGCGTATCACGGTCGAGGACTGCTCTGCCGTGACCCTCAGCACCGGCAGGTCGTCGGGCGACGATTCCGCGAGCACCCAGTCCGGTCCCTCCAGGGTCAAGGCGAGGTCGAGCACCTCGGTTCCCCCCATGCCGATGAAGAAGCCTCCGCCGGCGGTCCCGGGGAGGTAGACCTGCAGGGTGCAGGGCCTCAGGTAATCCACCGGGACCTTCGCGAGGAACACCGCGGGATACCCCTGGGAAGCGAGGCGCTGGAGCAGCACCGTGCCCTCGTCCACGAGCGACGAGGCCCCGGCCTGGCCGGCGATCGCAAGCATCGCAAGGAGGAGCGGGCGCATCAGTCCTTGAGCCCCGACCTGGAGTAGCTGGAGACGATCTGCCTCTGGGCCAGCACGAACAGCACGAGAAGGGGCAGAGTGCAGAACGTCGAGGCGGCCATCAGCAGAGGGAAGTTGCTGGCGGCCTCCTGGTTGAAGTAGGAGAGACCCACCTGGAGGACGCGCATGCTCTCGGAGTTGGTCACGACCAGCGGCCACATGAAGCTGTTCCAGCTGCTGATCACGTCGAAGAGGATGACGGTGACGAGCACCGACCTGGACAGGGGCAGGACCACCCTCCAGAGGTACCCGAAGGTGCTGCAGCCGTCGAGCAGGGCAGCCTCGTAGAGAGACCGGGGGATGGTCTTGAAATGCTGCTGCAGGAGAAAGATGCTGAAAACGTTGGCGGTCCACGGGATGATCAGCGCCGCGAACGTATCGATCCAGTGAAGCTTCGAGAGGATGATGTAGGACGGGACCAGGTACACGGGCTGGGGCACCATCATCGTGGAGAGGAACAGCATGAACAGGAAGCCGCTGCCTCTGAATCTCATGGTGGCGAAGGCATAGGCCGCGAGGGAAGAGGTGACGACCACGCCCAGGACTGTGAGGAAGGTCACGAGCAGCGTGTTGAGGAAGTACCGGCCGAAGGGGACCTCCTTCCACGCCTCCGCGTAGTTCCTGAAGCCGCCCTGCTCCATCGACGTGGTGAGCATCCAGATGAAGGGCAGGATCATGACGACGGCCCCGAGCAGCAGCAGGGCATGCCTCGAGACAGTGCGGGTCACGGTGGCGGCCGTCATTCGTACACCACGCGGCGCCCAGCGATCCGGCGCTGGAGGATAGTGAGCCCGAGCAGGACAAGGAAAAGGAAGACCGAGATGGCGCTGGCGTATCCTATGTCGAATCTGTCGAACGCTTTCTGGTACAGGTAGAAGACGATCAGGTTGGTCGTGCCCAGAGGGCCGCCTCCGGGCGGGGGCGTCATCACATACACCAGGGCGAAAGCCTGGAACGCAGTGATGGTGCTCATTATCAGGACGTAGTACGTGGTGGGGGAGAGCAGCGGCCANGTGATGTGNNGGAAGGTCGACCAGGCACCCGCCCCGTCGAGTCTTGCCGCCTCGTAGTACTCTCCGGGGATGTTCTCGAGGCCTGCGAGGAAGAGCACTGTGTTGTATCCGATGTTCTTCCATATCGTGACGATCATTATGGANCACAGGGCGAGGCTGGGTCCGGCCAGCATGCCGTCCAGGTTCAGTCCGAGGGGCGCGAAGGCCATCTCGAAGATGCCCCGCGGCTCCCTCAGCCACATCAGGGGCTGCCCTCCGAGCATCCTGATGATCCCGTTGACGGGACCCGAGTCAGGGTTGAAGAGCCAGGTCCATACGACGGAGACGGCGACAGAGGACGTGACAACGGGCAGGAAGTAGATGGTGCGATAGAACGCCTTGCCCGCCAGCCTGCCCCTCAGGAGCACTGCCAGGAACAGGGGGAGGACGATGCCGAGAGGCACGACCCCCAGCACGTAGTAGACTGTGTTGGCGACGCTCTCCCAGAACCGGGGGTCGCTCAGCATCCGCTCGAAGTTGTAGAGCCCCGAGAACCGGCGGAAGCCTCCTATGTCATAGTCCGAGAAGGAGACCGCAAACGAGCTCAGGATGGGCAGGATGCGGAAGACGATGACAACGGCGAAGGCGGGCAGGATGTAGTACAGGGGTGTCAGGAACCTGGGCCAGCGCTTCACTCGCGACCTCGCAGAGTGCCTCGGATGCTGATTCGTTCGCCGTCAGTGGAGACGAAAATAGTCCCCTGCAAATCGGTGCGCAAGACGAGGGCCCCCAGCTCGAGATACGCCTCGATGACAGAGGAGTGAGGATGCCCGAAGGGGTTGTCCCTCCCCGCGCTCATGATGACGAAACGGGGCCTGAGCTTCCGGAGGAACGGAGGGAAGGCCGACGACCGGCTGCCATGATGGGGGGCGATCATGCCCGAAACCGGCTCGACCAGGCCGAAGAGCCGGCGCTCCGATTCCACCTCCACGTCGCCGGGCAGGAGCATCCTGAACGCTCCGCATTCGACGAGCAGAACGGCCGACTCCTCATTGGCGCTCTCCCCGCCNCCGCCTCCGCAGGCNAGAACACGGACCGCCACGCTGTCGGACAGGCTGATGACCTGCCCGCTGTCCAGGTNNGCGTATCCGGCTCCGGTCTCCTCCACGGCCTTCAGGAGCGCGGCGTAGGCGGGAGAGGCCAGGATGATCCCCGGATCGAGCACCTCTGCCTCCGGGTGGGCGCGGACCACCTCTGCCAGCCCTCCGGCATGGTCGTCGTGGGGATGGCTGAGGAGCACGAGGTCGAGGCGCAGCGCGCCAGCCTCCTCCAGCCTCGCCAGAACCGGCGGCATCACCGGTCCTCCATCGTCGGGCCCGCCGTCGACCAGCGCTGTGAGGCCCCCCGTGGCGGAGAGCAGGATCGCGTCACCCTCTCCCACATCGAGGACTGATATCGTCAGCAGGGGGGTGGCGAGGGTATCGACGAGGGGAAGCCAGTGAAGAGTGTCGGAGAGTCCTCCCTCCGCCTGTCCCACTGTGACCAGCGGCTGGATCTCCTCGAGCACCGAGGGGCCTATCCCCGGAACTTCGAGGAGGTCGGAGAGTTTCATGAATGATCCATATTCCTCCCTGAAGGCGATGATCGCCTCCGCCTTCTCGCGGCCAATGCAGGGCAGGTCCTCCAGCTCCCTGCAGGATGCCGTGTTCAGGTCGACCGGACCCCTGTCGAAAAGGGTGGCCAGAGCGGAAATGACCACAAAGGTTGACATCGGCCGCATAGTTGCGTTGATATCCCGCTATCGAAGGGAGGTTCCGAGGATATGAGGAACCTGCTTGTTTGTGTGTTGCTGACCCTTCCGCTGCAGGCGGGTGACCTGCGGCTGGAGGACGACGGATACCAGACCCTCGCCTACATACGCGAGGACGGCCGGATCGAGGACGAGTCCTTCCAGACGCTCGGCTACATCCGGGACGGCTCGAGGATCGAGGACTCCTCGTTCCATCTCCTCGGATACGTCAGAGACGGACGGATAGAGGGCGAATCCTTCGAGACGCTCTTCCACCTCGAGGACGACGGGCGCATCACCGATCCGGGCTTCAGCCTCGTGGCCCGCATCTCGGGAGACGGCACGGTGGAGGACGAGTCGTACGACACCCTCCTCTACACCGACGGGTCCGACGACGCGCAGACGGCCAAGATAGCAGCCTATCTCGTGTTCTTCAGCGGGTTGCTCGTCGAGGAGTAGCGCCGGGTTCCGATTCACATCCCTCTCATCCGGTCGGGGGTCTCCTCCACCAGTTTCCACGACCGCACGAAATCTGTCAAGAAGAGCCCCGGAGCGTGTGTCCTCGCATGACTGTCGCCTGATCGCGGTTGACCCACAAACATTTGTATGGTACATTCGCCCGGGAGGTGACAGTCATGGATCTGACGGCTCGAAGGAAGGCCATTCTCGAATTCGTCTCATCCTACACCGAGGCAAGGGGTTATCCGCCCACGGTGAGGGAGATAGGTGCTGCCACGGGCCTGAAGAGCACCAAGAGCGTCAAGGACCATCTGGACAAGCTGGTGCAGTCCGGCTTCCTGTCGAGGGCGGGCCGCACCGCCCGCTCGCTGTCCTCCCCCGCGAGGAAGGTCCCCGAAACAGCAGGCATACCCATTATCGGCCAGGTGGCCGCAGGCATACCCATGCTGGCCGAGCAGAACATCACGGGCTGGCTCCCGTTTCCGGGGGTTGCCGGTGATGGCCACTTCTTCCTGCGTGTGAAGGGTGACAGCATGACGGGAGCCGGCATCCTCGACGGCGACCTGGTGCTGGTCCGCTCCCAGCCCTTCGTCCAGCAGGGGGAGATCGCCGTGGTCCTGGTCGACGACGAAGCCACGGTCAAGCGTTTCTACAAGAGGGCAGGCCGCATCGAACTGGTGCCCGAGAACCCCTCCCATCGCCGCATGACGTTCGGACCCGACAGCGCCCGCCTTAGAATCGAGGGGAAGGTTGTCGCGGTGCTCCGCATCCTCGAGGACGGAGCGCTCCGCCCCGTCACTTGAGAGGGGCGCTGAACCTCCCGCCGCCTCTTATCAGAACCGCCTGCTCGCTCCCGTTGCCCTGGAACTGGAGCCTGCCGAGCAGAACACCCGATTCCTCCGAGGCCTCCAGCCAGCCGTACGCGAAGCCGCAATACCAGAACAGGGTGTCCGGCCCTTCCACGACGAAGGCCTCGGTCGCAGCGGGCACAGGCGAGCCCGTCGCGAGGTCCCTCGGTATCCTCACGCGAAGGCAGGTCTGCGTGACCTTCGAGGGGGGCCTCCCCGAGAAGGGCTCGACGAAGGCGTAGATGGTGTAGACGGGTTCCTCGCCGAAGATCTCCTCGACGGAGGCGCAGTACCGGGGGGAGAAGGTGCGCCCCTCCACCTCGAAGAAGAGGGTGTCTTCGGGCTCCCAGGCCGGGTAGACGGGTGGAGCCGGAGGCCTTGCGGTGCCCGGGAAGCTGACCAGGGATGAATACTCGCCTGTGAGGCGGCTGGAGCCCTTGGCGAAGGCGAACTCCAGGTCGAACTGGACGATNGTGCTGTCCAGGGGGCTGGAGGAGAGTCGGGCCCTGCACGATGCGAGCGCTTCGTCGGGGACGTAGATCGTCATGCCGCCCAGCTGGATCTCCATGGCCACCGGCACCGCCGACCTGCCTGCGAAGAAGTTGCCGTCGGGTCCGGCCGCCAGGGTGACAGCCACCGAAGGAGTCGTCCCAGGCGCAGGTATGCCGAGCTCGTCGACCGGCACGGCCGAGTCGTAGATCTCCACCCGGGCAAGGGCCGGCATCGCGATGCCTGCCCAGCAGACCGACCTGGGCGTGTTGAGCACGGAGCCCCGGGAGCCTCCCAGCTCCACGGTCAGGCTGTCCACGGTGATGTGGCCGTTGGGCAGTGCAGCGG
>JGI20214J51650_10002312_pt1 | contig 12023 bp, 10 predicted proteins | sample WetSurMetagenome_FD_51650 | JGI IMG/M metagenome (IMG submission 51650)
TTATTCTTCTTTTACCAGTTGAAATACCCTCATGGTTATTGCTCATTTTATCTTTTCTTACGGGGCTAACTATTGATTTCTTCTCAGGTTCGCCTGGAATGCACTCTTCGGCCACGTTGCTTGCAGGATTCGTTCGTCCAGCTATCCTGAGGATTGTATCTCCAAGAGATGGTTATAATCCAGGTTCTGATCCGTCAATGATGACCTATGGTTTTACATGGTTTTTTAGCTATACCTTACTAATAGTCCTGGTTCATCATACAACTCTTTTTTATCTTGAGGTTTTCAGGTTTGCAGACTTCTTCAGAACTTTTTTAAGAGTTTTATTAAGTTCGTTCTTTTCCATAACTTTTATACTTCTTATTGAATATTACAGAAAGGGAAAATAATTGATCCGGTTTTGAAAAGAAATTGGATTTTCAAAGGGAATTATCGTACAATAACATATTTAAATTTATACAAGTTATAGCTGAGCTGTGAAAAATAAAATTTAGAGAGATGAAAGATGCATTCATTAACAGGAAATATGTTATTATGGCATTTATTATACTGGCATCTTTGGGTTTGCTGATAAGGTTATTCATAATTCAGGTAGTTAAGGATTCATACAGACTCTCAGCCGATAATAATGTTCTTAGATATGTGACACAATATCCTGCCCGCGGACTTATTTATGACAGGAACGGGAAATTAATGGTATTTAACCAGGCGGCATATGACCTTATGGTTGTACCTGCTCAGACCACAAGATTTGATACTTCCGGATTTTGTAGCCTTCTGGGTATTTCAAATGAACATTTCCGTGAGCGGATGAAAGCCGCTGTAACATATTCAAGACGGGCTCCTTCAGTGTTTCTGAAGCAGATTTCCGATGCTACATATGCCCGGTTACAGGAAAAGATGTTTAGTTATCCGGGGTTTTATGTTCAGCCAAGAACACTTCGAAAGTATCTAAGACCTGTTGCAGCTCATGTTCTTGGATATGTAAGTGAAGTTGATGAGAGCATAACAAGGAAATTCCCCTATTATAAACCGGGAGATTATATTGGTAAAAGCGGAATAGAAGAGGCTTATGAAAAAGAATTACGTGGTAAACGTGGTGTCAAAATATTTCTTGTTGACGTATTCAGCCGGTTAAAGGGATCTTATGCTGATGGAAGAATGGACACTGTTGCAGTTCAGGGAGAAGATATCATATCAGGTATTGATCTAAATCTTCAGGAGTATGCAGAACTTCTTATGAAGAATAAGAGAGGCAGTGTAGTTGCCATTGAACCAAAAACAGGTGAAGTTCTTACTCTAGTCTCATCACCCAATTATGATCCCGGCTTACTTGTCGGGAGGGTAAGATCAGATAACTTTACTAAACTGTCAGATGATACATTAAAGCCGCTGTTTAACAGGGCATTGATGGCTTCATATCCCCCTGGTTCCACTTTCAAGCCGATAAATGGCCTGATAGCTCTTCAGGAACACGTAATTACTCCCTCTACTTTATTCGGTTGCGCTAGTGGTTATCTTTTTGTAGGATGTCATTCACATGAGTCTCCATTAAATCTCGAAGGCGCTATTATGCACTCTTGCAATTCATATTTTTGCCAGGCTTACCGGAGAGTACTTGAAAACCCGGAATATCTTTCTATTTCGGCTGCTTATGAAAAATGGAAAGAATACCTTACTGAGTTTGGTCTTGGCAATAAACTGGGTACTGATTTTGTTAATGAACTGCCAGGTTTTATACCCGCCGGAAGTTATTTTGATAAATACTATGGAAAAAACAGATGGAAAGCACTCACGGTTATTTCAATGGCGATAGGGCAGGGTGAAGTTGGCACTACACCTCTCCAGTTGGCCAATATGACTGCAGCCATAGCAAACAGAGGCTATTTCTATACCCCTCATATTGTAAAATCAGTTGGAGCAGAAGGCAAAATTGATCCACGGTTCACAACCAAACATCTGATTAATATTGATTCGGCAAATTTTGAAGAGATCATTCTGGGAATGGATGCAGCAGTAAACGGAGGCTCAGGGAAAACTGCAGGAATTGCTGCCCTGAAAGATATTATTGTATGCGGTAAAACAGGTACTGCGCAGAATCCCCACGGGAAAGAGCATTCTGTATTTGTTGCATTTGCTCCGAAAGACGATCCGAAAATCGCCATTATGGTTTTTGTAGAGAATGCAGGCTTTGGAGCAACCTATGCTGCCCCGATGGCAAGTCTGATGATTGAAAAATATCTTACAGGTGAGATATCAAATAAGGAGAGGGAACAAAGTATGATCAACCTTAATCTGATGCTGCAATGAAACGCAACATAAATATATGGACCGGGATTGACAAGATTTCGATTCTCCTCTTTTTACTTATGATTATAATGGGATGGTTCAATATTTATGCGGCAGTTTACAATGAGGAACGATCCGGATTGCTTGACATGACACAACGCTATGGAAAACAGTTTATCTGGATCATAGCATCGCTCGTTCTGGCAGTTTTTGTGGTAATTATAGACAACCGGTTTTATTTCTTCTTTACCTGGTTTATTTATGGAGCACTTATGTTTCTTCTTATACTGGTTCTCATTTTTGGAAAGGAAATAAATGGTGCAAAATCGTGGTTTGAATTTGGAGGCTTAACTCTGCAACCTTCAGAGTTTGCCAAGTTTGGAACTGCTCTTGCCCTCGCCGGTTATTTAAATACAAGACGGCACGATCTGGCCAGATTTAATGTTATTTTAATTGCAACAGGAATTATTCTTTTTCCTGCCCTTCTGACAGCCATCCAGCCTGATATGGGGTCAACAATTGTCTATTTTGCCCTTTTTATTGTTCTCTTCAGGGAAGGAATGAGCCCATATGTTTTTATTTCAGGACTGCTAATGATTATTCTATTCGTCCTGACTCTTCTTGTGAACAATCTCTACCTCACATTCGCATTAATTGCAATTTCTTTTTGTATTGTATGGTTCACAACAAGAAAATGGAAATTGTGCATTATTGGAGCCGGAATTTTTATACTTATTGCCGGAACATTATATACTCTTGACCATTATATACTAAAAATCCTTGGTACAGAACTGGTTATATCAATTTCAATCGTGCTTTCAGGAATTAGTTATACATATTATATTTATACCAAGAAAGCAGCATCTGTATTGATAGTATTTCTTTTCCTTATTGGAAGCATTTTATTTGTTAATTCCGTTGATTATACCTTTAATAATATCCTTCCGACTCATCAGAAAGACAGAGTTAACATACTGCTTGGCATAAAATCAGATCCACAGGGTACAGGATATAATGTCAACCAGTCGATAATCTCCATTGGTTCAGGAGGTTTCAGTGGCAAGGGCTTTTTGCAGGGCACTCAGACTAAATTTAAATTTGTTCCCAAACAAAGTTCGGATTTTATTTTCTGTACAATTGGAGAAGAATGGGGCTTTCTTGGTTCTTTTCTGGTTATCGGGATGTACCTGGTTCTGCTTTTAAGATTAATTTTTCTTGCTGAAAGGCAGAGATCTGACTTTTCCAGGATTTATGGCTATGGTGTAGTTTCAATTTTGTTTATACATTTCTTTGTTAATATTGGTATGGCCATCGGTCTTGTACCTGTTATAGGAATACCATTACCATTTTTCAGCTATGGTGGCAGCTCATTATGGGGATTTACTATACTTCTTTTTATTTTTCTGAGGCTGGATGCCAGCCGTACCGAGTATCTTGTTTGATCAGAATGGGATTGTGATCCTGTGGGAGATCTCTACTCCGAAATCCTTTTCAACATAATCAATAAGCTGTGGAAAGAATTCCATAAAATCATCCTGAAGTGAATAATAGTTTTTCTTGAGAGCATGCATTGCAAATCTTGTTTCATTAGGGAGCGTAGAATGTTTGCTTAATGTATTCAATACATGACGAATCCCGTTTTTAGTCTGATATGATTCGATCCAGTTATTTATTATGAAGAAAGGCATCATTTCCCTTACATTCTCCGGCATAATTTCGTAATTGTTTACCAGAGCCCTGTAAAAATTGTAAGTTACACTTTCCAGGGGCCTCCTTGAAAAGAAATCCCATTCCTTTGTCAGGAAATGATCATAGATTATGTCAGTAATTACTCCTGAATATTTATGATATTTTCTTGTGAAGAATATCTTACTGCGATGTACTACTGGGTGCCTGTCTGTAAATCCGTCAATATGGCGATGAAGGATAATCCCTTTTCTGATAAGATCGGGATACTTAAGGTAATCGCGTCCTTTTACATAATCACCAATGTAATTACCGATGATTATTTTATCAGAATCACCTGAAAGATATATGTGTGCCAGCACATTCATATTATGACATAATAGTACAAAGAATTTGCCATATACATTATCTAAGTGAAAACATTTTATTTAACATGTTTTCAGATACATTATTAATTAGTATTAAAAGATTATCAGTCAGAAAGTTAAAGCATAAAAACGGTATTTTAAAAAATACCTTAAAATGCTCGGAATTTCAGTACGCAAATTATACATTTGTTGGGTCATTTTAAAATGAAAATTCTTTCGAATCAAATAAATTTCATAAAAAATCAAGGAGGATTTATGACTAAGAAGAATGTCATCATAATTGGTGCTGCAGGCCGTGATTTCCATAATTTCAATACCTGCTTCAGAGATAATGAGTTTTATAATGTTGTGGCATTTACAGCTGCTCAGATACCTGATATTGACGGGAGAAAATACCCGAAAGAACTTGCCGGAAAATTATACCCTGACGGAATACCAATATATGCTGAGGAGAATCTTCATGACCTGATCAAAAAACATAAAGTTGCTGATTGTGTCTTTTCATACAGCGATGTTGCATACCAGAAAGTAATGTCGGTAAGTGCTATTGTAAACGCTGCAGGTGCAAACTTTGTATTGCTAGGTCCCGCAGATACAATGGTAAAAAGTACAAAACCTGTTATCGCTGTTGGTGCAATAAGAACAGGCTGTGGTAAGAGCCAGACATCCAGAAAGGTTATAGAACTTCTTATGGAAAAAGGTTTAAAAGTGGTTGCAGTCAGGCATCCAATGCCTTATGGTGACCTTAACAAGCAGAAAGTTCAGCGCTTTGCTGTGGTAAAAGATCTTGAAGAACATAAGTGTACAGTCGAGGAGATGGAAGAATACGAGCCACATGTTGTGAGAGGAAATGTCATCTACGCCGGTGTCGATTATGAGGCAATACTTCGCGCAGCTGAAAAAGATCCTTCAGGTTGCGATATTATACTCTGGGACGGTGGTAATAATGATTTTCCATTTTATAAACCTGATCTCATGATCACAGTTGCTGATCCACATCGGGCTGGTCATGAATTAAAATACTATCCCGGTGAAGTAACTTTACGGATTGCTGATGTCGTAGTGATTAATAAAATGGACAGTGCGGCACCTGAAGCAATTCAGATTGTACGGGAAAGCATCGAAAAGGTTAATCCAAAAGCAATTGTTATCGATGGCGCGTCACCTATTAAGGTTGATGACTCTTCGCTGATAAGAGGTAAACGGGTCCTGGTAGTTGAGGACGGACCGACACTTACACATGGGGAAATGAAGCTTGGCGCAGGAGTAGTTGCTGCACGTAAGTTTGGAGCAACGGAACTGGTTGATCCCAGACCCTTTACAGTGGGAAGACTGAGTGATACATTCAGATTATATCCGAATATAGGTACACTGCTTCCGGCAATGGGATATGGAGCACAACAGTTGAAGGACCTTGAAACTACAATAAATAATACCGATTGCGATAGTGTGATAATTGCCACGCCAATCGATCTGAACAGGATTATTAAAATTAAGAAACCAAATACCAGGGTCTATTATGATCTTCAGGAGATCGGCGATCCGAATCTTTCACAGGTTATTGATGAGTTTGTGAAACAGCATAAACTCAACTAATATTACCCCCCAAATGGGGGGCTTTTATCTGGGGATAAGCATTTAACCTCCCATTTATGGTCCAGGTGGGTAAGAAGGTAGGAGATAAAGATTAATACCCAAAATAAAAAAGGAAGCCATAAGCCTCCTTTTTTTATTTCAGATAGTTTGCATCGGATCAGAATAGACCTGATAATTTAAAACAAACCATATTCATTCTTGCATCTGCCCCATCTTGAAAAACAATCACAGGTGCAAGGTACCGGTTGTAGTTAATTGAAATATCAATTTCAGAAAAGAATGTCATTTTGATGCCTGTTCCTACTCCGACAGTAAAATAAGGAACATAACCTTTATAAGACAATCCTGAGAGATAATTTTCTGCTCCCTTTCCAACAATATTGAAAGAATTTCCCAGCCCTGCAACACCATATGGTAAAAATTTCGAAGCATCATCGAAAGCTGAGAATCTTCCTGCAACTATCAGGTCAATAAATTGTCCTTTAATCTGATCATTCACTCCTCCTGGTGTGGTTGTGGTTTTCATCTGGCTGAAAGAATACATAAGAGAGGATTTTAATGAAAACCAGTAGTTGATTTCATTCTGCATAGTGACTCCAAATGAGGGACATATTCCGCCTTTAATGTCCAGATCTTTAGTAGTCTTATCAAAAAAAGAGTATCCAAGGGAAAGGGACGGACCAAATTTCGTCTGGCTGAATATCAGCACCGGGAATAGACTAATTAACAATAACAGAGTGATTTTCCTGCACATATTTTTAGTTTTTATCAATGAATTATCCAGTTTACATCATATATAGTCTGTGGCTGGTTATTGCCCCATGCTACTCCAATCTCACGCATGGCATTTATACGCTGACTTTCCAGGCTGACATTGTCATCCCAAACTTTCAGCATAAAATTCCAGTTGCGATTTTCATCTGCGAGGATTTTCTTTCCAATTACTCCGATAAGTTTCTGTGCATCTCCATAGCATGAAGCATCGGGGTAGATATCAGCAAGATAACCTGCGACAGCATTTGCTCCGTCTGAATTTGGGTTAGCTGTCCATACTGCTTTTGCCGCAGCCAGGTTCTTGTTACACACGTAGTTTATAAATCTTTTATAAACATCAGGTACCTCATTCATTGCTTTATCATAACACTCTTTGCAAACATCGGGTATCGACATCAGATTATATATAGCCTGGCGGTATTGATCAGTTGATGCCATCGTAAGAGCCTCTTTAATAATGAAATCGCACTTCGAGTTGTAATATTCAATTATTTTTTGTTTCCCTTTTTCAACAAAAGATTTGAATTGAGGTGAATTGATATTGATATTGTTTATACCATTAATATAGGCTTTGTTTTCGTTAGTGCCCACCCCTTTTGCTGATATTGTGGTTGTTGCAAACACATTCTTCGAAAAATAGTCAGCAATATAAAGTGTTACATCCATATTGTAGGCATGCATAGGCGGTGGTCCTGGTATTATATCTTTTGTAATCAGAACAACTTTGCAGGTAATAATAAACCTTGTGTTGAAACTAATTCCTCCTAATCCATTTGAGGTTGCAATCTGCTGGAGTTTATTATCAAGAACGCTAAGTGCATTTTCAGGCATCCCGTCCATCTGTTCGGGAACAACAGGGGTCAGAGAAATCCTTGCCAGGTCGTCAGACTTGGGCAGCGTGTTTTGTGCAGCTGAATTGAAGGAGAACACTCCTGCAACAAGGCATATTAGCAATATTTTTTTCATATAATTCCTGTTATTTTATTTTTCACCAATTACAAGAGTTGCACGGCCAAGTCCCTGTACCATTACTTTACAGGTGATATTGAAAGGAGCGGCATTAAGGAATTTTTTGAGTTCGGTGACAAACTGGCGGGTGTCCATGGATTTACCTGTTTCAGTATAAAGAGGGATCCGTACCTGTTCGAACAAAATAAAGTTCTCGGATCCATCACTGTTGCTGTATCGTCCATGCATTGTATTTTTTGCCATCCAGTCATCAATAATTTCACTGAGCTCTTTCCCGTTATATTCATTCGAAAGATCTATCGGAGAACCATTAAAGACCCGTACTCTCACTGTTACCTCACGACCGTTTGTCAACAGATCGTCGAAGTGTTTCTGCAGCTGAGCATTAAAATTGTCGATATGAGATAATACAGCTTCTTCAAGTAGAATAGGAGGATCGGCTGAAAATGAAGGCTGACCGCTGCCCTGGTCGCCGGCAATCTGTTTGTCGGTGTAAGCATCAAGTCCCTGAAGTATAAATGTAATATATTTCTTTGGACCCTGGGTATTGATTGTATAGGTGAGCTGCATAATTATATCGCATTTTGCGGTATTCTTGAGTATATCCAAAGGACTCTCAGCGAGTCCTGCTCCACTTGTTTTGCTTGCAGTCATATTGTCTTCTGCCCTTTGTCTTTCTATATCTTTAAGAACAGTCTCAAGGTTTTTAAGAGGGAAACCTCTGTCAGCCATCATTGTATTAATCTTTGATATTACAAGCAAAAGATTGGGATCGCTTTGCAAGGCATTTTTATAGTCAGGGATCCTCACCTCAGTACCCTGGTTATCAAACTTTGACATGAAGTTATTCTGTGTACACCATACATCGCTTGGGACCACCATAATTGTAGGTTTCTTAGCCTGACTAAAGGAAGCGGCAGAGATGAGCACAAATGAAATTGTTATAAGTAGCTTTTTCATCATATTATAGTTATTAAATAATTAAAAGCCCTGCCCGAGCGCTTTAATGATTCCGGCGGCTTCAAGTTCTTTACGCAAAGCAGCATGAGAAACAGAAACAATTACACCTATTTTAAACTCTTTGCCTGCTTTAAGACGGTCCTTTGGATCAATACTGCCATCATTGCTGACACTTACAAAATTCAGATACTTCCCTTTTTCTTTGAAGAAGGCAACAAAATAGTCCTGATGCTGCTGTTCTGCCCCCGGATCGGTTATTAAAGGCCGCATCATACAACCAGGTTGTCCCGTGGTAATCCCTTTGAACATTACAGCCTGTACGGCATTCTTTTTTGCCTGTTCAATTGCATCGTTGGGTTTTTTGCCATATCCCCAGGCTTTTATCAACTGGGTACCATCCATTCCTGTTCCCATACATTCAACCTCATAACTATAGTAGGCTGCCGGATTTTTTTTCCTTTGGCCGAAACCCTGAACAGCATAGAGGACAAAGATACAGATGAACATAGTGATTTTTAAAGTTTTCATAGCTGATAGTATTTTGGTTTTATATTAAAATTCAATTCTTAAACCCAGAGTAACTGCAGAGCCGCCTCTTTCGAATGCAGAACCCCAGTCTTTTAAACCGCCAATGGTGTAATCTGTTTTATTCTCGTCAGTAATTTTACCTCCCATAAAATAATAGTTGTAGGTACCGGTAAGCTGAATATTATGAATAAGATTGATGCCTGCCATTAGCCCTGCACGTTCATAAAGAGATGAAAAGCTCAACTTACTGTCATCTTTATTTGTAAATTGCTCAAGACCGATACCAGCAAATGGCTGAAGACGGAAATTCCGAAGAAAACAAAACTCTTTTCCCAAACCCAATTCAAATCTCGTATAATCTTTATAATTCTGTGTTATAGAATTGATAATAATTTTCATCTCCTTTGACTCATAACCTCCTTCAAGATATATTTTTATCATTGAGGGAGCTTTCTTTTTAAAGAATGAAGAAGTATTGATCTCAAGACGGGCGGTGAAGCCATTTACCCCACCACCATTTGCGCCAAACCCGAGGGCTAGTCCAATATCACTCCGTTGTTGAAGTAACATCCCATTGTCGAGCTTTTTTCCTGCAACCTGGTAAAAGACAGAAGGTTCGGTTTGTCCGGCTGACACCTTCCTGTTATCAACAATTTTATTTGTTGCTCTGATTACTCCCTGCCGGTGTGCCTTGATATCTCCATTATTCTGTTGCCTCATCTCGTATACAAAATAACGCTGGTCAATTTTTAAATTCTCTTTCATACCGATTTTAGCACGTAACGGATTGGTTCCGAAAAGAACTGTTTTAACCCTGAAATCTTCAAGATTCCGGTCCAGAACCATAAGTGCATTATTAATTCCGGTGTTTAAAAAATTAGTCATTAACTGGTCATTGGTCAATTGAACTTTTGATGCAGCAGATTCTCCCGGATTATATTGACTTGCTTCAGCACTGGTTGTAACTCTTGTAATATATTTAACAGGAAAGGAGAAGTTATCAAACGATGTCTTTTTCGCTTTCAGCTTTGGGTCACCCTGATCAGCCCATAATTGTTGCCAGAATACTGCATTTATTGAATCATTGAAATCGATTCTATAAATATATGCATTCACATTTCCCTGGAACCCATTCATATCTCTTTTAACCGGTTTATCAGGCGTTTTATTTTTTTTATCGAGCCTGTTATAATACTCCTCTTTAGAAATCATGTCGCTGACATCAAACACAATAATATAACTTTTATTAAGAAGCTTTTCTCCTGAATCCATAAGCTTGGCAATCCCAAGCTTGCTGGAATTAGCTGCTTTGACATCTGCATCAGTTGCATTGTATAAACCCCGGGCCTGTAAAAGTTCAACACTGAATGAACCATCCGGACGTCTTGAAAACCATTTTGCTACAACATCATTTGAATATCGGCCACTCACCAGTCCATTACCAATTCTGGTTGTGATATCAGTTCCTTTAACAGGAGAGATGAAGATCGACTTAAGAATCTCCTCACGGGTAACAGGAGGATTAATAAAGCGACGATCGGTGGTATTATCATCAAATTTGTCATTCACCTTAATTGACTGGAAGGACTTCTTAAGCAAATCGTTAAAACTATTATCCCCATAATCGAGTAAAAGGTAATCCAATGAATTGCGATCATATTCTGTTACGACCTGTTGATTTTTTGTCTTTTCTCCGGCACTTGTAGCGTTCTGAGAAATTGCAGGAATCGAAAAGATAATTACAGACAGAAGCATCAATTGTTTCTTCATAATAGTGATTTTATTTATTGCCAGGTTAATCCCAAACCGATAGAAGATGGAAGGTGGAAGTCAAAAATAATAAAAAATGAAATATAGAAAATAATTAGTGTATTTATTTTCAAAAACATATTATAAATCATTACTAAACGGATAATACGTGAAATTAGCAGGAGATTACTTTCGGTGAGCTCATCCACCTAATGGTGTACTCGGTTCTTCACTCCACCTCGTTGCACTCAGAATCTAATATTTTTAAACCTACAGTAATGATTTGAAATAATTATGGTTAATATGAGCTATCAGCAATATAAATTGATATTCACACAGGAACTTTTTTTATTCACCTCCAATAAATTTCAGATAGACTTATATTGTGCTTGTAGAGACGTTCCATGCAATATCTCTACAAATGATCTGCACATTTTGCATAAATTATTTTAACCGTTCACGAATCTTCTTACCTGCCTCTTCATATCCGGGTTTATTAAGCAGCGCAAACATATTTTTTTTATAGGCTTCAACTCCAGGCTGATCGAACGGATTGACATCAAGTATGTATCCGCTTATTGCGCAGGCCATTTCAAAGAAGTAAATCATCTGCCCGGTATAATATTCATCCAGGTCAGGAATCGAAATTGTAATTATAGGCACATTACCATCATTATGTGCAAGAGCGGTTCCTGTTTCAGCATTATGGTTTACTTCTGAAAGTCTTTTCCCTGCAAGGTAATTAAGCTGATCGGAATCATCTTTTTCCGGTGGAATGATTAGGTTTTTGGTAGAGTTTCTTACAGAGATCATTGTTTCAAAAAGGATTCTCTGACCATCCTGAATATATTGGCCTAAGGAATGCAGATCTGTCGTCATGTCAACGGAGGCCGGAAAAATTCCTTTTCCCTCTTTTCCCTCACTCTCCCCATATAATTGTTTCCACCATTCAGCAAAAAAATGCAGTTTAGGTGTAAACCCGACCATGATCTCTATTGATTTACCACTCTGAAGGATCAGGTTTCTTGCAGCCGCATACATAAGAGATGGATTGGAGGAAGCATTTTTGTTTTTTCGGGTTAGTTCCTCCATAGATTTAGCTCC
>JGI20214J51650_10002313_pt1 | contig 12018 bp, 18 predicted proteins | sample WetSurMetagenome_FD_51650 | JGI IMG/M metagenome (IMG submission 51650)
TACTACAGCGAGCGCGAGCGCAGCATATCCTTCACAACTGAAATGGCAAAACCGGAACGGCAACGCTTGATTGACGAGTTGGCGCAAGGCAAGGATTACAACCAGTACGGCGCTTCAGCGCATGATGTAGGTCAAGACTTGGCGATGGAGCAAGTACGCGGGCAGTTCAAGGCAGCGGGTGCTAAGGAGTTGGCCGAAGACTTGCGCGATGCTTATGTGCAAGACGAAAAGTCATGGATGCGCACCCCGGAGCAGGCGCAGAAATACGCGCAAGAGTTCCCCGATGCCTGGGCGCAGACGGCTAACGATGGCGGTGGGAGACAGGATCAACTTCATGTAATGGCCTATGAGAAGGCATTACATAAGAAAGGCATTAGTACACAGGGACCAGGCTTCGCATACGCGCGCGAAACATTGAAGAATTATCCAATGGACGCGTTGGAGTCTGATGCTGCTTATAAGTCCATTTATCAGCGGTCACAAGCCTGGCTGCGCGGGCATGACATCGGGCCGGATGATTCAGTCGTGCTCTACCGCGGCATGTCACTGCCGAAGGGCGAGTTTCCCGAAGTGGAAAGCACACCGATAGGTGAAACAATCCGCTTCAAGTCGAATCCTTTGTCTTCTTTCTCGCTGCGTTACGATGTGGCGCAAGGTTTCACACAGGGGCATGTGCCGGGGCATTATGGCGTGGTGGTTGGCGTGCGTGTGCCGGCGAAGGCGATCTTCGCCCATTGGGCGACGGGTATGGGTTGTGCCGACGAAGATGAGGTGATCGTCTTGGGCGACTATCTGGCAGATGCCAAGCTCTACAAGGTGAAGCATTATGACTGACAAGGCGCTGGAAATCGACGCTATCCCGGAAAATGCTGATTGGCTGCTGGTCTTGCAACGCCAGCACGAAGCCGCGGGCGGGCCGGTATCCGATGCTACGCTACAAGCGCGCCTGAACGCACAAGCTGACAAGCTGGCGTCCGATGCCAAGTAGTCCGTTTCGCGGCAACCTTCCCGGCTATGTTTGGGACGCCAGAATGCGCGGCGGTCGCTATCGCATCATCGACGCGACGCGGCCGAGCGGCCTGGGGGATCTCGTCTCGCGTGACAGTATCGTCAACGATCTGCGCAGCATCCACGATGCTTCGGCTACGCGCTTCGGTAACTTAGCAGCAGATGCGGTCAACGGGCGGATTGCGCCGGCGACGTTCAACGAGATTATGAAGTTTGAGTTGAAAGACCTTTATAATTCGACTTCCGCCCTGGCGCGCGGCGGCTGGTCGCAAATGGACGCGGCAGCCTGGGGACGCAACGGGCAGATTCTCCGCGGTGAGTACGGCCATCTCGCCGGCTTCGCCCAGGACATCGCAGACGGCAACCTGACGGCGGCACAAGCGGCGGCGCGCGCCAAGATCTACGCCGGCAAAGCGTACTCCCGCTACTGGGCCGAAGACCTGCTACGCCAACAGGCGCGCGGTGAGTACAAAGAAGCACGTTGGAACGATACCGGGGATAGCGCGGAATGCCACGACTGCGAACGGCTGGCCGCGATGGGATGGGTGCCGCTCGGCGCACATGGCACGGTGCCGGGGGCGGGTGACACAGACTGCCTGGGCGCCTGTCGCTGCGATCTTGAGTATCGCGCCGCGCCGGTCGTCAACTATGACGCGAGTCAGCCGCGAGATCCGGCCGGCACAGCAACCGGGGGGCAGTGGACAGATGATAACACGAAAATAAACGCGTCTGAATGGCCTGTCTTGGACACATCTAGTGGTGAAATTGCAGGTATTCCGGTAACTGTCTATCGCCACGATATACCAATTTCTAAATTTGGCCGGCAAACTCTTTCTTTCGATGAAGGTGTTGGCTTAATAGTTCATGCTGGAAAAAATCCGTCAGATGAACAATTTTCCGATCAACTCGAAATATGGTTGACAGGTGCCGACTATCTTCCTCCCGATGGAACATTCTACAGATACACGAATAACAGAGAGGAAATCGGCCTGCTTACAAGAGGAGAATTACGGGCATCGCGAGATCAACGAGATGGCACATCCGAAGAGGGTTTATCTGTTAGTCGTCACGGGGCTTATGCTTTGTTCGGATATAAATACGGTTATGTGGTAACAGGAGATATACGGCGTTTGGGCTCCGATGGCGAGCCGGTTTTAGAAATGTCAACTATACGGCCTTTATCGAAGTTGAAATCATCAAATAAAATTGCTGATGAGTTTTCTAAATCGCAAAAAGAGAGCCGTAGTAAATTCGCAATTCGACATGGAATAACTGAAGATCAAATCACTAAATTACGTTCTTTCGCTATCAATAGAACTTCATTGCGCAAAACAATCAAAGGCTGGTCGTCATGGTAGGTAGTAATCAAAAGTAGTCAAACACGGAGGCACAACATGAGCATGGTTCCTGGCGCGCTGCCGTCAGCGCGCACAGTTGTCACGGTCGGCGCCGACTGAACTGTGAATGAAGTTCCAATACACGGCTATTGACTTTTCGTGCTATAATGAGGGCGTGATGTGGATTGACTTGCGCGAGCCGGTGACTAACAGACTGTTGGCGCGTTTCGAGCCAGCCCGCGACATTCTGGAAATCAAACTTCGGGATGTCAAGACGGTGATTGACTTGAGTCAATACCGTGAGCGCCCAGGCGCGCCGCGCATCAACGAGCGCCAAGAGCCGCCGAAACAACCCTAACAACCACATAACTTAGAGCGTCCTGAACGCCTTTGGTTGAGCGCATCTAGCGCCAGACCGGGGCGTTTTGCGTTTACGAGCCGAGGGTAGTATGAGCGATCTTGTAACCAATCTAGCCGAAGCGACCTGCTGCACGCGGCGCGAGCTGCTGGGCGGCAAAGAGCATTTGGTCGTGCCGACGGTGATGCTAACGCCTGGCATCGTCAACGGCGAGTTTGTCAGCGCCGCCGAGATTGCCGCCAGCGTCATGGCCTGGAACGACGTACCGATCCCGATTGAGCATCCGCGCGAGCGGGGTCTGCCCATCTCAGCACGCCAACCCGGCGTGTTGGAGCGCGCGGTTGCGGGCCGGCTGTACGGCGCGAACATCGGGCCGACGGGAAACCTGCGCGGCGAGATGTGGCTCGACATCGGCAAGGTCGGCGCGCTGGGCTATGCCGCCATGCTCGAATTGTTGGAAGCCGGCGGGCCGGTGGAGGTTTCGACGGCCTACTATCGCGACTTGGACACCACCACGACAGGCACGGGATTTACCGGGGCGGCCAAGAACCTGAAGCCAGATCATCTGGCGCTGCTACCGCACAGCAAGGGCGCCTGTTCGTGGGAGAATGGTTGCGGCGCGCCGCGGCTGAACGAAGCTGAAGTCAACTCGGACGGTGAGCCGGACGCCCGCACGTCTGCGCCAGCCGCACCGATGACGATAACACCTGGAGGTAACAAGATGGAAGATGACAAGACTGTAGTCACGAACGAGACGACTGTAGTCCCTGAACTGACGCCCGCGCCGCAACCGGAAACCGTGCCGGCTCCGGCTGTGAACGATAATCTGGTGGCCCTGGCGGCAGTAATCGAGGAGTTTGGCGGCGTGGCTGCGCTGCGCGAAGCCCTGGATGGTCTGAAGGTCAACCGGGACAACGAGCGCGCCGGCCTGCTGACCGAACTTACCACCAACGCGCGTGTGACCTTTACGCCCGCGGAGTTGGCAACCTGGCCGACGGCATCCTTGCACAAGTTGGCGGATGCGGTACGGCCGGCGGACTACTCAGGGCGCGGCGGCCCGCGCACGAATGCGCAGGATAACGGCGGCTGGCATGTGCTCGTCGCCCCGGAGGTGAAGTAATGGCTAGTTCCACTCCCCACGTGATCGTCTTGCAGACGAACGAGGAAGGGGCCGAGCGTCCGATCTGTGAAGCTCTGGCAACCACCACGACCATTGTGCCGGGCCACTTCGTTGTGTTTTCGTCCGGCAAGCTGGTCATCAACGCTACATCCGGCGATGTCGATGCGCCCAAGATGGTGGCCGTCGAGAACCCGTTCGCGGATGTGGCATCGGGCGCGAACATTGACCACGCCTACGCGACTGACGAGACCGTGCGCTATATCTGGGCGCAGACTGGCGACCTGATCTATGCTTTCCTGGCAACGGGTCAGAACGTCGGGCGGGGTGCTTCGTTGATCTCGGATGGCGCGGGCGGCCTCACGGCTTGGTCGAGCACCGGCATGGTGTTGGCCTTTGCCGATGAGGACCTCAACAACGCGACGGGCAGCCAGGCACGGCTGAAAGTGAGGATCGCATGAGCGCGGAAGTACTTTCGATCAATTCCCAGGCGGGCATGGCTGCGGTCTACGGCGGCGCGCGGCCCATCGTTAACGACAGCAACAACGAGGCGCAGATTCGGACGCCGCGCGGCCTGACCGTCAATTCGTTGCTGACTAAGATTGAGTGGACGGAGATCGACGCCGCGGTGATTGCCGCTGCGGTGCCGAATCTGCCCGTGCTCGACATGCTACGCCGGCATGGCCTGACCCAACGCTTGGGCGGCCTGGGTACGCTGGTATCACAGTGGACGGTCGCAGGCGAGATGACCGCGGCGACGATCAACCTCACCGGCCAGGGCAAGGGCGAGAACGATCTGCCGGAAAGCAATGTAGCCGGCGTGCCGGTTCCTGTGATTTTCAAGGAATTCAGCATCGGCGCGCGCACCCTGGACGCTTCACGGCGCTTGGGTGATGGCCTCGACACGACCGCCGCGGTAGCTGCGGCGCGCGTCGTCGCGGAGTCTATCGAGTCGCTGATTATCGACGGCTCGACCAACATCAGCCTGAACGGGTCGATCATCTACGGCTTGACCTCCGAAGCGCAGCGCAACACTGACACCGCAGCCAACTACGGCGGCGGCGACTGGGGCACGTTGTCGAATGTCACGCCCACCATCGCGGGCATGATCGCCGCCGCGAGCGCCGACAACTTCTATGGCCCGTTCGGGCTGCTGGTCTACCCGACGCAGTACTACCAGGCGTCAATGGGCTTCTACACCGATGGCAGCGGGCAAACGGCTTTGCAGCGCATCACCGGCATGTTGGGACCCGGTTCCGAGGTCCAGATGTGCCCCAGCTTGGCGGCTGGCGAGGTCGTGCTGTTTAGTCTCAATCGCAGCGTAATCGACTGGGCGGAAGCCTTGCCGATGCAAACGCTCGAATGGGCCTCCGGCGACGGCATGGTGAGTCATTTCAAGATCATGGCCGTGGGCGCGCCGCGCGTGAAGAACAACGGCACCAGCAAGTCGGGCATCGTCCACGCTACGGCGGCTTAAAGGGAGGGCATGATGACTATTCGGACCCCGGCCCAACTAAAAGCGCAGTTTGTGGGCACTGATCCCGCGGATCAAAACAGCGACCTGGTGGATACCATGTTCCCCCAGGGCGGTAACTGGTACTTCGTGGACGCCGTGAGCGGCTCGGACACGACCGGCACGGGCACGCTTACCGCGCCGTATGCGACTGTGAAGAAAGCCTATGACCAGACGGTTGACCTCCATAACGATGTGGTGGCGGTCGTCGCGCGCGGTACGTCCGTGACGGAAGCTGCCGCGCTGGTCTGGTCCAACAGCTACACGCATTTGATCGGCCTCTGCTCGCCTATCCCGGATGAGCAGCGGGCGCGCATCAAGTGCGCGGCGGGGTTGGTGACGACCCCCTTCGTTACCTGGTCGGGCAATGGGTGCATCGTCAAGAACATCTCGTTCTGGCACGAAACCACCTCGGCGCTCGGCCTGGTCAACGTATTGGTGAGCGGCGGGAGGAACTACTTCGAGCATTGCCAGTTTGCCGGCGCGATTGGCACGAACAACGCCACGGGCGCGCGGTCACTGATCGTCGGCGGCGCCAGTGCGTCCGGCAACACCTTCCGCGAATGCACCATCGGCAACGATACGATCCAGATCGTGGATGGCGTCTACGGCTTGGAGTTCGTGACGGGCGCGATGCACACCAACTTCCTCGATTGCACCTTCAACCATTCGGCGGCTGCGACGACCAACGCCCATATCTCCATCGCGGCTGCGACGGGGGTGGGGCGGCGGAACATCTTCAAACGCTGTTTCTTCCTCAACGAAACCGCTGTCGCGCAAGCTGAAGTGTTCACCATCGGCGCGGCACTCGCGCGGGCGAATTACATCTACATGCTCGACTGTTGGATGTATGGCGTGGCGAAATGGGACAGTGCCAACTATGGCGTTATCACCAACATCACGATTGCGGCGAATACGACGGGCGTCAATACGGGCAATCTGATGAAGGTCACGAGCGGGTAAGAGGTGCTGTATGCCGTGGGTGAAAGTCAAACCAGGTTACACGTATGGCGCTGACCGGCGCTATCAGGCCGGGGATGTGCTGGAAGTCACGGCAGACGCGGTGCGGGACTTCGGGGACAAGTTTTTCGTGGTTCCCGCGCCGCTCCACACCGAACAAGCCGCGCCGGCGCTACCTGTGACGGCTGCGACAGTAGCCACAGAGGCGCCGGCGCCAACTAAACGGGGCCGGCGTGCCACCACAAAGGGGTAGAACATGGCGAGCAAGATCCCGCAAAAATCACTTTCAAACATCATCGCGGCCTGGGTGGCAGTGTGCGACGTGCGGGCCAAGCTCGTCATGTCCAACACCACCTGTGATACGGAGATTGACGCGATTGACCATCTGGAGGACTACACCACCATCGACGTGTGTGACGCCACGGGCTACGCCGATGTGACGTGTACCGGCGAAGCGGTCGCACCGGATGACGTGAATAACCGAGCTGAGTTTGACTTAGATGACGTGGTGTTTACCGGCCTGGTCGGGGATGCCACGCGCAACTACGTCGGCGTGCTGCTTTACGAGTATGTCGATGGTACCACCGCCAACGACAAGACGCCGATTTATATCGAGTTTACCGCGCCGATCCCGAAAGAGGCGACGCAAGTCACGGTCCCGTGGGACGTGCAGGGCGTGCTGCAATTCGCGCAAGCCTAAACCGGCCGGAGTAGGGTATGGGCGCGTTCTGGTGGTGGTACGGTAAGCCGTCGATCAACGAGCAAAGCGCAGGCGTCGCGCCGCTCGTGGTCGCGGTCGCGCTGCCTGCCGTTACGGCAACCTATGTCAAGTCCGGCGCGCCGGAAGTCCTTCCGCTGGCAATTGCCGTTACTTTACCCGTCGTTACGGCGAGCTACACCTACGTTCACACGGCGGCGGTTGCGCCCCTCAGTATCGTCGTCACGATCTCGCCGGCCTATGGCGAGGAACAAACTGGTTTCACTGGTGTAACCGCGGCGGTCACGGTCGCGGTCGCGCTGCCTGCCGTCGCCGCAACCTACGTTATCCATCCGCTCGGCTTGCCAACCCCGCTCGCCGTTGGCGTTAGTACGCCGGCAGTCACGGCGAGTTATGCCTCTGTCCTGCGTGCCACAGTCGCGCCGCTGACGGTTGCCGTCACGGTGGTTGCGCCCACCGCCAATGTCGGCGCCCAGACGCCGCACGTTACACCGCTGGCGGTGCGGATTACAGCGCCCGCGCTGACTGCGCGTTATGTCTGGCAACAAGGGGCAACCGTTACGCCGTTGCGGCTAACTGTTGCCCCTATCGCACCGCGCGCCAGCTATCATTACGCAGTGGCGGCGGGCGGCGCGCCGCTCGCGGTGGCTGTGCGCTCCCCGGCGATCACGGCTTACGTGTCGGCCAGCTACACGGCGCACAGCGCGGCGCTAGGCGTGCGCGTGACGCTGCCCAGCGTGACGACGCAGAGCGTCATTCCCTGTACGGCGGCGGTTGTAACGTTGCCCGTCGCGGTGCTGCTAAGTCTGGTCACAGCCCGCCTCCAGACGCCGGGCTGCCGGCTGTACGAGGTGGCTTTCGAGGATCGCGTGTCTGTCGTCAAGGCCGAAGATCGCACCTACACGGTGCCGTGGGAAGATCGTTTTTACGAGGTGAGGTGTGGGTAGCAGCAACCGTTTCAACAAAGACCCGGATGCGGTTCTTGACTTCGGTATCCCGTGGGCGGACTGGCTGGCCGGCGATACGATCCTGACCTCGACCTGGCTGGTGCCGACGGAGATCACGTCAACGCTGGCAACCAACACCACCACCCAGACGACGATCTGGCTTTCCGGCGGCACAGTCGGCACGGAGTACGCGCTGCGCAATCGCATCACGACGGCGGGCGGGCGGACACAGGATCAAACAATCTACATCACCATCGAGGAGCGTTGACATGGGCTACACCCGCGTGCAGGTCAAGACGTACCTGGTCAACGAATTGGCCGCCCTGGTTGCGGAGGCCAAGCAGCCCGCTACGGACTCGCCCGCTGGTTTTGGGCCGGCGATTGACAAGGCGCTGCGCACGCTGGGCTATGCGGAGACGACTTTGGCGACGGCCACGGTGAGCGACGCCCAAGTGCCGGCCTATCTGGCGCTGAGTAAGTATCACGCTTTATTGCGCATCTGGGCCACGCTCGCGACGCGCGCCGACGTGCAGGCGCGCAACGTCATGGGGCCGCGCGCGCAAGTCTTCCAACACGTGCGCGACCTGGTAAACATTGCTGCGGCGGAGTGCGCGACGTTCGGCTATCCCGTCGGTAACGTCGAAGGCCAACCCACTATGCAGAGTGCTTTCTTCGGGGTGTACTGATGACCGTTTGCCTGTGGGCCGATCTCGACACCTATCTGGCCGGCGCGGTGACCACCGACCTGGGGGCGAACAGCGCGCTTTATACCACCTTGCGCGTCGCTGAAGTAACGGTCGGACCGCAGATTGACGAACAGCACGCCAACCTGCCGGCGGTGTTGATCGTCGGCCAACGGCTGCTCTACCGGCTCAACGATTACGGTGCATTGGCCTCGGAGTATCCCTATTTGCTCGCGGTGGTCTACGGCCACGAAAACTACTTGACGCTCAAAGCCAACCTGCAAGAGTTGGCGCGGCGGTTGCGACTGTCAATCTGGGAACGCGGTGTATTCGGCGGGCTGGCTTCCTCTGACGGTGAGCGGGTTTGGGATACAGAGTTAGGGGATATCGAACTGACGACCTGGGGGCCAGTCGAAGGCTTGTACTACGGCGCGGCCGAATTGCCGTTGACCGTGCGGAGCGCCTACTGATGATCGGTGTGATTGTCGAAACCAACGTCCTGGAAGTCACGCAGGCTTTGGAACTCAAAGCCAAACGTCTGTCGCAGGCCGTCAAGGACACGGCGGCGGACTTGGGCAATCGCGTGTGGCTGGACTATCAGCGCACGGCAAGCACCTGGGTACATCGTCCGCTGTTCACGCGCGAGATCGAAACCAACGGCGATACCGTTACGCTGCAAGTCGGTACTGAGGACACGATCTATCTGTTCGTGGACAAGGGCACCGCGGCGCATTTCATCTTTCCGCGCAGCCCTGGCGGGACGCTGGCCTTCCAATGGGGCGGGCCGGGCAGCTATCGCGCCGCGACGCGGCCGGGCATCCTGGGCAGCCGCACGCACGGCGCCAGCGGGCCAGGCATCTTCCGCAGGTATGTCGAGCATCCCGGCACGGCAGCACGGCGTTTCTCCGAAACGATCCAAGCCAAGTACGACCGCATGGCGGACGAAATCGCAACGAAGCACATTCGGGAGTGGCAGAACGCATGAGGCTCAATTTTGGCTGCGGCGCCTATAAACTCGCCGGCTACACTAACATCGACGCAGATCCCGAAGTGGACGCCGATGTCCACGCCGAGGCGCTGGAGTTCCTAGACCGGCTGACGGCGGGCGAGGTTGCGGAGATTTACGCCGGGCATTTCCTCGAGCATCTGGAACGGCCGGCGGGGCTGCGCTTTCTGCAGGAGTGCTACCGGGTGCTCGCGCCGGGTGGTATCTGCGGCATCGTCGTGCCGGACACACGCGAGGTGCTGAAACGCTATGTCAACCTGTCCATCGAGGCGCTAAACTTCGAGAATCGCCTGTGGTACTTCAGCGACCTGGATGACGTGTGCGACTGGATTCTGTATAGCACGGTGCAGCCCTCTCGCCATCTGTGGGCCTATGATGAGTTTACCCTGCGGCGCATTATGCAGGAGGCGGGCTTTACCGACCTCGCGCGTATTGACCGCTATCGCGATCCGCGGCTGGCAGACGGGGCCTTTTTTCAGTGCGGCTATCAGGGAGTCAAAGCATGAGCACAACGCAAACAGTTATCCGGGTGATTAAGCACGCGGCAAACTGCTGGTACGTCTGGGAGATGAACCCCAACGGCACGGGCCGCAATGTGCTGGCGTCTTTCGCGACAGAGGCCGCCGCGAACGCGTACGCCGCGACTTATAGAGGGCATTGACGCAAATGCGAATCCTATCCGTTCATCCTGGCGCGTCATGGGCCACGGCGGATGTATGGCAAGGCGTACACGATGCTATGCTGCGCGCCAATGTCGAGGTGGTCGAGTACGCGCTGGATGGCCGGCTGACAAACGCAAGCTCATGGCTAGACTGGTGCTATGAACACAACTCACGCCCGGAACGTGTCACGCCGCCGAGCTTTGCGGATAAAATCTACCTGGCGTCAAGCGGCATTGTCGAGCGCGGGCTGATGTTCGGCGCCGATTGGGTGATTGCGGTTGCCTGTGGTTGGCTGCATCCCTATGCGCTGAACATGGCACGGCAGGCCGGCTTGCGACTGGCGCTGATTATGACGGAAAGCCCGAACCAGGACGCCGATCAATTGCCGTGGGCGCGGCTGGTAGACATCGTGTGGACGAACGAACGTACAAGCGTGCCGAAGTTCAAAGAGATCAATCCTAACACGCATTATTGGCGGCATGGTATTGATCCCGCCAAGCACCATCCCGGCCCGCCCGATCCCAACGTGGCCGCGCATGACGTGGTGTTCGTCGGCACGGCTTGGCAGGAACGCATTGACCTGCTCTCCGCCGTAGACTGGACGGGGATCGACCTGGGGCTGTACGGCTCTTGGGAATTGCTACCGGAGGATGCGCCGCTGCGGCAGTACGTGCGGGCGGAAGTCGTGGCGAACGATCTGACGGCGGCGCTCTATCGGAACGCTAAGATTGGCGTCAACCTCCATCGGACTTCCAGCCATTACGAAGTGGGTGGCGGGACGCACATCGTAGGGGCTGAAAGTCTGAATCCGCGCTGCTATGAGTTGGCAGCGACGGGCTGCTTTTTCGTGACGGACTACCGTGCCGAAGTGGGGGAAGTGTTCGGGGATGCGGTACCCACCTTCCGCACGGCCAACGAACTCGAAAGCCTGCTGCGCTACTACCTGGCCCACGACGCCGAACGCCAAGCGCGCGCGGCGGCCTTGCCGGCGCTGGTGGCAACGCAGACCTTTGACCGGCGAGTCGCTGAAATGCTCGCCGTGTTGGATGCTTATCGCGGCTGAGAAAGCCGCGTCAGGAGTGAAACTATGTCGCGCTACGCGGGCAAAAAAGGGTTAGTTTACATAAGTACGAGCGGTACAGGTGTTGCCACCAGTATCGCGCAGCTTACGAACTGGACGCTGGACATGACCACCGACAAGCTGGACACAACTTGTTTCGGTGACACCAACAAGACGTATGTGCAGAGTTGGAAAGACATCAAAGGGACCTTCAAAGGTCTCTGGGATGATTCCACCGATTCGCTCTTTACGGCTGCTGATTCGGCTGACGGCGTGAAAGTCTACCTTTACCCGTCGTCGGACGCCATCTCGAAGTACTTCTACGGGCCGGCGTGGCTCGATGCGTCCGTGTCAGTGGACGTGAGCGGGCGCGTGGAAACAAGCGCCAGCTTTGCGGCCAACGGCAGTTGGGGCAAGAAGTAGCACAGGCGGGGCCGGGTGGCAACGCCCGGCCTTGCCACAAGGAAGGGGATCAGATGAGCGAAACTAAGGCGATGCCAGTGCGCACGGTGCGAGTCGAGTTGACGGATGCTTACGAGGGCTTCTGGGCCGACGTGCAGACGAATTGCACCTATGCCATCAAAGAGGAGTTTCAGAGCGACGATCTGGCGCGCATCTGGGACGCGTTCGGCGGGCTGATTCAGGCGTG
>JGI20214J51650_10002314_pt1 | contig 12018 bp, 11 predicted proteins | sample WetSurMetagenome_FD_51650 | JGI IMG/M metagenome (IMG submission 51650)
TTGACTATGTAGCGGAGAACACGTTCCTCGCGCACATCCACCGAAAGATCTCTGAAACGCTTCTGAATGCCTCGAATGACGGGTTCTACGTCATCGGTCATCAGGATCACTCCTCTCCCAGTGGGTCTCCGCTCCCTCCGCGGCCGCTGAGGATGTCGCTCAGAGCGGCGACATCGCCATCTTGGACGATGCCCGAACCGGTCCTGTTCTTGTCGCGCAGTCTTCGCACCATCTCGGCGCGAACGATGTCGAGCTCACCGTGGAGTAGGCGGCGTTTCATCGAAACCTCCTGCTCCTCACTGGTCAACCGCACCGCGAGGGACTTGAGTTCCTCGTCGGTGTACGACTGGATCTTGATTAGGCGCTCGAAAGATGAATCGTCCAAGGCACTCATGCTTTCACTATAGCGGCTGCCTACAGCACCTACAAACGCGAAGAGCGCTCTACTCCTCTTCGGCGAGAAGCTCGTCGTACTCAGCCGCGGTCATCAGATCGTCGGCTTCTGACGGATCGCTCAGCCGGACCTTGATGAGCCAACCGTCTTCGTACGGGCTCTCGTTGATGATCTCAGGTGCGTCGATCACCTCTTCGTTGATTTCAACGACCGATCCACTCAAAGGCGCGTAAACATCGGAGACGGCCTTCACCGACTCTACCTCGGCGTAGGGCGCCCCAGCGGTGACGTCCGTGCCAACCTCGGGGAGTTCGATGAAGACTATGTCACCGAGTGTCTCCTGGGCATAGCTGGTGAGACCGAAGGTCGCGGTGTCACCATCGATGCGAGCCCAGTCGTGCTCCCTGTGGTATTTGAGGTTTTTAGGATTCACAAGCGCTCCTTTCTCGCCATAATCGGCTGGCCGTCATGATAGCACAGCGGTTTTGTGGCTCTTGGAGGGGACGCTTCCGTCGCGGCCCCCGGTTGTATACTGTGTGGGCACGGCAAGCACCAAAGGAGGGTTCGGAGTGGCACGTCGCAGGGGCCTCGTCATCAACGACGAACAAATGCAGATGATCGACGGGGTTCTGAGCAAGCTCCAGCGTGTTTGCGGCTCTCATTTCTGCGCTCTCATCTCCACCAGCGGCCAGCCCATCACCACCTGCCCATCGGATGTCGATGCCGACACCCTCTCCCTCGCAGCGCTGGCGGCCGGGTCGTTCGCCGCTACTCGTCAACTCGCCGAGGTTCTCAACGAGCGGGAGTTCACTCTTCTGTTCCATGAGGGCAAGGAATCCAACCTGCACGTTATGCAGGTGACCGAACAGATCCTCTTGCTGCTTACCTTCGGGCACGATACTCAGGTGGGCAGAGTCAGGCTCTACACGTCGAGAGCCCTCGAAGTGCTCAAGCCGATTTTTGAAGATGCCGAAGAAAGCCCTGGAGGGGATTCTTCCCACGTCATCGATCGTGAGTACTCGCGGGAAGCCGGCACGGCCATCGACGACTGGTTCCCCGCACAGAACGAGTAGCGGGTCAGGGAGCTTTACGTGGCACTCATCAACTTGGCAGCGAGGGAGATCAACTACAAGATCGTCTACTACGGCTGCGGGCTTTGCGGAAAGACCACGAACATCCAGTACATCCATCGCCGTGTGAATCCGAGTGCCCGTGGGCGCCTGGTGAGCATCGCGACCGAGGAGGAGCGCACCCTCTACTTCGACTTCCTCCCCCTGTCGCTCGGCACGGTGAAGGGGCTGCGCACCAGGTTCCATCTCTACACGGTGCCGGGGCAGTCCTTCTACAACGCCTCGCGCAAGCTGGTGCTGCAGGGTGTGGACGGAGTGGTGTTCGTCGCCGACAGCCAGATCTCCCGCTTGGACGAGAACGTCGACAGCTATCTGAACCTTTGGGACAACCTGATGGGTCAGAACGAGGAGCCGGGCAACCTGGGAATCTGCCTGCAGATGAATAAGCGCGACCTCAGCTCGATCTTCTCGGTCGCCGACCTCACCGAGTTGCTCAATCACACCGGTTCGCCGGTCATCGAAGCCTGCGCGTTGACGGGCGTGGGTGTCTTCGAGACACTCAAGACCGTCTGCAAGCAGGTAATCGCCAAGAGTTCGCGCAACTGACCGTTCGGGCGCAGCGCTTGGGCGCCGCGCACCTGCCGTCCGCAGGCTTCGTTGGTCGGGATCGTCCAAGCTACTCCTTGCGTCCTTCGCCGATCGCGCCGAGCACCATGTCGCGGTACTCGAGGGCCAACTCCTCCGAACGGGCGCCATTCGCGGCCTCGGCGTAGATGTGGAACAGCGGCTCCTCCGCGTCGGGTAGCACCAGTGCCCATTCCGAATGCTCGAGGAACACCTTGATGCCGTCGACGAGGGAGACCCGGCCGCCATGCAACTTCTCAGTCATATGCCGCATGACCGCGCCCTTCAACTCCCACGGGCATTCCGCAGTCAGGTGGGCGACGAAGGCCTGCGGTAGGCGGCTCACCAGACCGGAGAGCGTCTGGTCGTTGGTCGATACGAGCTCGAGCACCTTGCCGAGAGCGAAGAGCCCGTCCATGGAAGCGAGCACCGACGGGTAGATGTAGCCGCCGTCGGTGGTCGCGGCGAAGGCGGTGTTGGGTCTGGCCGCCTCGGCCATGAGGGCGGCCTTGGAGTACTTCGTGCGCCGTATGCTGACTCCGGTGGACGCGACCACGTGCTCACCGAGGCGCGTAGCGTGGAGCGGCAGGGCCGCCGCCCCCGAACCGGCGTCGCGGGCAGCATGCTGCAGCAACAGGAGCAGCAGGGCCGAATCGGAGATCAGATTGCCTTTTTCGTCCACGACGTAGAGGTACTCGGCGCCGGGGTCGAGGATGGCTCCCAGGTCAGCCTCCATCGCCTTGACCATCTCCCCCACTCGCGCCACAGCCGGCGGCAGGCTGTCCTTGAGCGTGAAGCGCGACCGCACGCGCGAGAAGGTGTTGAGGGCGATGGTCTCCACCCCCAACTTGTCAAGAGTGGCCGAGAAGAAGAAGGCCGGGGCTGACGACGAGTAGTCGAGCACGAGGCGGGGTTGCCGGCCGCGAATGGACACGGTGTTCCAATTCTCGAGCAGTGAGTTGGTGTAGGTCTCGATCGCCCTGGGCGGATACATCACTTGGCCCATCTCCTCGAAGGGCGCCCGGCGGAAGTCCTCGCGGAAGTAGTGATTCTCGATAGCCCGCTCCCTGCGCCCGTCGATGGGCACACCCGGTGGCTCGGAGAAGAGGATCTCGATCGTCTCGGGATCATGGAGGCTTATCTGCACATGGATGCCGCCGATCGCGTTGCCGCCCTTGATGTCGAAGCGGTTGACCGCCAGCGGCGCCGTGGTAAGGTCGCGCACGTTGATGCCGGTCGCGTTGAGACCGCTGATGATGGCCCGTTTGAACACGCGGCATGCCTGGTGAGTGTCGCGGCTTGTGGTGACGTAGGCTCCCTTGGTAAGCAGCGTGCCGTAGCACATGGCGAGGCGCATGGCCATCTCCGGCGTCAAGTCGACATTGGCCAAGCCGCTCACGCCGCTGCGGCCGAAGAGGGTGCTCGGTCCGCGAGTCTCCCACACGATCGACGACCGTACGGTCGAGCCCGGCTCGACGTTCTTGAACGGATACACCTTGACCTTGTTGGCCACGACGGCGTTGCGGCCGATGACCGATCTGTCGCCGATGACGACGCCCTCGGCGATGTTGGCGTTCTCGTGGACCTCGACGGCGTTGCCGAGCACCGCCCCCATGACCACGGCACCGGAGGCTATGTACACGTTCTCGCCGAGCACCGAGCCGCCGATCTGAGCCCCAGCGCGCACCACGGTGTTGTCACCGAGGATGGAATGGGAGAGCACCGAGGCAGCCGCGTCGATGCGCGCGTTGGCGCCGATGACGGCCGGGCCCTCGACGTCGTCGAGACTCTCGAGAGAGGCCCCCTGAGCGACCCAGATGTTGCCGCGCAGGCGCACGCCGGGCGGGGTGACACGCACCTTGCCGTCGAGAGCGTCGCGGTTGGCCTGGAGGAACTGCTCGAGGCTGCCGATGTCCTGCCAGTATCCCTCGCACGCCGTGCCGTAGAGGGGCTTGCGCATGTCGAACAGCTTGGGGAAGAGATCGTGGCTGAAGTCGTAGGGCTGTCCCTCGGGGATGTGGTCGAAGATTTCGGGCTCGAGCACGTAGATGCCGGTGTTCACTGTGTCGGAGAACACCTGGCCCCAGCCCGGCTTCTCGAGGAAGCGCTGTATGCGTCCTTCCTCGTCGACGATGACCACTCCGAACTCCAGGGGATTCTCGACGCTCTTGAGGGCGATGGTGACCAAGGCCTGGCGCTCTCTGTGGAACTCGACCACCTTGGTCAGGTCGAAGTCGGTTAGGGCATCTCCGCTGATAACCACGAAGGTGTCATCGAGGAGATTCTTGGCAAGGCGGATGGAGCCGGCCGTGCCCGCCGGCGTCTCTTCGACCGTGTAGTCGATGCGCATGCCGAAGTTGCTGCCGTCGCCGAAATGGTTGCGGATGAGCCTCGGAAGAAAGGCCAGTGTCATGACGACTTCGTTGATGCCGTGCCGTTGCACCAGCTCGAGTATGTGCTGGATGCAGGGCTTGTTGACAATAGGCACCATGGGCTTCGGCTGATTCGAAGTGAGCGGGCGAAGACGAGTGCCCTGGCCTCCAGCCATGATGACTGCCTTCACCGCAACCTCCTCATCAGCTTGCCCTGTGCAAGAATCCTAACACGCGAAGAGGCCGGACGAATCGTCGAGCACCACGACGAGGTCACCCGTGCCGCCGGTGCGCATGTTCGAGCGCACGCTCACAACCAGCGAACGCAGGGTGCCATCGCCGCCGGGCATCGGCTTCAGCTCCAGGACGGTCTGAACCGGGACATTGGCCAGCGCCAGGCCGCAGATACGCCTGCCACCTACGCTCGCGACGATGGTGACATGGTTCGCCACCAGCGCCTCGTCGAGCCGGGAGATGGCTGCATAAGGAGGCGGGTCGGCGGCAAAGCGCAGCAAACGGTCGAGATCGTCGAGGAGGACGAGTGGCGTGCGTCCCAGACGGGTCTTGACCACCCCGGCTCGGCTGGAGACGTCACGGATGAAGGCGCCCAGGACGTCGGCGTGAGCCGGGACGGCGTCGATCAGCGAGAGCAGAGGCAACACCGACTGCTGTAGCCTGTCGTCGAGGGAGTGCAGCAGCTCGAGTGACTCGGGCCGGAGCGCGCGGCTGCGCAGTTCGGTGAGCGACACCCGGCGACCACCCAGGATGGCGCCCAGGGTGCTGATGAGACGCATCCAGACGGTCAGGGAGCCGTCCTTCAGCGGATAGTAGACGACCGGGTGCTTGGATGAGGTGGCGTCCCACAGCATGCACTCGAGGAAGGCGGTCTTACCGACACCGGCAGGTCCCGCGACCAGGTGGAGGCCATGCCCCAGCCCTCCGGTGAGCATGGTGTCGAGTTCGGCGATGCCGGTGCTCCAGAGATCGGGGGGCACCGACAACTGTTCGAGGTAGTGCTGCAGGAAGCCGCTCGCCTCGGGGGAGCCGGCCGCCGGAGCCTCCGCGGTGCGGGGCACCTCTTTGAGAGGGCCGCCGCCCGTGCGCACACTCGTGCGCTCGGTGCGTCGAAACAGGTCCATGAGCTCGCTCCTCATCGAGGACCGCCCGCTTTTCGGCGGTGGCCGGAACACCGGCGTCTCAGCATCTGGTGAGTCGCTCTGGGCCTCAGTTTCGTCGGGCGCTTCCACGGCAGGCAAGACGTCGCTCGACGCTTCTTGCGCGAAGCGATGGGGCGTCAGTGGGTCGCGAGGTTTGGAGAACATCTCCATGGCCCGGCGGGCAAGCACACCGGAGATAAGATCCTCGAGGTAGGCCGCGAGCTCCTGCTCTTCATCGGAGTACTCACTGGCATGGTCATTACGCGAGTCCATCTCACGGGTCTTTCTGTGGGTGGCAGACCAAGAACAGGGAGCGTTGCGGCTCGGGGTCACTCACCAAACTAGCTCACGCCCGGTTCGGAACAGGGTAGCTCACAGCCTGCGAAAACGGAAGACGGCGGCATACGACAGGCACCGCGGAGACGTGTGCGTAGCGGCGTGGTGTCGCAGAGCACAGCGCTGACGTAGTAACGTATGGTGTGTCGACGAACGAACTGATGGTGCCGTGTGAGGGCACGTGGCGGCTTCTGACAAGAATTGTCCCTGGTGTGGCAAGGAGAATCCGGTCAAGGCGGAGACCTGCTTCTCGTGTGGCACGCCCCTGACAGGGCATGACGATTACGAGGGCGGCGCCCGACACCGCGAGGCAGCGAAGTGCCGGAGGCGAAGGCGTGCGTTCTATCTAGGGCTCGGCATCGTGATCGTAGCTGCTGCGGCGGCGGGCGTTTGGCTCGGCATCACCGCGGGGGGCGCAAAGACCGCCCAGGGCGACGCAGGTGGCTCCCCGGGTCCTGTGGAGGCGACGTCAACATCAGGCACCGAGCCGGAGACGATCTCGACGCTTGAGGAGATCGTCGACCCCACGCCCCCGGCCGCGAGATTCGGCGAGGCCCTCGACTTCTGGGGCACCTCGGTGTCGGTCTCGTCGCCACAGATCCTCCAAGACGCGGAGATCCAGGCCCTCGTCGGGGACGCCGTCGACGTCTACGTCGTCTCGGTGACCATCCAGAACACCGGAGACGATGTGCGCGACTACAACCTCTTCTACTGGCAGGCTCTCGACGACGATGGCGCGAGCTACGACGCGACGTTGTATCTCGAGGACCAGGCTCTCGATACCGGTGAAATCGCACCCGGGACCACGGTCACGGGCAATGTCGGATTCGAGTTGCCGAAGGGCAAGCAGGTCGTCTCGGTGACCTACTCCCCCATGCTGGCCGATCAGACGGCTGTGTGGGAGCACTAGCGCCCAGTGAACAAAAGGCCCGCATATGCGGGCCCTGACCAGTCGGGACGGCCAGATTTGAACTGGCGACCTTCCGGCCCCCAGCCGGATGCGCTACCAAACTACGCCACGTCCCGAATGCGACCAGTATACCGCGCCCGCAGCCATCGGGCCACTTGACGCGGCGGCTTCTCCTACTGCGGCTCGGTGTGCCCCCCGGCGCATGTGGCGGCCTGCTTGGCCTTCTTGTTCCACGGGAACGTCACGCGATTCTCGCTACGGTGCCACAGACGCTTGAAGTTCGCCCGATGGGCCCAAAGGACGACGGCGGACATGAGGCAACAGATGACGACATACGGCAGGGGTTGGTTGAGCACGACCGCCGACACCGGGAAAACGATGGTAGATGCGATCGAGGCGACCGAGACGATGCGCACTGTAAGCAACAAGATGACGAACAGCGCGATGACAAAGGCCATCCCTAACGGCATCATAGCGAGCGCTGCCCCGGCGCCGGTGGCCACCCCCTTGCCGCCCTTGCCCCGCAGGAATATCGAGTAGTCGTGCCCCGCGATGCAGGCGAGGGCGACGATGACGGTCGCGAGCGGCGCGTTGTCGTTGTCGCCCAGAATGAATCGGGCCGCGAGCACGGGCAGAACGCCCTTGAGAATGTCGCAGATCAGCACGGCGATGCCCAGCTTGACGCCGAGCACGCGGAAGGCGTTGGTGGTGCCGGCGTTGCCGCTGCCATGCTGCCGCACGTCGAGACCATTGAACAGCTTGCCGAGAAACACGCTCGGCGAGATCGAGCCGAACAGGTAGCCGAGAACGACCAGCCCGATCCAGGTCAGCACGAAAGTCGTGGTCACGAGTACCGCTCCTCCTTGCCCTCGAAGTCGATCACCAACGGTATGCCCCAGAATTGGTACTGCTCACGGAGCCGGTTCTCGAGGTAGTAGGCAAACGACTTGTTGACCAAAGCCCTGGAGTTGACCATGACCTTGAAGCGGGGAGGGCTCGTGTCGTACTGCACCATGTAAAACATCTTGATCGACTTGCCGCCCCTGATGTTCGGCGCTCGCATGGAGCGGAGGTCCTCGAGCCAGCGGTTGAGCTCGGCCGTGGGGATGCGCGAGCTGTACTGGATGTAGAGCTCCTTGGCCAGCGGCAGGATGCGGTCCATGCCCCGGCCCTTGAGAGCCGACACGGTGAGCCAACGCGGCTTCATCTGCACCTTCGCTTGGATACGCTCGGTGGCTTTGTCGAGGTCGAGCGTGCTGATGTCCCACTTGTTGAAGAGGATGGCCGTCGCGCACTTGGCCCGCTGCGCCTCGTAGGCAACCTGTAGGTCGAGGTCGACGAGCCCCTCGGCCGCGTCGATCACCACGAGGGCCACGTCGGCGTGCTCCAGGGCCTTGAGGGCGCGCAGGGAGCTGTAGTACTCCACGTCGGTCTGCGTGCGTTTGCCCGGGCGGCGAAGCCCGGCCGTGTCGACCAGGGTGATCGGGGTGTCGTCGAAGATCAGGTCGGTGTCGATGGCGTCGCGAGTCGTGCCCGGGATTGGAGACACGATCGTGCGCTTGTCACCCAAGAGCACGTTGGCGATGGAGCTCTTGCCGACGTTGGGCCGTCCGACGATTGCCACCCGCATGGGTGCTGAGGTCTCCGGCCCCTCCTCGTCCTGAGGGAGGGCGTTGACCACTTCGTCAAGAAGGTCGCCGATGCCCAGTCCATGCTCGGCGGAGACCCCGAAGGGCTCCCCCAGGCCCAGCGCCCAGTACTCGGGTATGTTCTGTCGGGAAGCGTTGGTGTCGTACTTGTTCACGGCCAGCAACACAGGCTTGCCGCTCTTACGGAGGATGAGGGCGATCTCGTCGTCCTGAGGAGCGCGGCCCATGCGGCCATCGACCAGGAAGATCGCTACCGCGGCCTCTTCGATGGCGGCCCGGGCTTGAGCTCGCACCTCGTCGCCGAGGGCCTCGGTGCTCTGCAGGTCGATGCCCCCGGTGTCGACCACCAGGAAGGTGCGGCCGTTCCATTCGGCCTCGCCCTCTTTGCGGTCGCGGGTCACACCCGATTCGGGAGCCACCACCGCCTCACGCGTGCCGGTGATGCGGTTGTAGAGCGTGGACTTGCCGACATTGGGGTAGCCGATGATGGCCACGCGAGGCGTTCTTGCTGTTGTCACGTCTCTATCTCCTCGATAGTGCGGACTACTTGCTCGATCTGGTCGGGCGGCGTGGAGGCTCCGGCTGTGACGCCTACAACCCGTGCCCCGCGGAACCACGCGGGGTCGAGTTCCGCCTCCGACTCCACGTGGTAGGTGCGCGGCTGCCGGTCCCTGCACAGCTCGGCCAGGCGGCGTGTGTTGGCCGAGTTCCTCCCCCCCACGACCACTACGGCGTCGACGGTGGTGGCCATGGTGATGGCCGCGGCCTGCCGCTGCTCGGTCGCGCTGCAGATGGTGTTGTGCACGAGCAGTTCGCGCACGCGGGGAGCCAGGTGGGCGACCAACTCGGCGAGCCTCTCGTGCGACTGCGTGGTCTGCACCACCACGCCGATGCGGCGGCTGGGCAGCTCCGAGGGCAGGTCGGCGGGCGATTCGACCACCAGCGACTGCTCCCCCGCGTACGAACGGAGGGCGAGCACCTCGGGATGCTCCCTCTCTCCCAGGATGACCACCAGGTAGCCGTCCTTGTGGAGGCGGGCGGCCTTCTCCTGCGCGGAGGTCACGAACGGGCAGGTTGCGTCGATGATGGTGAGCCCGGACGCGGACAGTTGCTGCCTCATCTCGCGAGGAACGCCATGCGACCGCAGGATCACCGTGCCGGCGCGTGCCTCCGAGGGATCAGACACCACGCCGACACCCTTGCCTTTCAAGTCGGCGATGACGCTTGGGTTGTGGATGAGCGGTCCAAGCGTGTTGACGGGCTCGGGCGCATCCTCGACCGCCTCGAGGGTGGTGGCGAGCGCACGCTCCACGCCGAAGCAGAAACCGGCCGACTCGGAGATGCGCACCACCGGGCGGGCCATCACATCTCCCCCTCGCGGAGCAAGGTGTGGAGGGCCTCGATCAGGTTAGCCGATGCCACGGCGGAGCGCTGGGATGCAGGCACGTTGGGGCCGGGCAAGGCGATGGGGGGTCCGAAAACGACGACCACGCGGGGGAAGCGGAGCAGGTGGCGCCGCACGACCTTGTCGGTGTGCCTGAGCACCACGGGGATGGTGACGACATTCTCGCGCAATGAGAACATGCTGACCCCCGGGCGAATGTCACCCAGGTCTCTTTCGCGCTGCCTGTGGCCCTCGGGGAAGAGGCCCAACACCGCTTCCGCGCTCAGCACGTCGACGGCCTTTCTCACAGCCTCGCGGTCGGCTTTGCCACGATGCACCGGGAAGGTGCCCAGGTTGCCGACGAGCCAACCGAGCGGCTTGAACTTCCAGAGCTCCGCCTTGGCCATGAAGTGGATCTGCCGGGGAAAGGCCGCGCCGATGAAGAAGGGGTCGAGGTTCGAGCGGTGGTTGCTAGCGACCACGACTGGGCCAGATAGAGGCACGTTCTCGACACCGTGGATGCTCATGCGCCAAAAGAGTGTGAAGAGCGGCGAGACGATGGAGTAGGCCACGCGGTAGAGCCAATCGTCGATCGGGCCGCGGACTAGCCGGCTGAGCGGGTACTTGCGGGCGCGGGCCGGCTCCCCCGACGTGCCGAGCTCGAGCGCAGCCTCCTCGGGCGGCGCCGAACCGTCGCCGGCGAGCGCGCAGACAGCCTGGATGACTTCTTCGATGGTCATGCCGGTGGTGTCGATCTCGACGGCGTCGTCGGCTTTGCGGAGGGGCGCCAAAGCGCGGCCGGAATCGTAGGCGTCGCGCGCCTCGATGTCGGAGACGATCTCGTCGAGGGCTTGGTCGACCCCGCGGGCCAGCTGCTGGGCGCGCCGCCGCCGCGCCCGTTCCTCGACAGAGGCCGTGAGGAACACCTTCACGTCGGCGTTGGGAACGACCACGGTGCCCATGTCGCGGCCTTCGAGCACCACTCGGCCCTTCGCGGCCTCCTCACGCTGCTTCTGGGTCAGCACGGCCCGCACCGAGGCTTCGGCTGAGACGGCCGAGACGTTCTGCGACACTGTGCGATCGCGGATCTCGTCGGTGACCTCCCTGTCGCCTATGAAGACGCGGGTAAGATCGTCCGCCCGCTCCTCAAAGCGGAACGGCACGGTCGCGGCCAGCTCGCCGCTTTCGGCTATGCGATCTGGCACCAGGCCCGCTTCGAGGGCGAGCAGGGTGATGGTGCGGTACATGGCGCCTGTGTCGAGATAGCGCATGCGGAGACGCTTCGCTACCTCCCTGGCTATCGTGCTCTTGCCCGAGCCAGCCGGGCCGTCGATCGCGATTATCATGCAGCTACTCCAGGCTGCTCTCGCCCAAGCCCCCGGCCAACGTTCCTCCGAGAGCTTGGAAGTGGTCCAGAAACTCCGGGAACGACACGCTGATGCAGCTCAGATTATCAACAAGCACGCCCTCTCGCGAGGCGGCTCCGGCCACGGCTCCGACCATAGCCAGGCGGTGGTCGGCGAAGGTCGTCACCGAACCGCCGGCCCAGGGCTCGGGCACGCCCGTAACGTCCATGCCGTCGGGGAGCTCGGTGACCTCGACACCGAGGCTGCGGAGCAACGCGGCCATGGCCTGAAGACGGTCGCTCTCCTTGGCGCGGAGCTCAGCGGCGCCACGAAGCCGGGAGGTGCCACGCGCCCGCGCGGCCGCGAGGAGGAACAGAGGCAGCTCGTCGATCATGCCGGGCACCTCATCGGCGGCCACATCGGTGCCGATCAGGTCGGAGGTGCGCGCGGTGACGCAGCCCACGGGCTCCGGGCCGAGCATGTCGACCGGACGCACCTCGAGCGACGCCCCCATGCGCTCGAGCACCTGGAGCAACCCCGTGCGGGTGGGATTGAGACCCACGTTGTCGACCAAGATCTCGGAGTCGGGCACCAGGAGTGCGGCCACCACGAAGAAGGCCGCGGAGCTGACGTCGCCGGGGACCACGATGCCGTTCATGTGCAGGGAGTCGACCGGCCAGACCCGCACAACGCCAAGCCCGGCAGCGTCGCCTTCGCGTTCCACCCGGCCGCCGGCGAAGCGGATCATGCGTTCGGTGTGGTCGCGTGAGGCGGCC
>JGI20214J51650_10002316_pt1 | contig 12016 bp, 13 predicted proteins | sample WetSurMetagenome_FD_51650 | JGI IMG/M metagenome (IMG submission 51650)
GGTCGAACCGTCGCGGTAATCTGGATGCACGCAGGAACGGCCGACTTCGACCATACGGTCGCGCAGGTGCATCAGGCGCGACAGGTCGAATTCGGTCTCGGAATAATATCCGCCCGCGTTGACTGCCTGTTCCGGCGGCAGGATGCGATAAGTGCCGACGACCTTGTCGTTGCCGTGGTCGCGCACCAGAAGATGGTCGCAGAATTCGTCGAAGCGGTCGATATCGAGACCCAGGGCTGCGCTGGGCAATTTTGCGCCCATTTCTTCGGCGAATACCTTGTAGCGCACGCGCTGGGCTTCCGCCACTTCGGCGACGGTGCGTGCCAGACTGAAAGTGAGCCTGCCTTGCGCTTCGCGGTGTTCTTGCTTGATCAGGTCCAGCATTGCGTTCTCCCGTTGAATTGATGACGGGAGATTAGCGACCGTATGTTGCACTTGGGTTAAGGCAATATGAAAAATTGGTTAAGCTATTTCAGCGGGTGGCTGGCCGCCTCTTGCGCAAGCGAAGGATGCAGCAATACACAGTAAAGCGACTGGAAATGTTGTTCGCTCCCGGCATGTTCGTGTGCAACCTCCGATTGGGGAACTGATACAGGTGCAGCGTGCATGGCGGCAAGCGTTGTACTGATATGTTGTCGCACCGCGCCGGTCAGGTTGCGCCTGTCGGTGCCGCTCGCATCCAGCGGGGGAGTGGCAACGAGCTGTACATGCAACTCGGCCGTACTCAGGATGTTCCACATCGAGGTGCCGAAAGAGATTTCGTCTATATAGGCGGATGCCAGGCTGTGTGCGCCCGACATATCCTGATAGCGGATGGCGATGGGATGTACCGGCGCTCCGGCATCGATGGCGGGTTGCAGCAGCGAAGAGTGGAAATGTTCGACCTTCAGTCCGTCGGTGGTGGTTCCTTCCGGGAAGACGGCCAGACATTCTCCGCGTTGCAGCAAGTCGACCAATTGCACATTGATGCGTGCCGCAGAGCGCGCCTTGCCGCGTTCGATGAACAGGGTCTGCGCGCGCGCGCACAACCAGCCGATGACCGGCCAGCGCCGCACTTCGGATTTGGCCACGAAGCGCATCGGTACCACGGCATTGAGCACGAATACATCCAGCCACGATATGTGGTTGGTGACGATGAGGCCGCGGTGCAAGGTATGCAGCGGATCTCCCTCCGCTATCTCGATACGGACGTTGAAGATATCCAGCAGACCGGCAGACCAGTCGCGCAGGATGCGTCGTCGTATCGCCAACCCAAACCAGGGGTAGGCGATCGCCAGCGTCAGGCCGTAGCCGATATGCAGTGCGAGGCGCGCGGCGCGGAACAGGGCGATCAGTCGTCTGGTCAAAGCGCGTTACCGATCATGCGATCGAGAAGACGGAAAACGTGCAGAAATAATCCAGCGTTCCGCCCAGGCCTTGTGTGAGCAGCATGCTGCGTATGCTGTGCAAGCGGTTATGGGCAACTTCCCTCTTGTCCTTCGCAAACAGTTTCATAGGGTTCTCCTTCATTGTCTGGTGACGGCATTGCGTACTTCGATGAACAAGCTGTTGCCATTGACTTTTTTTGCCATCTTCTTGGCATCGGTCATGGCGGCGGAAACTTCGTGGTGGGACAGGAATTGCCGTGGGGCGACCTGGATTGCGCCCATGGACAGGCTGGTGAGCGGATGGAATTTCACCGTGCCGTCGCGACCTTCGCTGCTGTAGCCGCCGGCTGCCAGGTGTTCTTCCTTGAACAGAAGTTCGGCGGCTTGCTCGAACGAGCGCAACGCCTGCTCACAGCGCGATTTCCAGTCGCGGCTTTGCAGCAGCAGTATGAAATCGTCGCCGCCGATATGGCCGATGAAATCCAGCTTGGGGTCGCAGGCCCAGCTCAGGATGCGGCCCGTGAGCTGGATCATCTCGTCGCCCTTGCGGTAGCTGTAGGTGTCGTTGAAAGGCTTAAAATGGTCGAGGTCGCAATAGCAGGCGACGAAAGGCGTATTCGCCAGCAGCAGGCGTTCGATATGCTCGTTGATCGGAACATTGCCCGGTAGCAGGGTCAGCGGGTTGGCATAACGCGCCGCTTCCAGTTGCATCTGCGTCAGTTCGCGCAACAGGTCCTGGCCGGAAGAAACGCCGATATAGCGCCCGTTCTCGGTGATGATGAAGCCGTCGGCGAAATGGCGGCTGTCCGCCTCGGCCATGAAATGGCTGAGCTCTTCGATGGGCATGCCTTTTTCCACCAGCAACGGATCGCCCTGGATCAGGTCGCCGCAAGGCTTCTTGCTGTGCAGTTCGCGCTGGAACGGTTTGGAGAAGCGGTCGATGAAGTGATAGCGATTGATCAGCCCGAGCGGGACACTGTTCCTGACGACCGGAATGATGCGCAGCGCCGGGTTGACATTGAAACGCTCGAAAATGTGGTCGATCAGCGTGTCGGGGTGTACCGGTTCGACATAGGTCAGCAGCTTGTGTGCAGTGGTTTGCGAACGCTGGTAAAAATCGGCCTTGGGAAACAGGGCGATGTTGGATGAATTGATGATGCGGCTGGTCTCGGTGGATGCCAGCAACGGCGGTGTGGGGCTGGGTCGCGCGATGAAATAGCCCTGTCCGAGCGCGATGCCGATGTCTTTCACCACGCGCAACTCGGCTTCGGTCTCCACGCCTTCGGCGATCACGTGCGTGCCGCAGCTCTCGGCGATATGCTGAATGGATTTCAGGAACTGCAGCTTGATCGGGTCGCGATCCACACCCTGCACGAAATGCATGTCGATCTTGATGAACTCGGGACGCAATTCCGACCACAGGCGCAGACTCGAGAACCCTTCGCCCAGATCGTCGATGGCGATCTTGAAACCCATGCCGCGGTAATGCAGCAAGGCATCGCGCATTCCCTCGAAATCGAAGGTCGGCTGATTCTCTGTGATTTCGATGATCACGCGCGCGGGGTCGAGTCCCAGTTGTTTCAGGAATGCCAGCGTCTGACCGTCCTTGAAGCTGGGATTGGTCAGGGTTTCCGGGCTGACATTGAGGAACAGATTGCCCGGCAAATTGAGCTTGGCGAAGGTCTCCAGAACGACCTGGCGCGACAACATCTCCAGTTCCAGTTGCAGTCCCTGTTGTTCGGCTGCGCCGAACAGGTTGATCGGGGAATGCAATGGACTGTCTGCCGGACCGCGTATCAAGCCCTCGAAACCCAGGAACTCGCCGCTCTTGAGATCGATGATGGGCTGAAACAGCGCACTCAAGCGCCGTTGTTCGAGGATTTCGCGGAGTGGCGACATTGCTTGCTCCTTGGCGCGCGGCATGTGTTGGTTTGCCAAAAACTGTGCGCGGGCAGTGGTGCGGTACTTTTCGACAGGTAGAATGCTGGGCATTGAGTCCTCCTGCTTGCCTATTAGGGTGCGCACGATACCGCCGGGTTGTTACATAAATATGACGGAGAGATGATGGAAATACTTGGTTTGCGGCACCGTGTGTCCGGCGTCAATTCTTGTTTTGCCGGTGCAGGATTGCCGTTTGCGGACTATGTGCGGCGCACACAATCCATGCTGTGGCAGCACCATGACGGCAAGAACGACCAGGAAGATATCGTTGCGGGCAACACGCCATTTGAATTGTTGCCGCTTGGCGACTTCGAAAAAGGGCGGGACAAGCCCTATCGGCGTGGCGTGCTGCTCACTCACGGATTGAGCGACTCACCCTATCACATGCGCCATCTGGCGGAATTTTTCCAGCGCAACGGCTTTCTTGTGATGGCAATTCTGTTGCCGGGGCACGGCACACGGCCCGGTGATCTGCTTGATGTGGATTGGCACGAATGGGCGAAGACGGTGGCCTACGGTGCGGACAGGCTATATGAGGAGGTGGACGAACTGTATCTGGCCGGCTTTTCGGCCGGTGCCGCATTAAGCGTACTTCAAGCGGCGCACGACGACCGGGTGCGCGGCCTGTTCCTGTTTTCGCCCGCACTCGAGATCACTTCGCTGGCGAAATGGGCGAACCTGCACAAACTTTACAGCCGGCTGCTGCCGAAGGCGGCCTGGGTGAGCAACATGCAGGATCGCGATCTCTACAAATACGAATCGTTCTGCAAAAACGCGGCGGCACAGATGTACAAGCTGATACAAGCCTTGCCGCAAGGCGACGTGGACATCCCGGTATTCGCCGTTGCCAGTGCGGACGATGCCACTGTGAATTCGGCAGCGACCTTGAACTTCATGCGACGGGCGAGGCATCAGTGCAGCAAGTTGGTGTGGTACTCGACAGCGAAGATCGAGCAGGAAAATATCGAGTGGATGGACGGCGCAGTGCCGGAAAAACGCATCCTGAGCAGCGCGCACACCGCCATCGTCATGCCGCCGGAAGATGCGTATTACGGCGCAAATGGCGAATATGCCAACTGCCTGCATTACTATGACGACGACAGCGAACGTTACAAGGCCTGCATGTCGCAGCCCGGGGAAGTCTGGTGGGGCGAAGTGAGCGAGCGTAACCTTGAACACGGGCTGTTGCGGCGCCTGATGTATAACCCGCACTATGCGGCGATGGAAGCCTCCATGCAGAAATTCATTCAGGGATTGCCATGAGCGGAACGCTGGTCTTTGCCCACCGCGGTGCAAACAGGGAAGCGGCCGAGAACACGCGCACGGCCTTCGACAGAGCGCTGGCCTATCCGATCGACGGCATCGAAACCGACGTGCAGCTCAGCCGCGACGAAGTCGCCGTGTTGTGGCATGACCGCGACCTGAAGAAACTGAAGTTGCCCGGCAAACACATCGACGACTTCGACCTTGCCCAATTGCAGGCGATGGATTTCGCCGCGCACTTCGCCGGATCGGGCGCATCCGAGGGCGTGATGAGTCTGCAGGAATTCATTGCTGCTTACAGGGCGCGTTGCCGCTTGCTGCTCGAGATCAAGATCCGCGACTGGGAGGATGTCGCGAGGGGTGAACTCAAGGTCAGGCAAACGCTGGAACTGGTTGGCGCCGCAACGGATGGCCGCATCCTGGTCTCGTCCTTCAATCCGGACGGGCTGGTCTATGCGCATCGCATCGCACCGAATTTTCCGCTGGTGTTGAATCTGGAGCCTGAGCACGACCTGAACGATGCGCGCTATGCGCTGGACACGCAGCCTTTCCTGCACGGCCTGTGCATGCATATATCCACGCTGGATGCGGACATGGTCGCGCTGCTGCGCGGACGCAACAAGGGTATCGCGGTCTACACTTGCAACACGGACGAGGAGATCAGCCGCGCGCTGGTCCTGGGTGTGGATGTGCTGATCAGCGATGTGCCGCAGAAGGCGTTGCAGATGAGGGATCGATGAAGCGGGATTTTGCCGCGCTGCAGGGCGAATTCGACCTGCTGGTCTGCGGCGGCGGCATCTACGGCGCATGGACGGCTTACGATGCCGCACTGCGCGGCCTGAAGGTGGCGCTGGTGGAGCAGGGCGACTGGGCGGGCGCGACCTCTTCGGCTTCGAGCAAACTGATCCACGGCGGGCTGCGCTATCTGGAGACCTACGATTTCAAACTGGTGCGCAAGGCGCTGAAGGAGCGGCGCATGCTGCTGCAGGCGGCACCGCATCGCGTGTGGCCGCTACGCTTCGGCGTGCCGGTGTACGAAGATAGCCGCAACGGCACGCTGTTGCTGAAAGCCGGATTGATGTTGTATGACCTGCTGGCCGGATTCCCGGATGGGCAGATGAGGCACCGTCATCTGGGCCAGGCACATTTCTCCGAACATTTTCCGTTCCTGGATGACGCGACCTTGAAGGGCGGTTTCACCTATGGCGATGCGCAGACCGACGATGCGCGGCTGGTGCTCGAACTGGTGGCGGGCGCGATGGCGCATGGTGCGGTGTGCGTCAACTACGCCAGGCTCGTGGCGTGGATCGAGGAGCGCGCACAGGTGTGCGGCGCCACGGTGCTGGATGTGGAGAGCGGCATCACGGCACAAGTGCGCGCCAGGCAATGCGTAAGCACCGCCGGGCAATGGACGACCGCGACAGAGCAAGGCAGGTCATGGTGCCGCCTGAGCAAGGGCATCCATCTTGTGCTGCCGGCCTTGCCGACGAACGAGGCGATCCTGCTCACGGCGAAAGAGGACGGTCGCGTGTTCTTCGTCATCCCGTGGTACGGGCGCACGCTGCTCGGCACCACCGATACCGATTATCGTGGCGACATCGACCATGTGATGGTCGAAGAGGCTGACGTGGAATACCTGCTTGCCGTCGCCAACCGCTACCTGAAAACGGCGTGGACCAGGGCGGATGTCATCGGCAGCTATGCCGGTGTGCGCGTGATGAAGCAGAGCGATGCCGCGCACCCTTCTGACGCCAGCCGCGATTGGGAGCTGAAGACGGCCGCCAGCGGCCTGCTTTACGCCATCGGCGGCAAGCTCACCTCGGCGCGCGAAGATGCGACCTTGATCGTCGATAAGGTATGCGCCCGGCTTGGTGTGGTAGCCGGCTGTGCCACCCGGGGCAGGGGATTCCCCTGGAAGCCGCAACAGGATTTCGCGGCATGGTCGGCGGAGGTCGCTGCGGCGGCGCAGCGCCTCGGCATCGATGCGGAGTGTGCAAAATGGCTGCTACATCGCCACGGCGTCCGCGTCGAACAAGTCTTGCGCATGGTCGAGGAAGCGCCTCAGCTGGCGGCGCGCATCGTGCCGGCACTGCCGTTCATCCATGCCGATCTGCTGCTGTGCGCGCGCGACGAGATGGCGGTGCACCTGTCCGACCTGTTGCGCCGCCGCATGCCGCTGCTGATCCTGGCACGACTGGACGCCCTGGCGGTGCGTCATCTGGCGGAACTGGTGGCGCCGGTTCTGGGCTGGGACGAAGCCAGGGTCGTTCAGGAGACCGGGGCTTGTTGCGCATGATCGCTGCCGTCGGGCTCGACCTGGGAACGACGGCGATCAAGGCGGGCCTGCTGTCGCAGGACGGTACGCTCAGCAACATCGTGGTCCGGCCTGCACCAGCAATCGTCGCGGACGGCGGGCGGTATGAGAGCGACGCGCTGGCCTATGCGCAGGCTGCCGATGCGGTGTTGGCCGCATGTCTCGCGCAGCCCTCAGATGCGGGAGCGGGCGCATCGCACTTCCTCCCGCAAACTGCCGACTTTGTCGGTAACGCACCCGCAAGGGGTAGGCCGATGGGTTCCCCGCTGCTGGGCCTGTGCAGCCAGCGCTCTTCCTTCCTGCTGTGGGAGCGCGCCAGCGGCAAGCCGGTCACGCCGCTCATCTCCTGGCAGGATGACAGGGGCAAGGGGAGTTGTGCCGCATTGCGCGAGCATGAAGGCGTCATTCGCAAGCTGGCCGGATTGCCGCTGACGCCGTATTACCTGGCGCCGAAACTGCGGGTACTGCTGCAAGGGCAGCCGGTATGGCGCGAGCGGTTGCTGAGTGGCGAATGGCTGCTGGGGACGCTGGACACCTTTCTCATCTGGCGCTGGACCGGCGGCGAGCAGTTTCTGACCGATGTTTCGATGGCGGCCCGCACCCTGCTTATGGATATTCATGGCCTGCAGTGGTCGCCGGCCCTGTGCAAGCTGTTCGATATTCCGCTGCAGATATTGCCGCAGATCGTACCTTCGGCCGGCCTCGGAATCCCATTGAACAACGGCCTGACCCTGCAAGCCAGTGTGGGCGACCAGTCGGCCGCGCTGGTGGCGAGCATCGTCAGCGGACAGCCGGAAGCATTGGTCAATCTGGGTACAGGCGGGTTCGTCGCCTGTTATTTGCCCGAAGGCCGGGTTGTGCCGGAGGGCTATCTGCAGACGCTGGTCTGGCAGGACGATGCACTGCGGATGTATCTGGCCGGCGAAGGGACGCTCAATTCCATTGCTGCCGCATTGGCGCCATATCCGGCTGGCGCCTGTCGGGTCGAAGATATGGCGAGCGACGACATCTTTTGTCTGGCCGAGCCGAGCGGGCTGGGGGCGCCGTACTTGGGCAGCGGTCTGGGCCTTGTTTTCTCGGCGCCGGTCGAGCACCTGCCGGCACAACGTATCGCGCTGCTGTTGCAGGAAGGTATCGTTTTTCGCGTGGCCAGGATGCTGGAAGACTTTCAGCACGAATTTGGCATCGAGCGCGCCTGTCTTTCCGGGGGCTTGTCCAGCCTGCGCTGCCTGCAACAGGGCATAGCACTCTGCGTACCGCTTCCCATCTATCGCCTGGCGCAGGCGGAAACCAGCCTTGGCGGCGCCGCGCAGCTTGCCGCCGGAGTGTTCGGAGCAGGCGGCAGAGTCGCTGAAAAGATCGATGTGCAGCGGTCGCGGTCCGGACTTCCCGGGAAATATGCCCGATGGAAGGATTGGCTGGATGGCTTGTTGAGTACCAAGCCTTCCGGGCCGGGCAAGATGGGTGATTGATAATGGTTTGACAGGGGGAGTGGTCTCGCATAGAATGCGCGCCCTTCGCAGTCTGTTATCCATTTTTAGTTTTAGGAAATGCCATGAAAACATTTTCCGCAAAGCCGCACGAAGTCCAGCATGACTGGTTGCTGGTTGATGCCGCCGACAAGATCCTGGGCCGTTTGGCCAGCCAGATCGCTATCCGCTTGCGCGGCAAGCATAAGGCCATCTACACACCGCACGTCGATACCGGCGATTTCGTCGTGGTCGTCAATGCCGACAAGTTGCGCGTGACCGGCAACAAGGCTCAGGACAAGATGTACTACCGCCATACGGGCTATCCCGGCGGTATCTACGAAACGAATTTCCTCAAGCTGCAGCAGCGCCATCCGCAACGCGTACTGCAAAAGGCCGTGCGCGGCATGTTGCCGAAGGGGCCGCTGGGCTATGCGATGTTGAGCAAGCTCAAGGTCTACGGCGGTGCGACTCATCCGCACAGCGCGCAGCAACCGAAACCCATTGATCTGTTGAAGGCTTAAACATGAGCGTAACTTATAACTACGGAACCGGTCGTCGCAAGAGCGCGGTGGCACGTGTTTTCATCAAACCGGGCAAGGGCGAGATCACCGTCAACGACAAGCCTATCGATGTGTTCTTCTCGCGCGAGACAGGCCGCATGGTGGTACGCCAGCCGCTGGAACTGACCGATATGGTGGGCAAGTTCGACATCATGGTGAACGTCTCCGGCGGCGGTGAATCCGGCCAGGCCGGTGCGGTTCGCCACGGTATCACGCGCGCCCTGATCGACTACGACGCTACGCTGAAGCCGACTCTGAGCCAGGCTGGCCTGGTCACTCGCGATGCGCGTGAAGTCGAGCGTAAGAAGGTCGGTCTGCGCAAGGCGCGCCGCAGGAAGCAATTCTCCAAGCGTTAATCCTCCTGTGGGGTTGTCGCAGGACAGAAAAAGCCGCCTTTGGGCGGCTTTTTCCATTATCATTTACAGCTGATTTTTTGGGGTGCGAACGTGTTAAAGGTCGGAATCGTAGGAGGAACAGGTTATACCGGGGTCGAATTGCTGCGGCTGCTGGCGGGACATCCGCAGGCAGAGTTGCGTGCGATCACTTCACGCGCCGACGCCGGCTTGCCGGTCAGCCAGATGTTCCCCAGTTTGCGCGGTTACGTCGATCTGGCGTTCACTCACCCCGACGATGCGCATCTCGATCAATGCGATGTGGTGTTCTTCGCCACGCCCAACGGCATTGCCATGCAGCAGACGCGCGCACTGCTGAATGCCGGCGTGCGGGTCATCGACCTCGCGGCGGATTTCCGCATCAAGGACATCACCGTGTGGGAAAAATGGTACGGCATGACCCATGCCTGTCCCGATCTGGTGGCCGAGGCGGTGTACGGCCTGCCTGAAGTGAACCGGGCCGGGATCAAACAGGCGCGGCTGGTGGCTAATCCGGGTTGTTACCCGACGGCGGTGCAACTGGGCTTCATACCATTACTGGAAGCAGGGCTGATCGAGGAGGGTTCGCTGATCGCCGATGCCAAATCGGGGGTTTCCGGGGCCGGTCGCAAGGCTGAGGTCGCCACTTTGTTCGCAGAAGCGTCGGACAATTTCAAGGCCTACGGCGTGGCCGGGCATCGGCATCTGCCGGAGATCAAACAGGGTCTGGCGAATTTGACCGGTATGCCGGTAGGGCTGACTTTCATCCCGCACCTGACGCCGATGATACGGGGCATCCATGCGACGCTGTACGGTCGGCTCAAGAAGGGCGCGGACTTGCAGGACGTGTTTGAGCAGCGTTACGCCGACGAGGCGTTTGTGGACGTGTTGCCTGCGGGCAGCATGCCCGAAACTCGCTCGGTGCGGGGCTCCAATCTGTGCCGCATTGCGGTGCACAGACCGCAGGGCGGCGATACGGTTGTGGTGCTGTCGGTGATCGACAATCTGGTCAAGGGCGCGGCAGGGCAAGCGGTGCAAAACATGAACATCATGTTTGGATTGCCGGAATCAGAAGGCCTGAACGTGGTTCCCCTGTTGCCCTGATATGAAGATGATACGGAGCTTCCGCCGCAAGTTCAGCATCTCTGCCCCGCGTTTGTCGGTACGTCCGCATGTGCCATGGTATGTGCGCTGGGCGATTGCGGTGCCTTTTGTTTTGCTGATCGCCTTGATGGTTTGGTGGGCGTACGGTTCGGGTCTGGAGTTGGCGGGATTCCATCGCGGACAATCGGAAAAAGAATTGGGCGAATTGCGTGAACGGGTACATTTTCTGGAGAGCGAAAATGCGTCACAAGCCAATCAGATCGCGGCATATGAGCGTCAGGGACAGATCGATCAGGCTTCCAACCTGGGCATCGCGGCTCAGCTGAAGAACCTGCACGATGAAAATGCGCGCCTGCAGGAAGATCTGTTGTTCTTCCAGAACTTGCCCCTGACCGGCGCGCGCGAGGCTGAATTGACTATCCACCGTTTGAAGATCGAGCCGGACAGCCTGCCCGGCGAATACCTCTGCCGCATGTTGTTGGTACAGAGTGTTCAACAACGCGGAAAGGCGTTTCAGGGGAGCATGCAACTGGTGGTGAACGGCCTGCAGGATGGCAGGAAAGTAGTGCTACAATTCCCGCAGGAGAACTCGCCATCCGACGTGGCAGCTTACCAATTGAGTTTCAAGTATTACCAGCGTGTCGACAAGGGATTTAAGTTGCCACCAGAGATGAAGGTCGAGAGCGTAGAGGTTCGTGTATTCGAAAAGGGAATACAGGAACCCAAGATCAAGCAGATGGTCGACCTGCCGTCCTAAAGGAGAAGTCAAGCATGTTCAGCAGCCGGAATAGTAAACCGCAGAATCGTATCGACTCCCTGGTTGGTGCGGGGACCAGGATCGAAGGCAACGTCCATTTCACGGGTGGGCTGCGTGTCGATGGCGAGATCAAAGGTAACGTGATCGCCGACCTGAGCAAACCCAGTACCCTGGTGTTGAGCGAACATGCTCGTGTCGAAGGCGAGATCAAGGTTACCCATCTGGTGGTGAACGGGTCTATAGTGGGCCCTGTGAACGCGGCGGAGTATCTGGAACTACAGAGCAAGGCAAAGGTCACAGGTGATGTACACTATAAAACGTTGGAAATACAGTTGGGCGCAATCGTTGAGGGTAGATTGATCCACTTGGCGGAAGCGGAAGACAGGGTAGTGGCTTTCAAACTCGGTTCTGCCGAGTCATAATCAAACCAGTTAGGAGGCAATATGAATGCAATGACCGAAATGCAAGACCCGTTGTTGTTTACGGATAACGCGGCGAATAAAGTGAAACAGCTGATCGAAGAGGAAGGCAATGCCGAACTCAAATTGCGAGTTTTTGTAAGTGGTGGAGGCTGTTCTGGCTTCCAGTACGGCTTCACGTTTGACGAAGTCGCCAACGAAGATGACACCGTCATGAGCAAGAACGGCGTGCAGTTGCTGATCGACCCGATGAGCTTCCAGTATCTGGTAGGTGCTGAGATTGATTACACGGAAGGTCTGGAAGGTTCGCAGTTCGTCATCAAGAACCCGAATGCAACGACCACATGCGGTTGCGGATCGTCGTTCTCGGCTTGAGTATCTGGTAGTTGTTGTGGGAATGGGGCGCGGAAGCGCCCCATTTTTTTATGCGGGATAAATTGCACCCAAC
>JGI20214J51650_10002319_pt1 | contig 12011 bp, 13 predicted proteins | sample WetSurMetagenome_FD_51650 | JGI IMG/M metagenome (IMG submission 51650)
ATCGCCACAAAGAACAGCGGGAGTATGGATATCCTCACAGACCCGGATGTCGGAATACTATGTAAACGTGCAGATTCGGAGGATTTTGCACGAGGGATCCTACTCGGACTTACCCGCAGCTGGGACACTGAAAAAATTGTGCAGTTTTCCGGGAAATACCGTGGGGCTAATGTAGCTCAATTGATATTATCCGTATACCGGGAGGTTCTCTCACAGAAAAGATGAATTTGAGCAGGGCTTGTTATCAATCCCCTATCTTTTTCCCGTAAAACAATTGCCAGGACACGGTTCCGGAAACCCGAAATTTATCAACAGAATGGAAAATAATATCTATCGACACAAACTTTAACATTATTAAATTATGACACTGCCGCAAGATTTCTCAATAGTATATCTAAGGATGGAATAATCATTATTGTATCATGAAGTCAATACTCATCACCGAAATCAGTGGTTTTTTTGGGGGGCATTTCACCCAATCCTGCATGAATGAACAACCGGATTTTATCATTTATGGAGTGAGCAAAACAAAACCTGCATGGGATTTCATTCACCTTCCGAATCAGGTTATTGATTAAATTGCATATCATCAATGCAATTTGGGAAACTCTTGTGATCTATGACTCACTAATTAAAGAGGAGAAAAGATTGAACGGGTGAATATATGAGTTAAGACCCAATGATAAATATCTCTCAAGAATCGAATCGATGCTCCACGATGGAGGCAATTATTGAAAAAAAATGACTTGGAAAAAATCATGAAAATCGGGTTCCAATCCTCCATAGTTGATGACAATCTGACCGGCCTCGGCACCTATGCGAAGAATTTACTGCATAGTTATGCTGCGATGAATAAAAGCGATCAGATCTGCGAAATACACTACCCACGGTTAAAGCACGGGATCCCGACGGAAAGAAAAGAGGTGGTTGTCCCGGTTTTTCCCCTGCATCTTTCAAAAGTTCTTGGGATTCCCTTTGCAATAAAAAAATGTGATCTGGATCTCGTCCATTTTCCTGTCCACCGGTGCGACGATTTTTTCTCGTATTATTTGAATGCTCAGATAAAAAAAATTCTGACTGTGCATGATCTTATCCCGTTCATCTATCCGAGAGAGCAGGATTTTCAGACCAGATATTTATGGACAACTTCATTGAAGCTCATCGCCAGGGAAATTTCATTTATTATCGCTGACTCGGAAAACACGAAGGAAGATTGTATCAGATATCTCAATTTCCCGCAAGAAAAGATTCGTGTCATCCCTCTTGCGGCAAATAATATCTTCAGGCAGGCGCCGAACAAAGAAGCAGTCACCTACAAGGTCCGGGCAAAACTCGGTATTAGTGTCCCCTTCATCTTCTACACCGGATCGCTGATTCAAAGGAAAAATATCCAGCTCCTGATAGAGGTATTCAGTAAACTGAAAGCGAAAGGATACCGGCACAAGCTCGTAATCGCCGGGACATGGAACCCCTATTCTCGTGAACTTTTTGAAGCGACAGCGAGATTAGGGATGACCGGAGAGATTATTTTTACAGGTTATCTTCCCGAACAGGAACTTGTGGATTTTTATAACGCAGCTCAGGTTTTTGTCTATCCTTCAATGTATGAGGGGTTTGGGATCCCACCCTTGGAAGCGATGGCTTGCGGCACACCGGTAATTGCCTCAAATATTTCATCCATTCCCGAAGTGGTTGGTGATGCCGGAAAACTGATAAATCCCTGCAACTCCAAAGAGCTTGAAGAAGCTCTCGAAGCATTGATCCTTGATGAAGGATACTGTGCAGAATTATCGAAGAAAGGGATTGCACGTTCGGGTATGTTTTCCTGGAACCGGACGGGGAAGGAGACCTGGAACGTGTACGAGGAAATAATACGGAAAGGAGAATCCTGATGAAAATAGCAGCCTCGGCAAGTCGAGAATTGTTCCGCAATGTTCTGGTGAGATGGCTATGACATCCTGTCCCTATTGCGCAAAGAGCGCCTCTTCGCTTTTTATTGCTCACGATCGGAACAGACACATCAGCAGCGCTTCGTTTCCCTATTATCGATGTGTTTCCTGTGGCTTGATCTTTCTGCAGCCGGTGCCGCCAGATCTGGGTGCCTACTATCCACAGGACTATTACCCTGTTCCGAGCTCCCTTTCTGAACTTGAGGCCGCATCGGAAAATGAACGCTTCAAGCTCGACCTCATTACATCGTTTATCCAGAAGGGCAAACTGCTTGAAGTCGGACCGGCATTCGGCAACTTTGCTTATCTTGCAAAACGGTCAGGCTTTGATGTCGAGGTCATTGAAATGGACTCCCGCTGTTGCGAATTTCTCCACACCGTTGCAGGGATCGCGACCATTCAGAGCACTGATGCAGCGCAAGCAGTGCAGGATAAAGAACCGTATGACGTCATCGCGCTGTGGCATGTGATCGAACATCTCCCGAACTTTCAGCAGACACTTGATGCTCTAGCGAGTAAGGTCCGGGAGGGTGGTATTCTCATTATGGCGGCTCCGAACCCGGAGGCATGGCAATTCAGGATTCTGGGACGGTATTGGACTCATGTTGATGCCCCACGGCATGTTGTCTTGATCCCTGTCGAACTTCTGCTAGCGCGTATGCGTAAATTTGGCTTTGCGGCAGTCTTTATGACCATGACAGATCGAGGCGGCATAGGGTGGAATGAGTTCGGGTGGCAGTATTCTCTGTCGAACTTTGCCAAATCACGTTCTATAAAGAACGTGCTCTTCCTCGTGGGTACTGTCCTGACCCGCATCATGGTCCCGTTCGAAGTGAATGATCATGCGGGATGTGCTTATACATTAATCTTCAGGAAGGAGCATTAGATAAATGAGGTTTTCCGTATTATTGCCGACTCGCGATCGTCTTGATCTTCTTATTTATGCCATTGAGACAGTGCGGCGTCAAGATTATAATGACTGGGAGATTGTTGTTTCCGACAATGCGTCCGAACAGGATATTGCCGGCTATATCCGTTCGCTGAACGAGCCGAGGATTAAATATGTGAGGACGCAAGCGTTCGTACCCGTCACAGATAACTGGAACAACGCCCTCGAGAACAGTTCCGGTGAGTACGTCGTCATGTTGGGAGACGATGATTGCCTATTAAAGGGATTCTTCAGGACCATGCATTCCCTTATTGAAGATTTTCAACATCCCGACAGCATTTACACGAATGCATTGCTCTATGCTTATCCGGGCGTTATGCAGGGGTATCCGAAGGGATTTCTCCAACCCTATGGGTATGCCCCTTTCTTCCGGAACGCATCGAAGCCTTTTTTGCTGAATAGAACAAAGGCGCACGAACTTGCCCGGGACGCAATGAACTTCAAGATGTCCTATACCTTCAACATGCAGCACTCCGTGGTCAAGCGTACGTTTATCGATAGTCTAAGCAAGAACGGACCGTTCTTCCAATCACCCTATCCTGATTTCTATGCTACCAATGTCATTCTGCTGAAGGCTGAGACCCTCGTAGTCAATCCGAAACCCATGGTAGCGGTCGGCATCAGCCCGAAATCCTTTGGATATTATTACTTCAATAATCAGGAAAAAAAAGGCGTCGATTTTCTGAACAATCTTCCAGATACTGAAACCACTTGTCGCATGGAACATGTTATACTTCCCGGATTGACCGACAAGACCGCATGGCTCATTTCGATGGAAACGATCAAATTAAACTATGGATCAGACCTTTTCCTGACGGTCGACTACAACCGCTATCGGTATCTCCAGATAATGTACGTCTACGGTCGATTCGCCCGAGCATTAGAAAATAAGGATCCAAAAATTGCCCAATATCGTGTCGAATTTGATGAACTTGCATCGAAGCTTACCTTGTGGGAAAAAATGGTCTATCTCACGATGCTGCGGATCGCAGCCCTTGGAACGCGTTTAGTTCCTCGTGGCTTTCGCTACAAGCTGATTGGCATAATTCTCGTCAAAATAAACAAGACACCCCAGCTTGATCCCCGACAGAACGATCGTTCTTATAAAAATATCCTTGAGGTGTTCGAACAGATTGACCCGCAGCGGTATTGTCCTTAACAGGATTATCTCCTCCCTTGCGAAATACACATTTTTCTTGCCTCATAGTTGCCTTACGATAATACTTACGATCAATTCCCCATTTGGGGAGGAACTCTCATACAAACCTGCGGACAAACCGACATATCTGCAGTCGGCACTTCGCAGTACCTGTGAGCAGATCTTGTGGAGGATCGAAATCATTGTCATTGACATCATAATCCCTGAAGTGGCGATGCACTGGTTTCATGCTGTTCAGAAATCCGATAAATTAGGTTTGAATTATTTAAAAATAATCTCTGATAAATAAATGCATAAATGAAGAATAATTAATCAAAAAATATCTTCGATACGACTTATTTAGTTGTTGAGTAAAAGTTAGTGCTTATCTTGACCCCTTTCCTCTAACCAAATTTCTGAATCGTACCGCAAGGGGACAAAGAACTGGATTTTTTTTTGCGATAATAAACAACATGTAAGCCATATTTTCAGATACCCATATTCCATGTCGTATTACTAGAAACGGGATCCACAGTTTACGATTCACAGGTATATTCTTGGAACGACATAGATAAAACCCGAATCTGAAAAATAATTTTGGGTAATTAAATCGGTCTCCATAGTTTTTCCCAATTTCTTCGTCAGGATAACGAGCTGCTGTATTACCCGAATTCAAATAATATCGATTATTATGAAGAATACAATCAACATAATGAAATCGCAGAGTGAACAACATTTCACAGATAACAACGAGATCGCTGGCAAATGAATTATCGAGATTCTGATAGAATTTTTTTAATGATTTTGATCGAAATAAACCATACATATAAAGTGTAATTTCCCGGTGACAAACTGCAAATAATAAAAATTTGAATTGATGATACTGGATATCCTTTAGTTCAGGAAAACGTATTATATCATATAGGCTACCTGATTCGTCAATTCTTTTGACGCCAGACATTGCGACAGAAATTTCTGAATACTTTTCTAAACGTAATAGTAACGTGTCGACAAATAACGGTTCCCACTCGTCATCATCCGCCGCCCACATAAAGTATTCCCCGTTTGATCTTTCAAAAACAAATTTGAAATTAAAAGTCTGGCCTTTGTTTTCTGCTTGTCGGTAATACTGGATACGGGGGTCGATATCCATAACTTCCCGGACCACATCGTCTGTCTCAGATTCGGGCGAACAATTATTGGAAACTATGATTTCGAGATTCTTATACGTCTGTCCAGTTATACATTCAAGTGTTTTTCGCAAACCTTTCGGTCTATTATATGTGAGGATACCTACTGACACGAGAGGATTTTTGTGAACATGCTCTTCGGGAGTAGTACATATTTCAGATGCATCCGGACTGATCGTGGCTAAAAACGTGTTCTTAATAACCATTCACTTTTTCCTTGTGCAAATTTAAGTCCGATAATTTTTCCACCACGAAATAGTATCAATAATCCCCTCTTCAAGAGAATATTTCTGATGCCATCGAAGTTCTTTTCTCAGGCGGGTCGTATCCGCGACAATAATCGGTTGTTCATTCTTACGCTCAGGCAGAGCACCTAGTCGTATATCCTCATCTTTACCAAGACTTTTGGCAATCTGCAGAACAAGTTCTTTGATTGAAACTGCTTTTCCCGATCCAATATTGACGTTCCCATTTACATCGGAATCAAGAAGAGTTACAAATGCACCTGCAACATCTGACACATGCAGGAAATCACGAACTTGATTTCCATGAGTACATTGTGCGACTTCATCGTTTAGAAGGGACAGGATAACTGAGGGAACGAGTCGTTTTGGATATTCATACGGTCCGTATGGGTAAAAGATTCTCCCCCATGCAAAATCGAAACCTGCCTTCTCTGCATATTTTTCACCAACAGATTGAAGCTGATGTTTGCATGATCCATAATAGGTCGATGGGATTGTAGGGGTCAGGTTTTCAGTACAATATCCATACCGCAGATCATATTCAAAACAGGTTCCAGCACATACTGCTCTTCTGCCTCCGTATTTTGCAAATTCCTTGAGAAGATGTAAACTGGAAAGAAGCCAATCAAAATTATTTATCGATTCGAGATAAGATCCCGGTTTGACATCCCATGCGAGATGGAGTAAATATTTGGGTGAAACAGAGTCGAATATTTTTTTAACGTCCGTTCTGTTTAAAAGATCTGCCTTGTGCCATATTACGTTTTTCTCATCAGATACTGTGTCAGATTTTGTTGTGCGACATACACAATGGACCTCAAAACCCTTCTCAACAAGTGGCACTATGGCTTGTCTACCAATGAAACCGGATGCACCTGTTATAAGAACCTGTTTCATCCTTTCAAATCCCCATAGTTCTTATCTTTTTCAGATATAATCAGGATTGGAAGCGGCCAGTCAATTCCTATTGACGGATCATTCCATCGTATGCCCATTGCACATTCTGAATGATAGTACTCTCCCATCTGATAATACACAATACAATTGTCCTCAAGTGTCTGGAAACCGTGAGCACATCCTTTTGGGATATAGAGCATTCGATATGAATCGGCTGATAATTTCTCTGAATGCCATTGGAGGAAAGTCGATGAATATCTTCGCAAATCTACTACTACATCATAAATTGATCCTTTCATACAGGAAACAATCTTTACCTCTTCAAACGGTGGAACCTGGAAATGAATCCCCCGCAGCGTTCCCTTTTTTTTGTTGTAGGAAATATTGCACTGGACGATATCTACATCAATTCCATATTTACGGAATTCCTCTTTACAGAATGACCGTGTAAAAAAACCCCTTTCATCCGGGAGAAGTTCCGGTTCGATGATATATACTCCGTTGATCTGTGTCCCGGTAAAGATCATGCATCGATCACCTCAACAGAAGGAATTGGAATAATAAATTTCCCTCCCCAAGTGTGGATAAATGAGAGTTGATCCATGATCTCTTCCTTGATATTCCACGGCAGGATAAGGATATAATCCGGTTTATCAATTCGTATCTGGTCCGGATGTCTGATAGGAATACGCGTACCCGGCAGGAATAGATTCTGCTTGTGGGGATTAGCGTCAACCGTATAATTGAGGAAATCTGTTCTGATACCGCAATAATTCAGTAGAGTGTTTCCTTTGGCAGGTGCTCCGTAGCCCACAATCGTTTTTCCTTCATTTTTTAAGGAGATGAGGCACCCGAGCAATGCTCTTTTTGTTTCCTCGACCTTCTTGCTAAATTGTTCATAAGCAGCTCGATCGAGTAATCCCGCTTGTTTTTCTTTATCCAGCATTCCTGCGACGCGGGGTGACAGCGAATTTGTCTTATCAGCCTGATGTTTTGCAAAAATCCGTAGTGATCCGCCGTGCGTGGGAAGTTCATCAACATCGAAAATTTCGAGATGGTGTGCATTGAATAGATGCCGGACTGCGTGCAGAGAAAGATATGAGTAATGTTCCTGGTAAATGGTGTCAAACTGGTTATTCTCCATTAGTTGGAGAATGTGGGGAAATTCCATCGTAATAACTCCATGAAGATTCAGGGCGATGCGTAATCCTTTAACAAAATCATTCAGGTTTGGGTTATGGGCGAGAACATTATTACCAATGATGAGATCCGCCAAGCAATTCCGGGAAACCATACCCTTTGCATAACCGGTATTAAAAAAAGTGATATCGGTTGGGATGCCCTTTGCGATGGCAATATCTGCTGTATTTTTTGCAGGCTCAACACCTTTTACGGGAATGTGATACTCTTTGAAATACTGAAGTAGATACCCATCGTTACTTGCAATCTCCATCACAAAAGAGTCTTTGTTATATCCGAACCTCCTCACCATCATCTCTACATATGTTTTACAGTGCGCTAACCAGCTCGATGAGTAGGAAGAAAAATATGCATAGTCTGACGAAAAGATCTGTACGGGTGCTTCAAACTGATCCAGTTGAACCAGGGAACAATTCGGACAGCAATAAATTTCAAGGGGATAATACGGTTCCATCACATGAATGTTTTTTTCTGAGAGATATCTGTTTGACAGGGGGGAATTTCCCAGATCCAAAAAAGGTTTTGGCAGTGGTGAACCACAGGATCGACAGAATTCCATTTATTGCACCTTTTTTTGCAGGTTCATATATTCATCAATATGGGCACACCGCTGGCTGAAGACTGCTTCTGTAGATAAGCCATCAACTCTGTATTCATCAAGAGTAAACTGAACCATTGTTTCGATATCCAGAACCGGATGCCAGCCAAGTTGATGGACTGCCTTTGATATATCGAGGCTAAGGAACCCGGCTTCATAGAAATTTTCTCGGTGATCCTGAATTTTTATCTCCCCCCGTTTACCCAGTTCTATAAATTTCCGAATTAGGTCCTCAACAGTCAGACTATTCCGATACAATGGTCCGAAATTCCAGGCACTGCTGAATGAATGCCCCTCAGTAATCATCGTTGCGGCTAACAGAACATACCCGTAAAGAGGTTCAAGAACATATTGCCAAGGTCTGACAGCCCCTGGATTCCTGAGGTGAATGGGTTTTCTTTCCTCAAGCGATCGCATGAAATCCGGGATAATGCGGTTTTCTGACCAGTCTCCGCCACCAATCACATTTCCTGCACGTGCAGAAGAAATTACCGGTGTACCTTCTTTTGAAAAAAAAGACCGGATATATGATGATATAACAATCTCTGCTGCCCCTTTCGAAGCGCTGTAAGGATCATGTCCTCCGAGAGGATCAGTTTCCCGATACCCATGGATCCATTCCCGGTTCTCATAACATTTGTCACTGGTCACCATCACCCCTGCCTGAACGGAGGGTGTGTGACGAATGCATTCCAGGATATTGACAGTCCCCTGTGTATTAATATCAAATGTTTCACGAGGAGAAGTGTAAGAGTCGGATACCAATGGTTGGGCTGCAAGATGGAACACCATTTCTGGATTTGTTGCAGAAAAAATTTTCTGAATTTTATCGTATTGACGAATATCGCAGGTATGATGACTTATAAAAGATCCAAGTCCACAAATAACATAATTATCCCGTGAAGTTTTTGGCTCAAGTCCGATACCTGTGACGGTGGCGCCAAGTTCATTCAGCCAGAGGGCAAGCCACGATCCTTTAAAACCGGTATCTCCGGTGATGAGAATGTTCTTACCTTTGAAGACTTCTGAAAGATCCATGTACTTTGCTCACCAGATTTTCCAGAACGCTTCATCAGTATCCCATAATCGATTCAGGTACTCCATATCACGGATAGTATCCATGCACGCCCACCTTCCAGGATGTTTATATACCATCAGTTCTCTCTCTGCAGCTAGTGCCTCAAGTGGACCCAATTCCAGATCACAATTCTCATTCTCGTTTAGGTAAGTGAAGAAAGAACGGTTGAATACATAAAAACCTCCGCTTACATAATGATCTGATACTGATGGTTTCTCCCTAAAGTGATCAACCCGGTTGTTGCTAATTTGCAATTCTCCAAACTGGGATGCCGTGGATACACCTGTTACTGTTGCTATTTTTCCGTGTGATCGGTGGAATGCGAGGAGTTTATTGAGATCAATATCCGCAACTCCGTCACCATAGGTTACCATGACTTCTTTACCGGAAAGATATTTTTCAACTCGCTTCAACCTTCCGCCCTTTAAGGTACTTTCACCGGTATCAACAAGGGTGATAGTCCAGTCATCAGTTTCATGAGCATCGCCTGGTAGAAAAGAGACTGCATGATGATTTCCGAGTCGGATTCTGACATCTTGACTCATCAGATGGTAATGATAAAAATACTCCTTAATCATATTTCCTTTGTAACCAAGCGGCAAAATGAAATCCGTGTGCCCGAATTTGGAAAAAATTTTCATTATATGCCAGAGGATAGGCTTTCCACCGATCGGGACCATGGGTTTAGGGCGATATTCAGTCTCTTCGCGCAAGCGGGTTCCAAGTCCTCCGCAGAGAATGATCGTTGGGATCTGCTTTACCATTATGTTGACCTCATAGTGTATGGTATGTGAACCAGATTAAATCCCCCTCTAACCAGGATTGTATCGGATTTTAATAGGTCTGAAATATGTCCCTCCTCATATAAGGATTTCTTCAATTGGATCATCATGCATGGTAACAAAAATTACCATTGGTCATAGTAATGGGCGTGTAAAGGTTTTCATTTTGATTAAGGCTAATCCAACATCGATCAAAGAACTGGTTCAGATGCTTCACAACGATGAAATAGCATTATTTCCGGATCTAATTGAAATTATATTGACTTTGATTTTACGGAGTGTTGCGGGATCACAATCCCGATCCTTTATAACCACTTTGGCCATGGAAGTCCAATATCTATACAAAATTTCCGAATTTCATCATGGATTCCCAAGTCAGCTTTGAGAAGAACGAATGAATAAATGCATGCCCCTATCAAAACTGTTCCAAATACCATGGCTACGTGAGTGAGAGGTAGAAGAAAATGAATTGCAATCAGGAAAATGCCCATCATTCCTGAAGCATAGAGAATATGTTTTACCGGGCCGTATTCAATCTTTACTGATATGACTCGGGAAAGAAGGAAGAGTGCGATGAGTGCATTCAGGGTCATTGCGATGAGTGTTGCCAAAGCAGCCCCGGTAATTCCCATGATAGGAATAAGTGCAACATCAAGAATGATGTTTATAAGTGCTGCTATGGCTGTAACCAGAAAGGCACCTTTCGGCTGATTAAGGGAATTCAGACCCATTGTTCCCAGATACATAAAAACATTCACAACCTGAACTAAAAGGAGTAAGAAAAGAGCTGGTGTTCCCTCTGTAAATGAAGAACCATACAAGAAGAAGAGAAGCCGTTCGCCAAGTATCCAGCCTCCGATGCAGACCGGTATAGCGAGGAGGAGCGAGTAGGTAAATGCACGGGAAAGTGCGTTCTCAATCGCTGCAAATTTACCCTGTGATTCCCATGCACTGATCTTTGGGTAGAGGACGGTATGGAAGGCCATTGTTGTGAAGGTAGCGACAGCGGTGAGCTGGAATGCTGTACGATAGATCCCAACATCAGCATTACTCATGAAATATCCGATAAGTATGGTATCTGCATAACTGAACACCAGTGAACCGCTTCCTGTAAGGAAGATCCAGAAAGAAAATCCGGTCAGGCTTTTTATATGGGATAGCCTGAACCGGACCAATTTGAGATCGAGATGCCGGAAATTCACGATCCCCCCAGCAACCAAGCCTCCTACAAAACCCCCGGCAAGTCCTGCGACACCAAAACCTAAAAATACACCCCCAACCTGGAAGAGAATCCGCAGGAGCACATCCACAAAATTGCTGATCTGATATACACCAACTTTGCCCGCACCATATACCCCTACTGCCATACTGCTGGAAAATACCGAAATTATGAGTGCCAAAAGAAGCCAGAAAAAGATTCCAGACGATGTGATATCTTTAAGGTAGGGTTCTGCAATAAGTAGAACCGTAACAGATACGGCGAGCAGGATAACCCTGATACAAACAAATGCAGAAAAATATTCCCGTGGTTCATTTCCTTCAGATATCCTCTTTACTGCTGCCCCGCCAAATCCCCCGTCTCCAATAAGATTGAAAATTCCAAAATAGGCGAGGAACAAGAAGTACGCTCCGAGAGGGGCAGGACCCAGTGTGTGTGCGAAATATATTGTTGAGAGAAAGCCGATTCCTGTCAGAGCAATTGTCGAAACGAGTGTGATAAAGCTCTGTCGCTGGATAGGCTCGATACTCATTAAACGAGAGATATAGGGTGAGGGTGAGAACACATATCAGAATTGTTGAGAAAATGGTTAATGATTTCGAGAAGTGTAAAATAGTGATGTGTTCCAACAATTTTTTTTTGTAAAGATTATATTGTTATTTTAAAAAGCCTCAGCCGTGATTTGAACACGGGACCTGCTGATTACAAGTCAGCCGCTCTGCCAACTAAGCCACTGAGGCGCCATATAATTTAGACATTTGATAGT
>JGI20214J51650_10002320_pt1 | contig 12005 bp, 13 predicted proteins | sample WetSurMetagenome_FD_51650 | JGI IMG/M metagenome (IMG submission 51650)
CGACTTCGAGGCCGGCGGGGCGGGCGGCGGGCGGCCGCAGGCCCACCGCGACACCGGTCCGATCGGCGACTTCCCCGGAGAGGACGACGCCGCCGGCTCGGGCGAGGGCGAGGATGAAGTCCCCTTCTGAGGACGAGAAGGACTTCCGCGCCCGNATCCTCGAAGACACGCGCCCCTGGGGCAAGTTCCGGTCCTATCCCCGCGAGAACGCGGGGGCCATCAAGGTGATCACGGTCGACCCCGGCGCCTGCCTCTCCCTCCAGTACCACCGGCGGCGGGCGGAGTTCTGGATCGCGCTCGACGACGGCCTGGAGATCACGGTCGGCGACCGCGTCTGGCGGCCGCGGCCGAACGAGGAGATCTACATCCCCCGGGAGGCGCCCCACCGCCTGCGGTCGGTCGGGACCGCGCCCGCCCGGGTGATGGAGATCTGGCTGGGCGATTCCGCCGAGGATGACATCGTCCGGCTCGCGGACGACTACGGCCGCTCGGGCTGACGCCCGCCGTCCCCGCCCGCGGCGCCCTGTCGGCGTGCGGCGGGGCGCGTCCTCTCGAATCCCTCCCTTAAAGCACCGATGTCGTCTGGATCGTGCCCCCGATGGGAACGGCCGGGCCGGCCACGGCCATGTAGATGCCGCCGATGACGCCGACGGCGATCAGGATCCAGCCCAGGATGTTGTTGATCTTGGCCATGAGCATAAGGATCTCGTAATGGGGGTGCTTGCCGTCGTCCTTGCGGGTGTTGAACGCGATCTCGCGGATGGCCAGGAGCAGCTGTCCGAAGGCGATGACCGCGAAGCCGACGATCACCGCGTAGAGGATGATGACGGCGCCGATGATGAGGGGGCTGATGGTCATAGGTCTCTCTCCTTTCAGGCCGCGCGCGGCGGCTATGCGACGGGGATCCGGGCCCCGGTCAGTGACCCAGGAGAAACGCGCCGGGGTGCTTGACGAGCAGCGTCTCGATGAGGTGCTCCTCGACCTCCTGCGCCGTCCGNAGGCCCATCGCCCCGCCCAGGGCGCGGCGCACGGTCCGCGAATCCACGGAGCGCAGGGCGTTCTTGACCCGCGGGATGAAGATCGGGTTCATGCTGAACGTCCGCACCCCGAGGCCGAAGAGGACCATGGCCGCCAGGGGGTCCGCGGCCATCTCGCCGCAGACCGTCACGTCCTTGCCCGCCCGCCGCACGGCCTCGATCACGAACTTGAGGAGCCGCAGCACGGCGGGATGGAGGGGCTTGTAGAGGTAGGAGACGAACTCGTTCGACCGGTCGACGGCCAGGTAGTACTGGATGAGGTCGTTCGTCCCGATGCTGAAATAATCCACGTCTTTGATCAGCACATCGGCCAGGGCCGCCGCGGCGGGCACCTCGATCATGATGCCCAGGGGGATGTTCGGATCGAAGGGAACGCCTTCGGCCGCGAGCTCGCGCTGGGCCTCGCGGAAGGCCGCCTTGACCTCGCCGATCTCCTCGACCTCGGTGATCATCGGGACCAGGATCCGGACGTTCTTCTGCGTGCTCGCCCGGAGGATGGCCCGCAGCTGGGTCCGGAACAGCGCCGGGCTCCGGAGCGAGAAGCGGACGGCCCGCAGCCCCAGGGCGGGGTTGGGCTCCTTCTGGATCGCGAGCTGGGGCAGGCTCTTCTCCCCCCCGATGTCGATCGTCCGGATGTAGACGGGATAGGGGTAGGCCTCGCGCGCCAGCCGGGCGTAGATCTCGTAGTGGTCCTCCTCGGTCGGGAGGATCGAGCGCTGGAGGTAGATGAACTCCGAGCGGAACAGCCCGATGCCCTGCGCCCCGTAGGACACGGCGTTGGCGATTTCTTCGGGGAGCTCGATATTGGCCATCGTCGTGAACGGCACGCGGTCGAGCGTCTCGGAGACGAGCGCCGCGACCTTCTTCAGCTCGCGCCGGTAGGCGTCGTACTTGGCCTTCTTGCCCAGGAACTCCTTCTGGAGCGTGGGCGGCGGGTTGATGATGACCTCGCCGTCCGTCCCGTCGACGATCAGCATGTCGCCGGACTTGATGGTGGTCGTGATGTCGTGGAGGCCCACGACGGTCGGGATGCTGAGCGAGCGGGCCAGGATGGCCGTGTGCGACGTCGATCCGCCCATGTCCAGGGCGACGGCCAGGATGTGGCCCTGGCTGAGGCGCAGGGCGGCCTCGGAAGGCAGGAGGTCGTGGGCGACCAGGATCATGTCCTGCCCTTCGTCCGCCGCCTCCTCGGCCGTGGGGGCGAGGTTCCGATGGATCTTGGCCAGGACGTCCGACACGTCGGACTTGCGCTGCTTGAAATACTCGTCGCCCAAGCCGTCGAAGATCTTGCGGTAGCGTTCGTAGGTCTCGGACAGGGCGGTCTCGGCCCGGACGTTCTCCTCGCGGATGACCTTTTCGAAGCCGGCGTGGAGCGTGGCGTCGTCGAGGATGAGGAGATGGGCGTCGAAGATGAAGGCGTGCTCCTCGCCCACCTTGGCCCGAACGATGTCCTTGAGCGCCTCGAGGTCGGCCCGCGTCTTGGCCACGGCCGCCTTCAGGCGCTCGAGCTCGTCCTCGACGCGGTGGGGAGGGACGTATTCCTTGCGGGCGCTGAACAGGACGCGCCCCACCGGCACGGCCCGGCCCAGGGCGATGCCCGGCGAAACCCCGATGCCGCGCAGGCGGGTAACGTCCATGGCGGCCTATTCCTTCTCGCCGAACCGCCCGTCGATCAGCTCCGCCAAAGCCGTCCAGGCGGCGGCCTCGTCGGGACCGTCGAGGCGGAGGACGATCTCCGAGCCCTGGGTCGCGGCCAGGGTCAGGATGCCGAGGATGCTCTTGCCGTCGATCTCGCTCCCGTCCTTGAGGATGTGGACGTCCGCCCCGAAGCGGTTGGCCGTGTTGACGAACTTGACCGCCGCCCGGGCGTGCAGGCCGAGCTTGTTCTTGATGGTGATGGGCTTCTCGATCATGGAGGGGCCGCCTAGGACGATTTCGCTCCGAGGAGGACGCTGGCCAGATGGATGTTCTTCTTGCCCTGCTCCACGACCTTCTTGGCCACGTCCTTGAGGGCGTTCGAGCGCTGGAGCGAAACGAACTTGATGAGCATCGGGAGGTTGACGCCGGTGATGACCTCCACGTGGCCGTCCTTCTGGAATGTGAAGCTCAGGTTGGACGGCGTCCCGCCGAACATGTCGGTGAAGATGACGACGCCGCTCTTCTGGTCGACGCGCTTCAGGCTCTGGCTGATCTTGCGCTTGGACTCCTCGACGTCGTCGTACCAGCCGATGGAGATGGCCTCGATGTTGGGCGCCTCGCCGAGGATGATGGTCAGGGCGTTGAGGAGCTCCTCGCCCAGCTTGCCGTGGGAAACGATGATCCCGCCGATCATTTGTACACGTCCCGATGGAGGATCTTTATATCATATTTCAGGCTGCGAAGATAATCCCGGAGGGCGTCGGCCACGACGACCGACCGGTGCCGGCCGCCCGTGCAGCCGACGGCGATGACGAGCTGGCTCTTGCCCTCGGCCGCGAAGCGGGGCATGAGGAAGGCCATGAAGCGCTCGAGCTCGTCCAGGAAGGCCCGGGTCTCGGGCGCCTCGAGGACGAAGTCCCGCACGCCGCGCGTCCGGCCGGTCTTCGTCCGGAGCTCGTCGACGTAGAACGGGTTCGGGAGGAAGCGGGTGTCGAAGATGAGGTCGGCGTCGACCGGGACTCCGTACTTGTAGCCGAAGCTGACCACGACGACCCGGAGGTGGGGCTTGGCCGCCTTGGAGAAGCGCTGGGTGAAGCGCTCCTTGAGCTGGGAGAGGTTGGTCCCCGATGTGTCGATGACCTCATCGGCCATGGCCTTGATCGGAGCGAGGTGCCGGCGCTCGAGCCGGACCCCGTGGAGGATGGACTTGCCGCCGAGCGGGTGGGGACGGCGCGTCTCGCTGAAGCGCTTGGCCAGGGTCTCGTCCGAGGCGTCGAGGAAGATGAGCCGGGGGCAGATCGTCTGGCGGATGCTGTCCCAGACGACGGGAAACACGTGGGTGAAGTCGCGCTCGCGGATGTCCACGACCAGGGCGATCTTGTCGAGCTGGACCTCGCGCCGCTGCCAGAGGTCGACCAGGATGGGGATCATCTGGACAGGCAGGTTGTCGACGCAATAGTAGCCTAGGTCCTCGAGGAAGCGGCTGACCACGGTCTTGCCCGATCCGGAGAGGCCGGTGATGATCAGGAATCGATCGTCGGGGTTCATCGTCCCTCCGCTATCGCCCGGTCGAGCCGCCGGGAGATCTCCCGCGAGGCCAAGTAGCCGCGCTTGCGGCAGAGATGGACGTGGCAGGCCACCTCGATCAGCGTCGCGATGTTCCGGCCGGGCGCGACCGGGATGTTGAGCTGCGGGATGCGCGCCCCCAGGATCAGGCAGTCCTCCGGAAAGCGGAGCCCGAGCCGGTCGAACTCCTTCTTGCGGTGCCACTTCTTCAGCCGGATGGCCAGGTCGATCGTCGATTGGAGGGCGATCGCCTTCGGCCCGAAGATCTCGCGGATGTTGATGATCCCCAGGCCGCGCAGCTCCATGAAATGGCGGCTCAGGGACGGGGCCCGGCCCGTCACCCGACCGGAGCGGGTCCGCCGGACGTGGACGACATCGTCCGAGACGAAGCGGTGGCCGCGGACGATGAGCTCGAGGGCGCTCTCGCTCTTGCCGATCCCGCTGTCGCCAATGATCAGCACGCCCAGGCCAAACATCCGGAGGAGGCCCCCCGAGACGACGGCCTGGCGGGGGGTGTCGGTCGTCAAGCGAGCCCCTCCTCCGCGCGGCGGACGGCGGCCAGGATCTCGAGCGCNGTCCGGGCCGCCGTCAGATCCGGCAGGAGCCCGCGCGAGCCGCGGATGACCCGTGACACGGCCGCGAGAAGGCTGAGGTTCTGGACCGGGGCGTCGGCCGAGCTGACGGCCAGGAAGAACACGCGGCAGGGCTTGCCGTCGGGCGCGGCGAACTCGACGCCGAGGCGCGACACGCCGAGGACGAGCAGCGGGTCGGCCAATCCGGCCAGCTTGCCGTGGGGGATGGCCACCCCCCCGCCGATGGCCGTGCTCCCCAAGCGTTCCCGCTCGAGGAGCTTCTCGAGCAGGCTGTCGCCGGCGCAGCGCGAGTCGCGCCGGGCGGCGGCCGCAGCCATCTCCGCCAAAACCGCATCCCGGTCGCCGGCCCGGAGGTCGGCGATGATCGCTTCCTCGGAGAGGAGGTCGCGGACGCGGAGCGGCGGAAGCGGGGCCATCATTCCGGCTGGACGAGCCCGTAGGTGCCGTTCTTCCGGCGGAACAGGACGGCCCACTTGTCCCCGTCCCCCGGACGGAAGACGAAGACTTCCTTCTTCTTGGCGTCGAGCTGGATGAGGGCCTCGCCGATCGACATGGGCTTGGAGGAGTAGTAGTCGAAGCGGACGATCTTGGGCGCGGGCGCGGACGGCTCCGCCGGCTCGGCGGCCTCCCGGACCTCGCGGCCGCCCCGCCGCTTCTTCTCCCGGAACTTCTCCTTCTCCTTCTTGATCTTCCGCTCGAGGGCGTCGAAGGCCAGGCCGAGCGAGACCAGGATGTCGGCGCTCTCCTCGGCCACGACGACCCCCCCGCCTTTTGCCCGGATGTGAACCTCGGCCCGCTCCCGGTTCTTCTCCCGGGTGAGGGTGACGTCCGCGTCGGCCGAGGGACCCAGCCAGCGGGCAAGCTCCCCCAGGCGCTCCTCGCAGAGCGACTTGGCCTCGGGCGTGAGATGCTCGCGGCGCGCCGTGTAGTGGATTCTCATGAGGTGCCCTCCATGACGGACTTCCGTTTGCGGATGTGCGACGGCAGGATCTTGAGCTGTTTGCGGTACTTGGCCACGGTCCGCCGGGCGATCTTGAAGTTCTCGCGGGCGAGGACCTCCTCGATTTCGATGTCGCTCAGCGGATGGGCCGGATCCTCGGCCTCGACGAGCCTCTTCAGCCGCTCCTTGACCCGGAGCGAGGAGACGTCCTCCCCGAAATCGCCGGCCAGGGCCTTGTGGAAGAAATACTTGAGCGGATAAACCCCGCGCGGGGTGAGCATGTACTTGTTGGCCACGACCCGGCCGACGGTCGATTCGTGGACGCCGATCTCCTGGGCGATCTCCATCAGGGTCAGGGGCTTGATGAAGTCCATGCCCTTCTCCAAGTACTCGGCCTGCTTGTCGACGATGTAGCGGGCCACCTTGAAGATCGTCTGGTCGCGCTGATCGAGGCTGCGCAGGAACCAGAGGGCCTTCTTCATCTTGTCCTTCAGGTAGCGGTAGGCGTCCGGGTTCTCCTTGAAAGCCCGGGCGAGAAGCGTGCGGTAGTAGGCGTTGACCCGCAGCCGGGGCAGCCCCTCGTCGTTGAGCGAGATCTTCAGCTCGTCGCCGTCCTTGGTGACGATGATGTCGGGAACGACGTAGGAGGTCCGGTCCTTGGTGTACTTCGAGCCGGGAGAGGGGTCGAGCCGCTTGATGATCTCGATGTGGATCTTGATCGAGGCCATCGGGCAGCCGAGAAGGCGGGAGAGCTGGGCGTAGTCGGACTTCTCGAGGAGCGGGAGGTGGTCCTGGATGATCGTCCGGGCCACCTCGTCCTTGATCAGGAGCTGGTCCATCTGGGCGAGGAGGCACTCTTTGAGGTTCAGGCTCCCGCAGCCGATGGGATCGAACCCCCGGATCTTGGCCCGGATGGCCTCCTCGGTTTCGAAGGGGACGCCGGCGGCTTGGGCGATCTCCTCGGGCGTCTGGGTCAAGTAGCCGTCCTCGTTGATGTTGCCGATGATGCGCTCCGCGACGTCCTGCTCGGCGGGCTCGGTGAACGTCAGGTTCGCCTGCCAGGAGAGGTGGTCCCAGAGCGTCGTGCCGCTGGCGAGCGTGTTCTCGAGCGACGGGACCTCGGCCGGCCGCTCCTGGGGCAGGGGGCGGAATCCGTCGTCGATGTACTCCTGGAAATAGGACTCGAACTCGCGGTCCTCGGCCGAGGAGGGAGGGTCCTCCATGTCCGAGGGCCCCGCGTCCGGGGCGGCCGCCGCCGGCTCCGCGCCGGCTTCGGGCTCGACCTCGGACTCGGGTTTGCGGGCGAGGGTCTCCTCCTCGATCTCGAGGATGGGATTGTCGGACAGCTCCTCGTCGATGACCTCGATGAGCTCGAGGTTCGTCAGGGGCAGGAGCTTGATGGCCTGCTGCAGGGCCGGCGCCAGGATGAGCTTCTGCACCTGGCGCTGGTCGAGCCGCTGTTTCATGATCATGGTCGTCGCTTCGGTCCCATCCCGGCCCTCAGAGCCGGAAATCCGCTCCCAAGTAGCTTCGGCGCACCTCCTCGGAGGCCACGATCGCGGACGGAGCGCCCTCCTCGAGGATCCGGCCGCGGTCGATGATGTAGGCCCGGTCCACGATCCGCAGCGTCTCGCGGACGCTGTGGTCCGTGATCAGGACGCCCAGCCCGCGGGCCTTGAGGCCGCGGATGATCTTCTGCAGGTCCTGGATCGCCAGGGGATCGATGCCGGTGAACGGCTCGTCGAGGAGGATGAACTCCGGGCCGGAGATCATGGCCCGGGCGATCTCCAGGCGCCGCCGCTCTCCGCCCGACAGGGTGAAGGCCTTGGCCGCGGCCAGGCGGGCCAGCCCGAAGTCGTCGAGCACTTCGGCCACCGAGGCGTGCTTGGCCGCCGCCCAGGACGGGAGCGTCTCCAGGATAGCCAGGAGGTTCTCCTCGACGGTCAGCTTGCGGAACGCCGAGGGGTCCTGGGCAAGGAGGCAGATGCCCTTCTGGGCCCGGAGGAACATGGGGTAGTCCGTGATCTCCTCGTCATCAAGGAAGATCCGGCCGCCGTCGCCGGCGATGAGGCCCAGGATCAGGGAGAAGGAGGTCGTCTTGCCGGCGCCGTTGGGCCCCAGGAGCCCGACGATCTCGCCCCGCCGTACCTCGACGGAGACGTCGTCCACGACCTTCTTATCGTGGTAGCTTTTGGCGAGATGGACAGCCTTGAGGCAGGACTTCATAGCTCACTTGATGACGGATGTGACCGGCCGGTCACGATCCCGGCTTTCCACGAGGATGCTACCATCCGATAAGTGGAAAGTCAATTTGTCGCCGCGGATGACGCCCTTGTCCTTGTCCGTCAGGACGGGCTGGCCCGTCAGGACGATCGTGTCCTTGCCGAGGTCATAGTCGGCCCGCTCGCCGGAGGCCGTCCGGGAGGGGAGGGCGATGCTCACCGCCCCCTCGGCGCGCATGGCCTTCGGCTCCCCGCCGGCTTCGCCGGGGTCCACGGTGATTGTCCGGCAGGCCAGGGCGACCGCTCCGGTCTTGAGCGAGGCCCCCTCCTCGTAGACGACGCGGTTCGCCTTGGCGTCGTAGGTCATCTTCGCCGCCCCGATCTCGACCCTCTGTTCGGGCCGGCCGTCCTTCGGCTGATGGGGGAAGGAGGAAAGCACACGGCCCTGGCAGGNCAGCTCGCTCCCGTCCTCGGCCGCGACGATCTCCCGGGCGGCCAGGACCCGCTTGCCCTGCCAGGCCCGGGCCGATCCCGTCTCGCTCCAACATAAGAAACGCTTGTGCTCGCTCGAATATCTCACGGTCGCGGCGTCGATGAAGACGGGCTCGCCCGGGGCGAAATAGCCCTGCGGCGCCCCGGCCGCCGGCGCGGGCGTGAACAGCATCCTGGCCCCGCCCGCGATCTCGAAGTCGTCCATCTTGATCAGGACGGTCACCACATCGCCGGAAGCGTCCCCCGAGCCGGCTTTGATCCGGGCCTTGTCCGCGCCCTCGCCCGTGACCTTCAGGATGTCGGTCTCCTTCTGGAGGAACATCGACGGCCCTTCGATCAGGCGGACGATGGCCCGCTCCCTGTCGAGGCTGGCCACCCGGGAGTGCCCCTTCGCGGCCATGTCCCGGAGCGTGCCGTCCGGATTGAAATTGACGTCCACCGCGTCGCCCCCGATCTCGGTCGAGGTCCCGGCCTCGTAAAAGAACGTGAACGAGCACCGTCCGCGGGCTTCGACCACCCGGATGGACGGCGTTTCGGGATAGGACAGGAGCTTGATCGAATCCGCCGCGATCTCTTGCCGGGCGCTTCTATCGAACAGGAAATCCCGGCTGAGAGTCATGTCCTCCGGGAGGGCGGAGGCCGAGGGCTTGGGCGGAGTTGCGATCGTCGCGCCCGCGGCGCCTGCAACTCCGCCCTGCGCCGGGCCGGCCTCGGCCGCCGCGCCTGTCTCGCCCTCGAGCGCGAGCTTGACCCCGCCCGCCAGGGTGAACGTCTCGATGTCGTCGCTTTTCTCGAACTGCCGGAATTCGGCCGTCCCGGCCGTCCCGCGGCTGCGGCCGTGGGCGAAGTCGACGCCGCCCGAGACCGTGCCTACACGCCATTCGGGAACGAATTCGAGCCGGGCCCGCGCCCCGCTGATCGAGATCGGCACGGACGCCTGCCGGGGAAGGACGTTCAAGCTCAGGTCGCCGGCGAGGACGAAGCTCTCGGTCTCGAGAGAATACGAGCCCGTCCGCGCCGTCCCCGAGAAGCGGGGCGCCGCGACCGTGACGCCGCTCGAAGTGGAGAACGAGTCCGCGGCCTTTTCATAGAGGAAATCCGCGGCTTCGACCGTGATCTCGCCGTGGACGATCTTGACGTGCCCCCGGAAGAGGAAGCGCGACCAGTCCTTGGCGTAGGTCACGGTGTCGCCCAAGTACCGGACTTCGCGGCCGCCCTTTTTGCCATGGTCGACAATGACGACCCCGCCTTCCAGGCGACCTGTCTTCTCGTCGACCTCGACGTTGCGGTCGGCCCGGGCCTCCATCCGGCCCACGGCGAGGTTGAACTGGACGATGCTGACCTTCTCCTTGACGTTCGGGGCATCCGGAACGCCGCGCTTCTGCTCGGGCTCGAGGTTGACGCTCGGCCGGGGGTGGAAGGCGAGCTGGAGGACGACGGCCGTGAGCGTCGCGGCGAACAGCACCGCGAAGGCGCCCCGCAGGGCGCGGACGGCCCGGAATTTGCCCCCGCCGCGCGCGCTCATTTGCGCAGGCCCTCCAGGGAGAGATAGACGCGATCCTCGCCCATGTAAGTCGAAGTCTGGAGGGTGAAGGCGGCGTCGACCCGATCGCCCTTGGCGACGGCCTCGGCCCACTCCTTCCGGTTCCAGCCGAGCGCTTCGAGGATCCGGCCGTCCCTCCGGAGGAGGAGCTTGACGTGCTTGTCCTTCAGCGTCTGGGGCGCCGCGGCGACTTCCGCGCCCCGAACCATGAACACCGGCCGGGGATTCCCCACGCCGAACGGGTCGAGGAGGGCGTGGCTCTCCAGGAAGCCGCCGGTGATGTCGGTGAAGGCGAGCTCGGCGTCGATCGCGATCCGGCGCTTGAGCTGCTCCTCCGTGATCCGGGCCTCGGCCACGGCGTTGGCCGCCTCCTTGAACGCCGGGAGGTCCTCGCGCTTGAGCGTGCAACCCACGGCATGGACGTGGCCGCCGTAGGAGACGAAGAAGCGGCGGCACTCGTCCAGGCAGTCGATGAGCGAGAAGCCGGAGATGCTCCGGCCCGAGCCGACGGCCTTGCCGTCGTCGAGGGAGAAGAGGATGACCGGACGGTTGTAGGCCTCCTTGATCCGGGAGGCGACGATGCCGATGATCCCCCGGTGCCAGGCGTCGCACCCCAGGATGAGGATCTTGTGCTTGCGGGCGAGCCCGCCCTCGTCCACCAGGGCGGCGGCCTGCTTGAAGATCTCGTCCTCGGTCTTCTGCCGGCGGCCGTTGAGCTCGTCCAGGCCCTTGGCCAGGGCCCGAGTCTCGTCGGGGGCGGTGGCGAAGAAGAGCCGCACGGCGAGCTCGGTCCGGCCCATGCGGCCCGCGGCGTTGATCCGGGGCCCGATCCGGAAGCCGACGTCGCCCTCGGAGATCCGCCGGCCCGTCAGGCCGCAGACGTCGATGAGGCTTTTCAGCCCGGGGTTCGCCACGTCGCCGAGCTCGCGCAGCCCGAGCTTGACGAAGATCCGGTTCTCGCCCTTGAGCTCGACGACGTCGGCCACCGTGCCGATCGAGGCCAGCTTGAGGTAGTGGCGCAGGAGCGCCGTCCGGCCGGTGCGCTGGAGCAGGGCCTGGACGAGCTTCGCCACGACGCCCACGCCGGCCAGATAGCGGTAGGGATAACCGCTCGCCTCGAGGATGGGGTCGAGGACGGCTAAGGCCGCGGGAAGCTCCGGGCCGGGCTTGTGGTGATCGGTGACGATCACGTCGATTCCCCTCTCCCGGGCGAGGCGGACGAAGCCCAGGGCCTTGATGCCGCAATCGACGCTGATCACGAGCGCCGCGCCGCGCTCGGCCGCGACGCCGACGTGCTCGTCCTTGATCCCGTATCCGTCCGTGAGGCGGTCGGGAATGAAATAGTCGACGGTCGCGCCCATGGTGGAGAGGGCCCGGTGGAGCATGACCATGGAGAGGATGCCGTCGACGTCGTAGTCGCCGAAGATCAGGATCTTCTCCCGCCGCTCGACTGCGGCCAGGATCCGGTCCACGGCCGCCGCCATGCCGTCCATCAGGAAGGGGTCGTGCAGGTCCTCGAGCCGGCTGTAGAGGAAGCGCCGGGCCTCCTCGGGATCGAGAATCCCGCGGTTGGCCAGGACCCGGGCGATAGGCAGGGGAATGCCCAGCGCCTCGGCCAGGCCCGGGGCCTCGGGGCGCGGATCGGCCACTTTCCAAACAGACTCATCCATCGCGGCTTCAAATTTATCACAATCCCCCGGAAAAGCCCACGTTCGCCCCCCGGGGAAACCTATTCCCGCGCGGAAGCGTATATTAGGACGGAGACACTCATGTTCAGGAGGGATTTATGAACCATCGTTTCGCGCGCGCCGCGGCGCCGCTTCTGGCACTCGTCCTCTTCACCCTGATTTTCGCCGGCCCCGTCCCGGCCCGCGCCGAGGATCGTCCTCTCTGGCTGCGCTATCCGGCGGTCTCGCCCGACGGGCAGACGATCCTCTTCTGCTCCAAGGGCGACATTTATAAGGTGCCCGCGGC
>JGI20214J51650_10002321_pt1 | contig 12005 bp, 12 predicted proteins | sample WetSurMetagenome_FD_51650 | JGI IMG/M metagenome (IMG submission 51650)
ACCACGAAGAGCATCACCGCCGAGAGCGGGTCCAGAACGAAGAGCCACTCCACCGCGAACTTGCCCGCGTGCCCGAGCCCCGTGGTGAAGTCCCCCACCGGCAGCCACGACGCCAGGTGCAGCGCGAAGCTGTGGTGCGCCGCGTCCGCCGTGATGTTGGAAGGCAGGCCCGTCAGCGACGACCAGTTCGTGCTCGCCAGCGTCACGATGTTCCACAGCGCCAGCAGCAGCGACAGCGCCGTGGACCCAAGAGCCACCGCCGAGATCGGACCCAGCTTGTGCTCGCGCTCCCAGCGCCATCCGATGCACCCGTTCACCAGCGCGCCGAGAAGCGGCAGCACCGGGATCAGCCAGAGGAGAGAGACCGACGTCATGCCTTACCCCCTCAGCTCGTGAGCTTCGTCGACGTTGGCGGTGTGCTTGAGGCGGTAGAGCGCGATCAGGAGGCCCAGGCCGATGGCCGCCTCGCCCGCCGCCACGGCGATGAGGAAGATGGTGAAGACCTGCCCCGTGAGGTTCCGCCAGAGGCCGGAGAAGGCGATGAAGTTGATCCCCGCGGCGGCGAACATGAGCTCGATGGAGAGCAGGATCACGATGAAGTTCCGCCTCGCCATGACGCCGAAGAGGCCCAGGCAGAAGAGGATGAACCCGAGGATGACGAGCGCGGCGGTGCTCACCTCACACCTCCTTCTTGGCGAGGAAGACGGCGCCGAGGGCGGCCACGAGCAGGAGCACGGAGGCCGCCTCGAAGGGGTACAGGAAGTCGCCGTAGAGGACGGAGGCGATCTGCTGGGTGTTGCTCCCGGACCTGGCCGCCGCCTGCGCCGCGAGGGCCGCCTTGGCCGCGTCGGCCTGGGCGTCGGTGGCGACCATCATGATGCGGGCCTGGGGTTGGGCCACGTACTCGGCCCGGTAGAGCTTGTGCCCCATCCAGAGGAAGAGCACGAGGACCAGGATGAACACCGGCCACGCCTGGAACTGCACCTGGCGCGTGAGGCGCAGGGCCTCGTTGTCGGTGAGCATGATACCGAAGATGTAGAGGACCAGGATGCCGCCCGCGTAAACGAGCACCTGGACGGCGGCCACGAACTCCGCCTTCAGAGCAAGGTACAGGATGGCCACACCGATGAAGCCCACGAGGAGCGAGAGCGCCGACGAGATGGGGCTCCGCGAGAGCACCACCCCCAGGGCGCAGGCCACGATGAAGCCTGCAAGGACTATCCAGAGAACCGTCATCCCCTCCTCCGAGCGGCCCCCGAGACCGCTACCTCTTTACGGGCACGTTCCCCAGGACGTTCCAGCGGTACTGCTTCTGGTCCAGGTCGTAGGGAAGCGTTTCCTTGTCGAAGAGCAGGTCGTCGAAGTTGTAGACCACCATCTCGTACTCGTGCGAGTGGTGGATGGAACCCGTGGGGCAGGGGTCAACGCAGAGGCCGCAGTGGAGGCAGTGCTCCTGGTTGAGGTAGAACTGCGCCGGGCGCTTGTCGGTCTTGAAGACCTCCTTCGACGGTGGGAAGACCTTGATGCACCCCTCGGGGCAGGCCTTCTCGCACATCCGGCACGAGATGCAGGTCTCGATCTCCACGTGGAGCCGGCCCTTGGTGCGGTAGGGCAGCACGGGACGGACGTCCGGGTAGAGCTCGGTGACCTTGGGCTTGAACATGTACTTATTGGTGACCACCATGCCCTTGATGAGCTCCCAGAAGGTCACCATCTTGATAAAGCGAGCGGCAGCGTTCATCGGCTCACCTCAACAGCCAGAGCTTGAGCAGGGCCACCAGCATGAGGTTGCCCAGCGCGATGGGTAGGAGGACCACCCAGCCGACCCGCAGGAGCTGGTCGTACCGGTACCTGGGCCAGGTGGCGCGGATCCAGATGAAGAAGTAGGCGAAGAGGGCCCCCTTGACCGCGAAGGAGAGGACGCCCAGCACGGAGGCCAGGTTCGGGTGCGCCGCGTAGAGCGCGGCGTCCTTCACGAAGGGGATGTCGTAGCCGCCCATGAAGAGGCTCGCGGCCACGACGCTGATGAGCACCACGTTGGCGTACTCGCCCACGAAGTAGAAGGCGAAGCGCATGCCCGAGTACTCCGTGTGGAAGCCGATGATCTCGCTCTCGCCCTCGGGCAGGTCGAAGGGCGTCCGGTTGCTCTCCGCAACCGCAGACACGAGGTAGACGCCGAAGGCGATGAGGCCCGGGAAGAGGAAGTACCATCCGAGGTTCTGCTGGGCCGCCACGATGTCGCTCAGGCGGAAGGAGCCCGCCAGGAGGATGACCGTGAGGATCGAGAGGGTGAGCGGGATCTCGTAGGCGAGCATCTGGCTCGCCGAGCGGAGGCTCCCCATGAGCGGGTACTTGGAGCCCGACGCCCAGCCGCCCAGGATGATGCCGAAGATGCCCAGGGAGGAGAGGGCGAGGATGAGCAGGATGCCCAGGTCCACGTCCGCCACCACGAAACCGTGGGTGTTGCCGGCGGGGGTGACCCAGGGGAGCGCCCAGGAGATGACCGCGAAGCCCGCGATGGCGGGCGTCATGACGAAGATGGGCGCGATCTTGAAGAGGAAGGGCCTCGCGTTCGTGGGGACGATGTCCTCCTTGAGCAGGAGCTTGAGGCCGTCGGCCACGGGCTGGAGCAGGCCCAGCGGCCCCACGCGGTTCGGGCCCAGGCGGGACTGGAAGAAGGCCAGCACCCGGCGCTCGAACCAGACCAGGTACGCCACCACCGTGAAGACGGGGACCAGCAGGATTACGATCTTGATGAGCGGCCAGCCGATGACGTCCATCAGGGTCTGAAAGTTCATGGCCCCCCCCTACCTGTCCACTTCGCCGAGCACGATGTCGAGGGAGCCGATGTTGGCCACCACGTCGGCGATGAGGCCGCCGCGACACATGGTCTCGATGCCCTGGAGGTTCACGAAGGAGGGCGATTTGATGTGCAGCCGGTAGGGCTTCTCGGCCCCGTCGCTCACGATGTAATACCCGAGCTGGCCCTTGGCCGCCTCCACCGTGTAGTACGCCTCGCCGGCGGGCGGGCGGATGATGCGGCCCACCTTGCCCTTGAGCTCACCCTCGGCGGGCATGCCGTCGAGGGCCTGGCGGATGATGCGCACGCTCTGGCGCATCTCGCGGATCCGGCACATGTACCGGTCGAAGACGTCGCCGTTCTGGCCCAGGGGCACCTCGAAGTCGAAGTCCTCGTAGGAGGAGTAGGGCATGGCCTTGCGGACGTCGAAGTTCACGCCCGAGCCGCGCAGCGTGGGGCCGCTCAGGCTCAGCGCGGTGGCGTCCTTGGCGGAGATCACGCCCACGCCCTTGGTACGCTGGACCCAGATCCGGTTGCCCGTGAGGAGGGTCTCGTAGTCGTCGATCTTCTTGGGGAGCTCCTCCAGGAGCCGGTAGCAGACGGGCACCCAGCCCTTGGGGAAGTCGAAGCGCACGCCCCCGATGGGGTAGGCGTTCTGGAGGAGGCGCTGGCCGAGCATGGCCTCGAAGAGGTCGAGGATGGCCTCCCGCTCGCGGATGCCGTAGAAGAGCATGGACTGCGCGCCCACATCGAGGGCATGCGTCCCGAGCCAGAGGAGGTGGTTGGCGATGCGCTGGAGTTCGTCCAGGACCACCCGGATGTACTGGGCTTTCTTGGGGACCTCCAGGTTCAGGAGCTTCTCCACCGCGCCCACGTAGCCGTGGCAGTTGAGGACCGCGCCTACGTAGTCGAGGCGGTCGAAGATCGGCGTGGCCTGGGTCCAGGTGCGGTACTCGGCCCACTTCTCGATGCCGCGGTGGAGGTACCCGAGGACCGACTCCATGGACACCACGCGCTCGCCGTCGAGCTGGAGGATGGCGCGGTAGACCCCGTGGGTCGCCGGGTGCTGCGGCCCCATGTTGAGCTCGTAGGTCTTGGTCTCCATGACCTCGCGGAGCGGGGAGGTGAAGGCTTCCCCCGTGTGTTCAGCGGCCATGGCGTCTCTCCTCGACGATCTTCTGGGCTTCCTCCAGGTCCTCGGGAAGGTAGACCGGCTTGCCGTAGCGGTTGGCCCGGATCATCTCCTCCTGGGCGCCTCCGAGGGGGAACTCCTTGCGGAGCGGGTGCCCCTCGAAATCGTCGGGCAGGAGGATGACCTTGAGGTTGGGGTGACCCAGAAAGACGATGCCCAGAAGGTCGTGGGCCTCGCGCTCCATCCAGTCGGCCCCGGGCCAGACGTGGATGGCCGTGGGACAGGCCTCGCCGTCGTCGAGCTGGGCCTTCACGCGGAGGGACTGCTTGTGGGTCATGGACCAGAGGTGGTAGACCACCTCGAACTTCTTGTCGTTGTTGGGGTAGTGCGCCCCGGTCATGTCGCTCAGGTAGTCCATGGCGCAGTCCGCGTCGTCGCGGAGGAACTGGAGGACCTCCACGAGGCGGGCCTTGGGCACGAGCACGGTGGCTTCCTTGCAGGAGCTCTTCACGCCGGCGACGGCGTCGCCGAAGGTGGCGGCGAGCCGCTCGGTGACGGGGGTGGTGACCACCTCCCCGGTGGGCTCCCACTTCTTGGGGGCGGGCGGGGCGGCGGGCTTGGCGGCGGCCGGGGCCGCGGGCGCGGCGGGCTTCTCGGCCGGCGCCGGCGCGGATTCGGCGGCCTTGGGGGCCTCCGGCGTCCCGGGCTCCTTCGTCTCCTCGGTCATGGCGCTACCCCTTCAGGATCTGGCTGCTCTGGACCGTGTGACCCTTGGCTTCGTACTCCGCCACGATGTCCGCGATCTCTTCGCCCTTGGCCATCCAGCCCTTGGTGGCGCGGTCTTTCAGAACACCCAAGGCCATGGGATCCTGGGCCACCTTGGGGTTCTTGATCTTCTCCTGCAGCTTCAAGAGGGCGTAGATGAGCGCCTCGGGCCGCGGCGGGCAGCCGTTCACGTAGACGTCCACCGGCACGATGCGCGCGGCGCCCTGCAGCACGGCGTAGTCGTCGTAGGGGCCGCCCTGGATGGCGCAACTGCCCATGGCGATGACCCACTTGGGCTCGGGCATCTGGTCGTAGAGGCGCTTCACGATGGGCGCCATCTTCAGGGAGATGGTACCCGCGATGATCATCACGTCCGACTGCCGGGGCGAGGGCCGCATGACCTCGGAGCCGAAACGGGACATGTCGTAGCGCGAGCACATGGCGCTGATCATCTCGATGGCGCAGCACGCCAGGCCGAAGGTCATGGGCCAGAGGCTGTTGGCCCTGCAGTAATTGAAGAGGCCGTCCAGTTTGGCCAGCCCCACCCAGGACGGGTAGGCGCCGGTCTCGTTGTCCGCGCTCATTTTTCCCACCTCAGCACGCCCTTCATCACGGCGTAGAGGTACGCCGCGAGGAGGAGCACCAGGAAGACGAAGACCTCCACCACGCCGAAGAGGCCCAGCTTGTTGAAGGCCACGGCCCAGGGCAGGAGGAAGACGGTTTCCACGTCGAAGACCAGGAAGACCACGGCCACCAGGTAGAAGTGGACGCTGATGTTGCCCCGTGGAGCATCGTGGATCTCGATGCCGCACTCGTAAGGCGCCATCTTCACCGGGTCGTATTTCTTGGGGCGGATGAACCAGCCGAGGATCATGGCTGCGGGAACGAGGATCAAGGCAATACCGAAGAAGATGCCCACCGGCACGTAGGACAGCACTGGATTCCCTCCCCCGGGGGCCGCGACGGTGCCCTCGGTCCCGAGTCGGTAAGGATACGGGAGGGGGCCGGGAGTGTCAAGGTAAACAGCGTGTTTTTAAAGGGGTGGGGCTTAAGCCCCAAGCGTGGCGCTGCCGGGTCTAGGCCCCTGAGGAGACGAGCCAGAGAGCCAACGAGCCAGGGAGGGCGGCAAGAAGGGAAAATGTTCCTGCCGGATGGCGGGGACGGAAGGAGCTGGAGAGCTGGGGAAGAAAAGGCAGCGCCAGCGAGATCGAGAACTAGACGCTTTCCAGCTTGGCGATCTTGGCGACGAGCTTCTTCCGCCCGAACCTGTTGAAGGAGACGGTGACCTTCAGGTCGTCCCCGGCGCCCTCGGTGCTGAGGACGATCCCGAAGCCGAACTTGGGGTGGTGCACTCGGCCGCCCGTCCGGAAGGCCGGGGCCGCCTGGGCCTTCTGCTGGGCCTGGGCCACGAGGGCCGCGGCCTCCAAGAGGTTCGCCGGGGCCCGGCTCACGCCGCCCACCTCCTCCACGAGGAGGGGCGGGATCTCGCGCAGGAAGGGCGAGGGCAGGCGTTCCTGGGGCACCCCGAAGACGTAGCGCTGGCGGGCCCACGAGAGGTGGAGCATGTCCATGGCCCGGGTCATGCCCACGTAGCAGAGGCGTCGCTCCTCCTCCACGCCCTCTTCGGTGCGGGAGGAGAGGGTGTGCGGGAAGAGCTCGTACTCCAGGCCCGAGAGGCACACGATGGGGAACTCGAGCCCCTTGGCGGCGTGGATGGTCATGAACTTGACCGAGTCGTGCCCGACCCCGTCTTTGATCTCGTCCTGGTCGCTCACCAGCGCCTGGCGCTCCAGGAAGAGGCGCAGGTCCCCGCCCTCCTCGCGGAGCTCGAACTCCCGCATGGCCGAGACGAGCTCCTGGATGTTCTCGATGCGGGCCTGGGGGTCCACGCCCGAGTCCGCCTGGCCCGTGAGGTACTCCACGTAGCCCGTGGCGCCCAGCACCCACTCGGCGAGGGCCGCGGGCGCCATGTTCCGCATGCGCGTCTGGATGGCCTGGATGATTTCGAGGAACCCTCGCACGGAAATCTTGGTCCGGGCGGGCAAGAGGTCCTCGTCCACGGCGATCTGCAGGGCCGAGAAGAGGGAGGTGCCGCGCTCCCTCGCGAGGGCTTCGAGCTGGTCCTGAGAGGCCTTGCCCACGCCGCGGGGGGGCACGTTGAGGATGCGCTGGAGGGCCACGCGGTTGAGGGGGTTACAGGCGAGCTGGAGGTAGCCCAGCACGTCCTTGATCTCCTTGCGCTCGTAGAACTTCACGCCGCCCACGACCTGGTAGGGGATGCGCCGGTTGAGGGCCGCCTCTTCGAAGGATCGGGACTGCGCGTTGGTGCGGTAGAGGACGGCCATCTGCTTCCACCCGTAGCGGGCGTGAAGGGTGGACAGGGTGTCCAGGACCCAGGAGGCCTCCTCGCGCTCGGTGGGGGCAGCGAAGAGCTTGGCCTTCACCCCGCCCTGGCGGTCGGTCCAGAGGTTCTTGCCCAGGCGCTGCGTGTTGCGTGACACGAGGGCGTTGGCCGCATCCAGGATGGGCTGGGAGGAGCGGTAGTTCCTCTCGAGCTTGATGACCCTCGCGTCCTTGAAGTCGCGGGAGAAGTCCAGGATGTTCTGGATGTCCGCCCCGCGCCACTTGTAGATGGACTGGTCCTCGTCGCCCACGGCGAAGATGTTGTGCCACCTCCCCGAGAGCGCCTTGAGGAGGCCGTACTGGATGCGGTTCGTGTCCTGGTACTCGTCCACGAGGATGTGCTGGAACTGCCGCTGGTACTTGTCCCGCACCTCGTCCTTCTCGTTGAGCAGGCGCAGGGAGAGGAGGAGCAGGTCGTCGAAGTCCACCGAGTTGGAAGAGGCCAGGCGGCGCTCGTAGTCGCGGTAGACGGGCGCGATGGAGAGGGCGAAGTGGCCCTGCGCCTTGGCCGCGAAGTGCTCCGCGTCGATGGCGTCGCACTTGGCGCGGCTGATGGCCGAGGCCACCGCCCGGGGCTGGAAGTTCTTGTCCGAGAGGCCGCGCTCCCTCAGGAAGTGCTTCACCAGGCCCTGCGCGTCGTCCGCGTCCAGGATGGTGAAGTCCCTCGTGAGGGGCCCGCCGAGGGCCTCCACGTCGGCCCGTAGGAGGCGCGCGCAGATGCCGTGGAAGGTGCCCATCCACAGGAAGGGGAGGGCGTCCTTCTTCATGAGGCGGCAGACGCGCTCCCGCATCTCGCCGGCCGCCTTGTTGGTGAAGGTCACCGCCAGGATGTTGTGCGCCGAAACGTGCTTCTCGGTCAGCAGGTAAGCGATGCGGTGGGCGATGACGCGCGTCTTGCCCGAACCCGCGCCGGCCAGGACGAGCACCGGGGTGCCCTCGTGCGTGACCGCTTCCCGCTGCTCGGGGTTGAGGTGGTCCAGGAGGGGGTCCGACACCGTTGGGGACCTCGTTTCCAATGAAAAGGGGCGCTCGCGCGCCCCTCGACGAGATGAATGTGGTGGCGGGACCGACGGGGCTCGAACCCGCGACCTCCGACGTGACAGGCCGGCGCTCTAACCAAACTGAGCTACGATCCCACCAGACGATTGATAGTACATGAGGCGGTCCCCCGCGTCAACCCCATACTTGACAGCAGATGCGCGCTTGGGTAAAATCCGCTTTCCACTGGGGAGTAGTTCAACTGGTGGAACGCCTGGCTCTGGACCAGGATGTTGGGGGTTCGAGTCCTCCCTCCCCAGCCACGAGTTTTGTCTGGCCCGTTCGTTCAGCGGTTAGGACACCGGCCTCTCACGTCGGTAACAGGGGTTCGATTCCCCTACGGGCTACCAAGTCACTGAGAGGGGGGCGAAATCGCCCCCCTCTCAGCGTTCCGGTCGCTTCGCTCCCTGCACTGCTCTCCCCCCACTTATGGCTGCGCCCAAGGGCCCATCCGGAAATAGGACAAGGCCGCGACGGTGGCTGGCCGGGATGCATGGCGAGGAAGCGAGCGAAGGCCGATGCGGTGCCATCGGATGAGCGAGCTGACAAAGCCAGGCGCCCGGACAGCCCCGTCCCTTCGGGCGCAGGCGGCGGGCGTCGCATGGCCGCGTTGTCCTCTCTTGACAGGGCACCACCCTGCCTGCGGTCGGCCGCCTCGCCCTGCTCGCCCGACGCCACACGCGCGGCCATGCCCTATTGCCCGGATTGGCCCTCACGCGGGCAAAGCCCGTCGTACGGCGCACTCCTGGGAATGAAACAAGGGGCGGTTGTGACGACTGGCGGATCTTGGGGCGCGCCCTTATTTCTGGGGCGCCTCTGGGCGGATGGACTGGATCATCTCCCTCAGGGTGCCGAGGGGCGGGGAGAACGTGTCGTCCGCCAGGGCGTTCACCTTCTGCTCCGCCTGGAGGTAGTAGTCCTTGACCCTGGCCTCGTCCGCCGACGTGAGATCGGGGCCCGGGACCGGCAGGGACGGCTGGGCCAGGGGCACGTGGCCGACGATGTAGTAGCGCCCGTCTTTGCTCAGCCCCACGAAGGTGAACTCGAGGTCCGGGTTGCCGATCTGTGCGGCCTCTTGGACGCACGTCGTGACGTACTGGATACCGGAGCACCAGGGGGTGTCGATCCTCTGGAACTTCGCATGGATCGTCTGCGCACAATCTACGCAGTTGAAATCGGGCAGGTTGCCGCTCACTCCGGGTACGAATCGGCCGTTTCCAAGCAGCGACCGGAGCTCCGCGGCGTCCCGAGCCAGGTTCGGATACGCCTTCTGGAAGTCGGGCACCCCGGAATCCTGAAGCGGGACGATTCTGATCCAGGCACCCTCGCTCCCCCAGCGCTCACCCTCTGTGAGGAAGGCGGGTGGGATTGGGGCGAAGCTGATCTTCGTCCTCGCGGGACCGACGTCCAGGGGGATGTCCGTCCCGTTCTCTGCCGCGGTGAGCCTCGGCTCTTCCGTGATCCGGAACTCCTTGCCGAAGGCCGCCGGATCGTAGTCGACGACGAAACCCGATCCCTGCGCCGAGGTCTGGAGATGGTCGGTCGGCGGGGCGGCGTGCCGGCACCCGGTGAGGAGGACGATGGCGAGGAGCGCCGGCGTCGCCGCGCGGCCGAGGTTCATGCTCCTCTATCCCAGCAGCGCCGGCAGGGTGTCCTGCTGCTTCCCGCTGACGACGGCCTCGCCTTCCTTGACGTGCACGTTGATCTCGTTGCGGAAGCCGAAGCGGCCGGGCAGGTAGATGCCGGGCTCGATGGAGAAGAGCGTGTGGGGCAGGAGCTGGCGCGTGTCGCGGGTCTCGTAGTCGTCCATGTTGGCGCCGTTGGCGTGGTCCTCTTCGAAGATGGAGTGCCCCGTCCGGTGGATGAAGAACTCGCCGTAGCCCCCGGCGTCGATGACGTCCCGCGTGGCCCGGTCCACCTCCCAGCCGCAGACGGTCCGCCGGGCCACCTCCTTGGCCTTCGCGATGCCTGCGTCGCGGGCGTCCCTGACGAGCTCGAAGACCTTCTGCTGCTCGGCGGGCGCCTGCTTGCCCGTCCAGGCGCACCACGTGATGTCGGCGTACATGGAGCCCGGCGCGCGCTTCTTGCCCCACAGGTCGAGGAGGAGCACCTGGTCGGGACCGATGAGCGAGCAGCCCTCGGGGCCCGGCTCGTAGTGGGGGTCCGCCGCGTGGGCGTCTACGCCCACGATGGGCGCGGCCTCGGCGAAGAGGTCCCCCTTCTCCATGAAGGCCACCATCTCCTGCTGAAGGGCGTACTCGGTGAGCGCCTCTTTGGCCTGGAGGGCCGCGCGCACGCGGGCGAAGGCCATGTCCACGGTGTCGAGGAGGACCGCCATGGCGGCGTAGTGGGAGGCCTCCTGCTCGGGGCTCATGGTGACCTCGAATCTCGCCACCAGGTCGCCGGAGGAGACGAGCTCGAGCTTGAGGGTCCGCAGGAACTCCCCGGTGCCGGCGTCGAGCTTGCCCAAGGCGGGCACGATGCCCATGGGCGAGTACTGGCACGCGACCCGCTTGGAGCCTGAGAAGATGTCCTTGAGGAGGGACTGCCACTCCTGCCACTTGCCGTAGAGGCGCTGGCGGCCCGGGAGGGCGTCCAGGGCGTGGGGCTCGATGCCGTGGTTGAGTTTGATGGGCTCGCCCTGGGCCGGGATGATGTAGAACCAGCGGCGCGTCACCATGGCCCCGTCGGAGAGGCCGAGAACCTTGCTGGCGATGGGGTCCGAACCGCGGAAGTTCGCGAAGAACCACGCGTCCACACCCTCCGCGCGGAGCGCCTCCTGAATCCTTCTTAAACGGTCCTCGTTCATGGTAGAATCGCCCTCCTGTAATGATTATGGCCCAACGTATCTGCCGGAGGAAGCCTGGTCGCCAGAATTTCGGATCGCCGGACTGACCGGCCGCCCGTTCGCTCCCGTCACCCGATGACTTCTTTCGGAGCCTTTCCCTTGGAACACTCCCTCTTCAGAACCCCCGTGGCCGTCCGCTTCAAGGACATCGACGCCATGGGCCACGTGAACAACGCGGTCTACGCCACCTATTTCGAAGAGGCGCGCGCCGCCTTCTCTCGCCAGATCCTGGGCCTGGACAGCCTGGACGCTTTCGACTTCGTGGTGGCACGCCTCGAGATCGACTTCCGCCGCCCCCTCCTCTACGGCGAGGACCTCGAAGCCGCCCTCTGGGTCGGCCGCCTCGGCCAGCGCTCCTTCACCCTCGAGTACCGCCTCACCACGGGAGCCGAGACGGTGGCCGAGGGGCGCTCCGTCCAGGTGTTCTACGACTACGCCTCCGGCGTCCCCAAGGTGATCCCCCAGGGCTTCCTCGATCGGACCGCCCCCTTCCTCGCGAAAGAGGCCTCCTGATGCTCCGGCTGCGCGACGTTGAGATCCAGGGCTTCAAGTCCTTCGCGGAGAAGACCCGCATCCCCTTTCCCGGGGACATCCTCGTGGTGGTGGGCCCCAACGGCGCGGGCAAGAGCAACGTCACCGACGCCGTCCTGTGGGCCCTCGGCGAGCAGAGCGCCAAGGCGCTGCGCGGCAAGAAGATGGAGGACGTGATCTTCAACGGCACGCCCAAGCGCCCGCCGGCGGGCTCGGCCCAGGTGCTGATCACCTTCGAGGACACGGACGGAACGCGGTACCAGGTGGGCCGCCGCCTCCTGCGCTCCGGCGACAGCAGCTACCTCATGGACGGGCGCACCGTCCGCCTGAAGGACGTGCACGACTTCCTCATGCGCTACGCCATCTCCACGCAGGGCAACTACCTCGTGGAGCAGGGCGAGGTGGCCGCGCTCCTCAAGGCCAACCCCGAAGAGCGGCGCATGATCTTCGAGGAGGTGGCGGGAATCGCCCACTTCAAGGAGAACCGC
>JGI20214J51650_10002322_pt1 | contig 11999 bp, 10 predicted proteins | sample WetSurMetagenome_FD_51650 | JGI IMG/M metagenome (IMG submission 51650)
AGGGAGCCTCGAAACGGACCAGGAGTTTCCATTTTGATTGAAGCCAGGGCTACGGCAAACCTCAGGGACTCCTGAACAGGATAATCCATTCTCCTGGCCAGGTAGGCTCCTGTGGTCGTGTCCCCGCGACCGGTTCTCCCCTGCGAGCTCCGNTTGGTAAATGTTTCGAAATAGGTTTTCCCTTTACACCGTACGAAGGCTCCGTCTGAAGAGGTCATAATCGTCTCGAGAGATCCCCATTGCTCCACCAGCCTGGCTGCTTCTTCCATGTTACGGGTTCCGGTCAGCACCTCCGCTTCAACGATGTCAAGCTTCACGATATCGGCTAGGCCAACGATTTCTCTTTTGTCCGGTACATCTCTAAAATGAATGACGCCCGTCCGGGTATCCACTTGGCGCACAAAGTTTTGCAGGTCGACGGATAAGCGAAATCCCAGTTGTTTCAAGTGCCGCATGAACTCTAGGGTAAACTCGCGGTCCGTCAGGGCTCCAAGATGAACCAAGCCGGACTCTATAGGAGGCACATCGGCATTCACAAAAAAGCCGGCATTTTGACTTTGAACCATCATCCTATCATCCACATTTCCGGTAGGGTGGACGACACGCATGTGGGTGGTCGAAGGAGTGGGCTGCAAATACACGTCAANCCCAGCGGCTTTCAAGGGTTCGAGCAAATGCGCATCTTTTTCGGCCATCCTCGTAACAAGGGCGATTCTCTTCTTCGACCAACAGGCTGCAAAGGCTCCAAAGTACGGAGCGCCTCCGGGTACGCCATGAGCGGAGCCCTCCTTCGCCTCGATTTCATCAATCGTCACATGACCCATGAATACCAAATCATAGTGATTCATTTCGACTCCTGTCTCTCGACCCCAGCCAAACAGCCTACCCCACTCGATACCCTTCTTGGCTTGGCCGGGCCCCGATGCGATTGCAGATGCTTTCGGACAACTCAATCAAATACAATCACATTCCGCAAAGCCTGCCCTTTTTCTACCGCTTCTATGGCCTCGTTGATTCGCTCCAGAGGATAGCGAGCGGTGATCAGTTCGTCCAATTTGAGACGGCCGTGCTGATACAGATTGATCAAACGCGGAATGGCTACACTCACGCGGGTGGATCCCATGAAGCTGCTCAGAACCCGCTGCTCACCACGTACAAAGGGATTGAATTGAAACGATGCGGTTGCTCCGGGCGCCGAGAGACCAACGAGGATGACGGTTCCTCTTCGGCGGGTCAGAGCAAGAGCCTGAGTCACGGCCGCAGCATTGCCAACCGTAACAAACACGTAGTCAGCTCCCCGACCGGAGGTAAGCTCCTTGACCGCCTCTTCCGCTTTCTTCTGGTCAGCGGCATTGACGAGGTGTGTAGCGCCGAAAGCACGCGCAGCCTTCAACTTATTGTCCAAAAGGTCCATCGCGACGATGGGGTGTGCTCCGGCCAATGCTGCGCCTTGGACCGAATTGAGCCCTACCCCGCCGGTTCCTATGATGACGACGCTGCTGCCGGGTTCAACTTGCGCCGTGTGGATCACCGCCCCCACACCGGTAATGACCCCGCAAGCCAGCAAGGCGGCTCGATCCAAAGGCAAATTTTCAGGCACTCGCACAACCTGAGATTGATCGACGATGCAATACTCTGCAAAGGCGGCCGTCCGCACACCCTGGTTTACCACTTCACCACGCCTGTTGCGCAACCGGCTCTCCCTGTTGAGGGCAAACTGCCCCTCACAGAGGTGCGGAAAACCAAGCGTGCAATAAAAGCATCGGCCACAGGATCTCAAGGGACACACCACAACACGGTCTCCAGGCTTCGCCAGACTCACATTTTCGCCCAATTCTTCAACAATGCCGCCGGCTTCATGGCCGACCACAACCGGCACATTCGTAGACCCCTCCCCTCTGAGGGCGTGAAGGTCACTGTGGCAGATTGCCGTCGCGGCCAGCCGAACTCCCACTTCGCCTTTCTTAGGCGGATCAATCTCCAGCTCTTCGATCGTTAAAGGTTTTCCAAATTCATAGCAAACAGCAGCTTTCATCGAGACCTCCTTTTTCCCTTTCNGTATAGTTGNCTGGTTTCCCGGCCGCAGCCGCAGGCCTCCGCTTTGCTTACCATTCCTTTCGGTCCAGGGGCTTGTTTTGAGGTGTGCGCCGGAATGTCGCACGATCAAAGCCAAGGGCGGCAGCCTTGTCGAGCGCTATCTGAAGCAAGGCGTCATCCAGGGCCGGTGTTCTCGATAACACCCAACCATATTTCCGGCTTGGTTCACCGATTAGAACCCACCGGTAATTGGGATCGAGCGCCAAAATCCAGTAGTCCCCATAAAAGGGGCGAAAAAAGCTGACCCGCAGCTTCGCGTTGCGGCTGCCTTCGACCACCTTCGCAAGGCCGTTGGCTTCTTCAATTCCGCCATCCGCCTTGCGGCAGCGATTCCGCACACGGACAACATCGCCATCCAAACGATAACTCGCCTGAGTGTCAGCCACACACATGGACTGAAAACTGTTCGGTAGGAGGGCGATTTCATACCACTCGCCCATGTACCGGGCAAGGTCGACCGATTCGGCCGTGGGTAACGGTACGGGAGGCCCAAGCGTGCAGCCTGCCAAACCCGCGAACAGGAGGGCTACGGCAAACCTGCAAATGCGTGTAAAGAGGATCATCGCATCTCTCCTAATGCAAGCGATTANGCGCAGACCCGACGATACCAGATTTCATAACCGGCTTCCACAGAAGTTCTGCCCGAGTAATAGTTCTTGACACNAGCCGCTAATGGCTTTATATTAGAACCACTTTAGATCCGGTTTTGGTTGTCATTCCCAGAGCCTACAGAAAAAGGCNTCTGGGATTTTTTTAGGGAGGAACATGGCAAGGCAGAGTAAAAACAAGTTCTTGAAGCGNCAAAAAGAGTTTGACCGCATGAAAAAAGCAAAGGAAAAAATGGAACGNNGGCACGGCAAGAAAGANAAAGAAACGGAGGAGACCGTCGCCNCAGAAACCCTCGATCAATCCGATCAGGCTTAGAACAGCTTCAATCCATCAGTGTCCATCCAGAAATCAATAATTCCCGAATGAGCACTAACGTCTTCCGCCCCTCTTGGGCCGGCAGGACCAGAAAAACATCTCACTTAGATCAGAAAAGGAGTATTAGTGAATTTCGAATCATTTCAGCTACATCATCGAATCGAATCCGGCATAGAAGCCCTCGGCTACACAGAGCCCACATCGATTCAAACTCAATGCATTCCGTCCATTCTCCAGGGCAGGGACCTCATGGGGATGGCCCAGACCGGCACGGGTAAAACAGCCGCGTTTGCGCTTCCGATTTTGCAACACCTGCTGTCAGGGCCGCGAAAGGTTGTCCGAGCCCTGATCATNGCNCCGACACGGGAACTGGCGGAACAGACCCGGGAGGCTTTCGGCCAGCTGGGCGGATACACAAAGCTCAAAAGCGTCAGTGTTTACGGCGGGGTGGACAAGAATCCCCAAATCAAGAAGCTCCGTGACGGAGCGGAAATCGTGGTGGCTTGCCCGGGGCGCCTGCTTGATCTCATGGATCAGCGGGTGATCGATCTCACCCACGTTGAAATCCTTGTATTGGACGAATCAGACAGAATGTTCGACATGGGCTTTTTGCCGGATGTGCGGAAGATCCTGAAACGGATACCTGAAAAGCGGCAGACGTTGCTCTTCTCGGCGACCATGCCTGATGACATCCGGCACTTGGCGAGAGAAGTCCTCCTCGACCCAGTGATTGTTCAAGTGGGAGAGAGCGTCCCGGTGTCCACGGTTTCTCATGCTGTTTATCCGGTGGAGTCGCACCTCAAAACAGCGCTGCTCATGAAAATCCTGGAGCGCACAGAGGCGGAGTCCGTACTGATCTTTACCCGCACAAAAGACCGCGCTACACGGCTCGCGTCGCGGATGAAAAAGGCCGGATTCCCCGTAGCGGAACTCCAGGGTGATCTGTCGCAGAAGCAACGCCAGAGAGCACTCAACGGCTTCCGTGACGGTACCTACCGGATGCTCGTTGCTACGGACATCGCAGCACGCGGCATCGATGTTTCACGGATATCGCATGTGATCAATTACGACATGCCCGACACCGTGGATGCCTACACCCATCGTATAGGCCGAACCGGCCGGGCTGCCAGAACCGGCGACGCTTTCACTTTTGTGAGCCGCAAGGAGAGCGCCTTTCTCTGGAGCATTGAAAATGTTATCGGAGAAAAGCTGGAGACACGCACTCTGGAGGACTTTGATTACGCGGTGCCTGCTCCGAAAAGCGGCGGCGGCACCAGTGGTTCCCGATACTCCGAGGTCCGCCGAAGGCCGGCTGTTTCCCCGCTGGGAATCGTGCCCGCTTCAGGTCCGGCCAAAGGTTCGGAGAGCCTTTCAAAGAGAGCGCCTTTTGTTTATTCTGCAAGACCCAGAGGCCGCCGTTCCCGCCAGATGCGGGCATATTGAGTCCGGGCAAGGAATTGTGGTTTTTGATGCAGAAAAAACTATAAAATCGTATAAATATTTGTTATGATATTTCGAATTTTTTGAGAGGAGAGGCGATGAACATTTACGTTGGGAATCTATCTTACAGTGTGACGGAAGACGATTTACGACAGGCTTTTGAGGCATTCGGCCAGGTCGCGTCCGTTTCCATTATCAAGGACAAGTTCAGCAACCAGTCCAAAGGATTCGGATTTGTGGAAATGCCCTCGCAAGAAGAGGCTCAGGCGGCCATTTCCGGGATGAACGGCAAGGAATTGAAGGGGCGGGCGATGAATGTGAACGAGGCGCGGCCCCGTACCGACGACCGCCGGAGCGGCGGCGGCGGCGGCAGGCGACCTGGGGGCAGATCCCGTTTCTAGCAAGCGGTCTTCTCCCTTTTTTCCCTGCTTCTCTGATCAAGAAACGATAGCACGTTCTTGATGACAGGATCTTCGCGGCCTTTACCGGCCGCGCAAGGATTATCCTTGTCATCAAGGGACAGGAACGAGGGAAGGACAAGCTGCAGGCCTTGACACTCCTGGCTTGAGGATCATACTTTTGTGCAAGACAAAGCCCCGCCTCGCGGCGGGGCTTATAAGCTCGGCAAAAGCCGGGTTTTTTATTTTAGTGAATTCGAGACGAGTGTTCAAAGGAGCATTGGAGAGATGAAGATCGGACTCCTTGGTTTACCGAGGTCAGGAAAAACAACAGTTTTCAACGCGTTGACAAAGGCGGAAGCCCCCATGGCTCACTCCAATGGGAAGGCTGAACCAAATATCTCAGTGGTCAAGGTGCTCGACGAACGGGTCGACCGCCTGTCCGAAATCTACGATCCCAGGAAGACTGTCTATGCCACCGTGGAATTTGTAGACTTTGTCGGGCTTGCTGAATCCGCTGAAAGAAAAGACACCTTTTCCGGCGCTGCCATGGCTATGGTCAAGAACATGGACGCTCTGGCGCTGGTGGTGCGCAACTTCAGCGACGACCTGCTTGGCGTCTCAACTCCTCTGGAGGATCTTCGGAAGATCAATGACGAACTCACACTCTCTGATCTGATCGTGGTAGAGAACCGGCTTGAGCGAATCGAGAATGGCTACAAGCGGGGTCAGCGTACGGATGCTCTTCTCAGGGAGGAAAAGACCCTTCGGAGAATCTCAGAGCATTTGAACCGGAGCCAGCCGATCCGGGACCTTGACCTGTCCGCCGAGGAGGAAAGGGCAATTCGTGGGTTTCAGTTCCTCACCGAGAAACCGATCATGGTGATCTTGAATTCCGACGAAACCCGTTTTGGGAAGAACGGCTCTCTGATATCGGAAATCGAGAGTACGCACCGCGTCATCGAGTTTGCAGGCAAGTTCGAGATGGAACTGAGTCAACTCGGCGAAAAAGAAGCCGAGCTCTTTATGGAGGACATGGGTATCCCGGAATCCGCTTACCGCAGGGTGACCATCCTGGCCTATGAGATTCTGGGATACATCAGTTTCTTTACCGTGGGTTCTGATGAGGTGAGGGCGTGGAATGTCCGGCGCGGAGACACAGCCCTTGAAGCTGCTGCGGCGATCCACTCGGATCTTGCGCGTGGGTTTATCCGTGCGGAATGCTTCTCTTATGAGGCCTGTCTGCAATACGGCTCAGAAAAGCGCATCCGGGAAAAGGGACTCTTCCGCCTGGAGGGCAAGGATTACCGGGTCAAAGACGGGGATATTCTGAACATACGGTTCAATGTCTGAGCCTTTTGAGACGCTTAAAGCGACTGCACGGTGTCGATGCTGTAGCGTTTCGCAGGCATGGGCACCTTTTCTTGCGTTCCAAGCCTCCCGTCAGTCACTCCAGAAAAGGTACCCATACCCGCTCATTGCGTAGCGCTGAAGGCCGAGCGCTGACAGCTGTTTTATTCGTGAGAGTACTGCAAGTTCAGTTTTGATTTTGCCTTGGCCTTGACCATTTCCTCTCTGATCAGGAGAGGTTTGTACTGGAACTTGTTAAACATGTCGACTTGATCATCGTAGTGCGGGCTTTTTGTTCCGTCTCCTCTAACAAACCCGCTCGCTCCGGGCGGAACCACCATGACGCCCTCAGCCCCTCCCTGTTTCATTTCCACAATATGGTTCTCCGTGCCCCGTTCCATGAAGAAGGTCATCTTCACCATCGCCTGGGTTGTGGGGATGCCCATGATCGTGGTAGGTGCGTAGGGCATGGAGGTGACAGGCATTTTCCATGACGTCATGTCAGGGCAACCGAATTTCTTTTCCGCCCTGTCCAGACCCTCGATAAAGCTTTGAAGAAGTGTTTCGTCTTTCTGGCCGTTGAAATAATCATGCGAAAGAGGGTTAGGAGCCTTGTTGCCGAGAAGAGCCCGCAGGAAAAGAGGATGGCCGCCAGGATAACGCTTTCTCTTTTCCCAGTTAAAAGGCCCGCCCACGCTGCTTTCGCTAGCGCCCCAGTATTCTCCGAATTCGTCCTCGAAAGTGTTTTTCAAAGCAATGTCCCACCATGCATTGAAGATACTGAGACCCGGATCATCGTAAAGGCCGTCATCATTCGCATCGGACCAGGTGTCATCCCATGAAGCGAGCAGGTCATAAGCGATTGGAATCCGTGGGTCAGCGTTCATGTTCCGTTTGAGAACAACAAGAAGAAAGGGCTTGAACCTCTGTGCCCAAAGATGTCCGAGGGTAATGCCCTCGATCATTTTCTTCAGATCATCCACTGAAATCTTCTCTTTGCCCTTCACCAAGTCTGTGAGCAGAGTCACCCTGTGATCCAGGCCCCATCCGGCTGCTCCGCCGAAGACTCCACCCAGGTCTCCATTGGACCAGGTTTTGGCGGGCTTGTTGTTCCAGTTTGCGATGATTCCTGTGGATGGGTTTATTACATGAGGATTCTGGGCCGTGGGGAGAAACCCTTGCCACTCATACTCGCCGGTGCCCTGTGTAGGAAACAGAGGATTTGCTTTGCTGCTTCGCTTCGGATATTTCCCCTGGTGAAAGTACCCGATGTTGCCCGCTGTGTCCGCGAAGTAGACATTGACGGACAGGGAACTGAGCGCGGCCGCTTTATTGAACTCCTCAGGTGTCTGGGCCTTCATCAATTCGTAAAAAGACACGAACCCGCTGAGATAGTCTTCTTTGCAAGAGAGCTGCTTGCTGTAAGCGAGGCCTTTAGCCTCATCCGTCTTGATGACCGGTCCGTGAACTGTGTAGTAAAAGGTGGCTTCTTTTGGGTCTTCGCCCTTTACTTTGAAAACCTCTTTCCGCTGTTCCATGGCGCGCCATTTGCCCATGAACCAGTACTGCTTCGGATTCTTGGCATTGAGCTTTTCTTCGAAATAGTCCGTTAAGTTGTCAACTCCTGCTGTGGAAGAAAAGGCCGTGCGTTCCGTCTGACCGAACATGATAAAGGGATAGCCTGTGAGCGTGGAACCCACGGCATCGATTCCAGGCGCGTGGAGCCCTACCTCGTAGAGGTCAGAGGGGAGATGAAAGCCGAATTGAGGCCCTCCCATGAGAAGAGCACTCCCACTTGCAGATTTCTTGGCTGAAACCAGGAAAACATAGCTGGCAGAGGGTGCTTCGCCGGGAACAGGGATGCCCAGTTCTGCGTAAGCGGATTGAAGCGCTTTTGTCTCCTCAATGACTTCTCGTGCCAGATGGAAANNAACGGAATTCGAAGCCTTCTTTTTGGCAGGTGCTGCTCCCGGGGTAACAGNGGGGATCGTCGTGTAGGCATAAGGATCATTGCCCGCGACAAGGTCCGAAAAGAGTGCTCTGCCCTTCTTCTCTCCGTGTTTCTTGATGAGGTAATCGAGAAGTGCCTTGTTCTCCAGTTCTCTCGAGAAGTCCATGAANACGCCCATCACAGAAAGGAACACAGCNGCCACATCTTCGTCCTTCCATTTCTCTGGTTCGATTCCGAAATTCTTGNACTCAGCNGGCAGGTTTGAACNTGGATCGGCTGTTGCTTCAGCGATGTAGGCATTAATNCCGTCGGCNAAAGATCTGAGAACAACCTGATATTGCCGATCNAGGCCGCTGATCTGATCTTTTACCTGAGCTCGCGTCAGATTGTCTCTTCGCATGGCCTTGTCGAACTCCAGAAACTTGGCTCCATGGACTTCAGACACCCGGCCCCAGTAGGTCCGTCGGAGCATGTCCATCTGGAACAATCGATCCTGGGCCGCTGCATATCCGTAGCCGTAGTAAAGCCCCTCCAGATCCACGGCAAAAACATGAGGAGCGCCGAACTCATCTCTGTAAATGGTGACCGGGGAAGTGCCTGAAAAGGAATCCGCGCAAGTGATACAAAGGACGGACCAAACCGCAAAGAGAAGAACCAACGCTTTTTTCATGGGACTGCCTCCTGCACAAGAAGGGTTCACGGATCGGGTGAGACAACAAGGAGTGGATACAAAGGGTGCTTTTCGCTGGACGGTGAGTATAGAAAGAACGTGTGCCGCGTGTCAAGAAACAAGGAACTGAAAGAGGTCACTCCTGCGCAGATTCAGAAGTGATAGGAGAAGCTGACCGAACCAAAGATGTCTCCGCTATCCTGTCCTTCAAATTCCTTGGTTCGGTATATCTGGGTATAGCTGATCCGAAAACGATTCCACTGGACCACCAACCCTGCCTGCAGATCGCCTACGAAAGTGTTCTTGTCTACGAGTGACTGTCCGTGAAGGTGTTCCCATCCAGAAAGATAGTGTAGAGGACAGCGCGACCTTCCAGCCCTGCAAACACGTACCAGTTAAAGCCTTTCTCAGGGCGGAAATAAGCGCTGCCGGGCAGGCTCGGACGGATGCGCGGCGGCCCAAAGTCGTCATCAAGCTCGGATCCGAGTCGGACCGTGATGCCCGCAGCAGCGTAGGTGAAGATATTCCCAAGTGCCCCGCCGAAATTGGGGAGCACGTCAAAATTTAAACCAGGACCTACATTCTGTTTTTCAAATCTCCTCGTTTGCTGATAGTAAAGCTCTGCGCCCGGTTCGTTCTTTAACTGATTATCCCATCCCTTGGGCACTTGCAGGCCGAGAAGAGAATGCCAGAAGGTCTGCACATCTTCGGCGAAGGAGTATGGCCCGACCATGCCGATTTCGAGTTCAAGCTGGTCATAACGTTTGCTGCCTTGGTTGGCCACCAATCCGAATCCCATNTAGAGCCAACCCGCATAGGGCCTGTCCTCGGTGACGAGCTGANTTGCCGCNGTATCTTCAGGGGTGTAGATGTTCTGCCCGAGCGAGAAACTGGCCCGCGCCTTGAGTTCGTCTTCCGGGTTGTTCCGGGCTCTTTCAGATCTGAACCACGGGAGCTTATCCGCTGCATCGGTCATCCACTGGATTGGGCCGGTCAGGCATTCAACACGTGTTCCGTGAGAGAAGTGGCGGTCTGTACCTCCTCCGAAAAAATCATTTTCGAACTGGATGCTGATCACATAATCGGGATCATCGGCATAGGCCGGCCCCTCCCCGAACCTTGTGCCTATTGAAATAAAGAGAGCAACCAGAGCGTGCATCAGGAACAGAGTCCCTACTCTCTGTGAGCTCCGTGGGAGATCTTCTTTCATTCCCCGGCGAGTTTTCGGCCCAGTTCATAGGCTTCTTTCATCAATGCCTTGTTTTTTTTGATCTCCCCTGCCTCGGAGGCGCTCCCGTAGACCATTCCCACCAGATCGGCTTCGATGAACCGAAGCGCATCCTGAAAAGTGCGGAGCGCATTGACGGCACCCGAGAGAAAGGGGTCAGCATCCGCATAGCTCAAAAGGACGGCAAACTTCTTCCCGGAAAGCGCATACCCCTCCTCACTGCCCAGCCCATACCACCGGTCTATAAAAAGCTTTGTCTGGGCTGAGAAGGTGAACCAGTAGATGGGACTGGCAATGACGATGGCATCAGCACTCCTGAGCTTCGGATAAAGCTTCTGCATATCATCCTTGATCACGCAATCGACGTGGGTTTTCTTGCGGCACCCGCCGCAGGCGGTGCAGGGCTTGATGTTCATGCCGTGAAGGTAGAATGTTTCCACCTGCGCCCCAGCGGCNTTGGCGCCGCCAGCGACCTGCGCGGCCAAGGTTGAACTGTTGCCCCGCTTTCGCGGGCTCCCGACAGCGATCATGACTTTCCTTCCCATGTTTCTCTCCTTTACGCCATTCATGNCACCTTCAAAAGTCCTATTGACGAAGAAACAGATTGATAACTATATGTGTAGAAACCACGATGAGGATAGACATGAAAATCGAATCCATGGAGTTGCACGACGGACGAACAACACTGCCCGAGGTGTTGATCGAATGAAATGACAAACGTTCCATCAAGTCAAGAAAAATCCCGGGAACTTCCCGGCTTGGGCTCGCGCAAAGGAGAGGTCATGAGACGCAAATCGAGATGGTCGCTGTTCTTTGTCCTGGCAGTCGCAGCGTTTGGCTTAATGGCGTCCCCCGCATTTTGTGACGATCGGGACTATGTTCACCTCGTGCTCCTCTCCGATCCGCATCTTCCCGGCAGAATCCTGCCGGTGAAGGAGAAAGCCCTCCGAACGATTAACTCCTGGGCGGATGTGGACATGGTCGCCGTCGCTGGAGACCTCTGCAATGACCTGGGAACAAAGGAAGAATATGCCTTTGTCAAGGAATTCTTCTCTCGGCTGAAGGCACCTCTTTATCCCGTCACAGGGAACCACGACTATATCTATGAAGACGCGAAGGTCTTTGGCAAGCGGGTCAAAGCGTCACCCGAGGCGAGGCGGGCGAAGCTCGATCTTTTCAAGGAGACCTTCGGGCTTAAGGATTGGCGATACAGCAGGAAAGCAGGGCCTTACCTTCTACTTTTCCTTTCCGTGGACAGCCTGAGCAGTTCGCTGCTTGCTGAATTGTCAGAGGAGAGCCTTCGCTGGATGCAAAAGGAATTGAAGGAAAACGCCGAGTGTCCGGCGATCGTTTTTTTTCACGCGCCGCTCAAAGGAACCCTCATAAGCAACAACAGAGGAGCGGAGACGGCCGACTTTGTCGCGCAGCCGTCTTGGAAGATTTCGGAGATCATTGCAGCCCATCCGCAGATCTTTCTCTGGGTGTCAGGCCACATGCACATTGCTCCAACGAATGCGAAGTTCAATGATCCGGCGAATCTTTTCGGGAACCAGGTCACCACTATTCACAATTGCGATATGGACGGACGCAGTTATCTGGCCGACAGTGACCTTGAAACGACGAGACACAATTCAGTGTGGACCAATTCCCTGTACCTCTACCGTGACCGGGTCCTTGTGAAGACTTGTGATCATGAGAAGGGGCAGTGGATGGAGGGTCTTGAAAGATGGATTAAACCTTGGAAGCCTGGATTCCCGCCTTCGCGGAAATGACTCTGGAATTCTGCAGGCCTTGGAGATCAACAGAGCCCATGAGACAGCGAGCTCCCTACAGACGAGGTGTCAAAGCCCGGCCCTACTTAACCTCAAGGCTAAGGGCGTTGTCCTCGTACCCCAACAGATGGAGCATCCTTTGGGAGAGCTCGACAACCTCCCTTGCAGT
>JGI20214J51650_10002323_pt1 | contig 11998 bp, 8 predicted proteins | sample WetSurMetagenome_FD_51650 | JGI IMG/M metagenome (IMG submission 51650)
CGCCGCGGCCGACGCACCGCTGGGCACCGTACCCGCGGCGGCCCGTCTGCTCAGCCGCCTGGGGTCGCGCGCGCTTCTGTTGCTCGGAGCTGGTGGCGTGGCCGACGAGAGGGCGCAGCAGTTCGCAGCGGCCATCGCCGCGAAGACGGGCTGCCGGCTGATGGCAGAGTTCTACAACGCGCGCATGCCGGCCGGCCGGGGGCGGCCTCGCCTCGAGCGGCTGCCCTATGCGGTGGACGCNGCCGTCGCCAGCCTGGCTGGTGTCGAAGCACTCGTGCTCGCCGGCGCTNCCGAGCCTNTCGCCTTCTTTGCCTACCCGGGCAAGCCGTCGCAGCTCAAGCCGCCCGGCGCGACGCTGTCGACGCTGGCCGAGCCCAGGGAAGACGTGCCGGCGGCGCTGCAGGCGCTGGCCGACGAGCTCGGCACCGGGCGCCTCGCGGTTGCGCGCGCGGACGACGAGTTGGCAGTGCCGCCGGCGCTGCCAACGGGCGCACTGAACCCAGACAACATCTCGCGGATCATCGCTGCCACGATGCCCGAGCAGGCGGTGGTCGTGGACGAGGCGGTCAGCAGCGGGCGCGGCTTCGGCTCGGTGCTGGCCTCGGCCGCACCGCACGACGTACTGCAGGTGATGGGCGGTGCGATCGGGTTCGGGCTGCCCGGCGCGGTCGGCGCCGCCATCGGCGCCCCCGGGCGGCCGGTGCTCGCGCTCGAGGGCGACGGCAGTGCGATGTATACGCTGCAGGCACTGTGGACGATGGCGCGCGAATCGCTGCCGATCGTGGTGCTGATCTTCGCCAATCGCGCCTATCGCATTCTGCAGGGTGAATTGACAGGCGTGGGCGCGCGAATTGCGGGCGAGAAGGCCGCCGCAATGCTCTCATTGGACCGGCCCGCGATCGACTGGGTCGCGCTGGCACGCGGACAAGGCGTGCCTGGCGTGCGTGTCGAGACCGCCGACGCGTTGGCCAGGGCGTTGCGGGACGGCTGGGCAAGCCGGGGCCCCTGGCTGATTGAAGCGGTTCTGTAGTAGCGCCTCTGCCCACGCGCGCGCGGCTCCGTCGATGGCGCGGCGGCATTTCGAACGAATGATGAATGACAGCCGCTGATCGAATCGCTCAGATCTAATGCTGTCGAAGTGGGGTGTTTCCCGCGGTTGTCAAACCGATTGCATCGATCAAAGATGCCCGGGCCGGCCCCAATCCATAAATCGACCGGACCAAAGGAGACGAGATGAAGCGGACATTCGCAATTGCAATGGCGGACGCATTCGTTGTTGCGTGTGCCTTGGGCTCGGTCGGTTCGGCGAGCGCCGCCGCTCCGATCAAGATCGGCGTCATCGCCGAGGCGCAGGCGGTCGCCGGCTCATCCATTGCGCCCTCGGCACAATTGGCGGCCGACGAGATCAATGCCAAGGGCGGCATCGACGGACGCAAGGTCGAGATCGTGGTCTACGACGATCACTCTTCGTCGGCCGAGGCCGTTCGCGCCTTCCAGCGCGCGGTCAGCGAGGACAAGGTCAATGCCGTCATCGCGAGCTACATCTCCGAGGTGGTGCTGGCGCTGGAGCCCTGGGCCGGCCGGCTGAAGACTCTGATGATCACGCCGGGCGCGGCATCGGACGTCATCACGCAAAACATCGCCAAGGACTACGCGCACAACAAGTACACCTTCCACGGCTACCTGACCTCGAGTGGGCTCGCCGGCCTGGTCTGCGATGCCGCGAAGGATCTGCTGGTCAAACCCTACGACATGAAGACGGCCGTCATCATGAGCGAGGACGCCGCCTGGACGACGCCGCTGGATGCGGGCTACGAGGAATGCCTGCCGAAGGTCGGGCTGAAGGTGCTGGACCACATTCGCTTCTCACCCGACACGACGGACTTCACGCCGATCTTCAATAAGATCGAGGCCCAGAAGCCCGACGTGATCATCACCGGCATCTCGCATGTCGGCACCCAGCCGACGGTGCAGTGGAAGAGCCAGCAGGTGCCCATTCCTATGTTCGGTATCTCGTCGCAGGCCACGAATTCGACCTTCTGGAAGGACACCAACGGTGCCACCGAGGGCGTGCTCTACAACGCCGTCTCAGGGCCGGGTGTCGCGGTCACGCCGAAGACGCTGCCCTACGTTGCGGCCTACGTGAAGCGGTACGGGAACCAGCCGGCCTATTCAGGCTACACGGCGTATGACGAGGTCTACATGATCGCCGACGCGATCCACCGCGCGGGCTCCACCAACAGCGACAAGATGGTCGCAGCGATGGAGAAGACGGACTACATCGGCACCATCGGTCGCATCGAATTCAAGCCCAAGGGCGACCCCCACGTGCACGGCCTCAAGACGGGCCCCGGCTTCATCACCGGCCTGATGCTGCAGTGGCAGGACGGCAAGCAGCTGAACATGTGGCCGAAGGACCTCGCGGTGGGGACGGTCAAGTTCCCGTCCTTCATCAAATTGCCGGCTCACTGACCGCCACGTGGGGATCGCTGTCGGCAGTGAGCCCCTTCATCGATCCTCCCCTCACATTCGGTCGACATTGAAGAGCGCATGCTGTTCTGGCAGATCCTGATCGACGGCTTTGCCATCAGCGCGCTCTACGCCCTGGGCGCCACCGGCTTCACGCTGATCTTCGGCGTCTCGGGCGTGCTGAACCTGTCGCACGGCGCAATCATGGTCGCCGCCGCGGTGGCCGCCTGGGCCGCCGCCGGGCAGCTTCATGTCGGGGCCTATCTGGCGGCACTGATTGGCGTGCTGGTGGGAGTGATCCTGGCCTTCGCGACCTACTTCGTCACCGTGCGCCCGATCCAGCGCTCGCGCAAGATCGCAGAGGCCGAGAAGGAGATCTTCATCCTCACCGCCACGCTGCTGTGGGGCATCATCATCCAGGAGGCGATCGCGTACCTGTTCACCAACAACGCGAAGACCGTCCTGCCCATCGTCGACGGCGTCGTCACCTTCCTGGGCGTGCGCACGCCGAGCAACGAGTTCTTCACGGCCATCGTCTGCTGGGTGGCCATCGGGCTGCTCTGGCTGCTCGTTAACCGCACGCGGCGCGGCAAGGCAGTGCTCGCGGCGTCGATGAATCCGCGCGGCGTCACGCTGCTCGGCATCGAGCTGTCGAACATCTACCTGACGGTCTGGGCGCTGTACGGCCTGCTCGCCGGAATCGCCGGCATCCTGCTCGGCATGTTTCTCGGCGTCAGCTCCTACAGCGTCGGCCCGCTGACGGCGAGCGCGTTTTCCATCGTCGTGCTCGGTGGCCTGGGCAGCGTATCGGGCTCGCTGATCGCGGCCTATGTCGTCGGCTATCTGGAGACGCTGACCGCCTACCTGGTGTCGCCCGCCTACCGCACGATCCCGGCACTGCTGCTGCTCATCGTCGTCATGTATCTGCGGCCCCAGGGGCTGTTCGGGCGGCGTTGATCATGCGCGCAGCGTTCGGCTCGCGACTTGTCTGGATCACCGCCGCGACGCTCGCGGTCGCGCTGGTGCTGCCGCATTTCGCATCGGGCTACGTGCTGGGCCTGTTGACGATGGCCTACTACACCGCGGTCTTCGCGATGTCCTGGGACCTGCTGTTCGGCTTTGCCGGCGAGGTGAACTTCGGCCCCACCTTCCTTATCGGCCTGGGCGCCTACGCTGCCGGCATCCTCGACGCCCGCCTCTCGCCTCACGTCTCGCTGTGGCTGTGCGTCTTCGCCGGGGCCGCGGCGGCGGTCGTCGGCGGCGTCGTGCTGGCGCTGCCGGCGCTGCGCCTGCGTGGCCCGTATTTCGGGCTCACCACCCTCGTCGCGGTGCTGATGTTGCAGAACTTCATCGTCGTCTTCGCCGAATGGACCGGTGGCGAGATCGGCCTTTCGGTCCCTGACGTCATCTCGATCAGCGCCAGCGTGAACTACTGGCTCGCGCTCGGCTTCATGACGATCAGCGGCGTGGTCCTCTACGGGCTGTCGCGCTCGCCGATCGGCCTCATCCTGCAGGCGAGCGGGCAGGACGCCGTGCAGGCCGGCGCGCTCGGCTTCAACGTCGCCAAGCACAAGCTCGCCGCCTTCGTCGTGAGTGCCTTCTTCTCGGGCTTCGCCGGCGCGCTGATGGTCTTCTACATGGGGACCGCGTCGGTGGGCACCTTCGTCGACATTTCGGTCGGCGTGCAGATCATCGTCGCGGCCGTGATCGGCGGTCGCCGCACCGTGATCGGCCCGGCCATCGGCGCCGTGTTCCTGATCGGCATGGGCGAGCTGCTGCGGCCGCTCGGCGAGCTTGCCACGCTCATCGTCTCAGTCATGGCGCTGTTGGTGATCCTGTTCTTTCCCGACGGCTTCCTCGGCATCCTGCGCGGACGGCTCGGCCGTGGGTGAGGCACCGATGCTGGAAGTCAGCAAGCTGAGCAAGCGCTATGGCGGCCTGGTCGCGGTGAAGGACCTCAGCTTCTCGATCCGGCCCGGCGAGATCCTCGGCCTGATCGGGCCAAACGGCTCCGGCAAGTCGACCGCAATGAAGACCGTCATGGGGGTCGAGCGTCCGAGCTCGGGCTCGATCCTTCTCGACGGCGTCGAGATCGGCGGCCTGCCCGCGCACAAGATCGCGCGACTGGGTGTCGGGATCGTGTTCCAGCACTCGCGTCCGCTGCACCGCCAGACCGTGCTCGAGAACATCAAGGTCGCGTTGCTGCCGGACCGGCTGACCCAGCTATTCGCGAGCGCCGAGGTCGACACCCGAGCCCGCGCGATCGCCGAGCGTGTCGGCCTAACGGGCGTCATCGAGCGCACGCCGCCGACGCTGCCCTTCGCCGACCTGCGGCGGCTCGAACTGGCCAAGGCGATTGCCCGCCACCCCAAGCTCGTCCTCGTCGACGAGCCATTTGCCGGCCTGACCGCTTCCGAGGTCGCCGCGTTTTCGGACCTGATCCGCGAATTCCCCGCCGAGGGCCGCGCGGTACTGCTCGTCGATCACAACGTCAAGAGTGTCTCGGCGCTGGCGGACCGGGTGCTCGCGATGTANCTGGGCGAGCAGATCGCCGAGGGCGCGGCCGCCGACGTGATGCGCGACGAGACGGTGCGGCGCGTCTACCTCGGCGGCGCGCTCACGCGCGTACCGCGGCCCGAGACCAGCTTCTCCGACCGTGTTCCGGCGCTACAGGTGGAGAATCTCGGCGTCATGTACGGCAAGGCACTGGCGCTGCAGGACGTGTCGATCCACGTCCACGAGGGCGAGTTCGTGTCCGTGGTCGGGCTCAACGGCGCCGGCAAGACGACGCTGTTCAACGCGATCTCGGGGCTGCTTCCGCATTCGGGCGTGGTGAAGTGGGCCGGTGCGTCGCTGCGTGCTCGCAGCCCGGCGGCGATCGCGCGCAGCGGCATCGTGCAATGCCCCGAGACGCGCGAGCTGTTCGGTGACATGACCGTGCGCGAGAACCTCGAGCTCGGCGGCAACGGCCTGTCGGACGCGGAACGCGAGCAGCGCCTTGAATGGCTGTGTGATCTGTTCCCGATCCTGCAGGTGCGCCAGGCGCAGATCGCGCGCACGCTCAGTGGCGGCGAGCAGCAGATGCTAGCGATCGCGCGCGCGCTGATGATGAAGCCCAAGCTGCTGATCCTGGACGAGCCCACGCTCGGTCTGGCACCGGTGATCCTCGAAACCCTATCGAAGGCGCTCGATCGGCTGCGCGCGACGACGAAGATCAGCGTGCTGCTCGGAGAGCAGAACGTCACTTTCGCGCTGCCGCATGCCGACCGGGTCTATGTCATGGACCACGCGCGGATCGCGTGGGAGGGCTCGCCGAACGAATTCGAAGCGAGCGCCGCCGACGCCTATCTATGAACCGCGGCCCGGCGATGGCTTGCCCGGTTCAGCGGTAGCGCTGCTCCAGAAGGCCGAGCAGCGTTCGCAGCCCCTGCGCCTCGCCGCCCACCGGGCGTCCGGGTCGCGCCGTGTCGTTCCACGCGAACAGGTCGATGTGCAGCCAGGGCAGGTTCTCGGGCACGAAGTCCTCGAGGAAGATCGCTGCGTTGATCGCGCCCGCGAGCGCGCCGCGCCCGGTGTTGACGATGTCGGCGACGTCGCTTTCGATGCCGGCGTGATAGTCGCGCCACAGCGGCATATGCCAGAGCGGGTCGTTCAGTTCGAGGCCGCGGTCGACGAGGCCGCGCGCGAGCGCCATGTCGCGGCAGAACAGCGCCGGCAGCTGGGCACCGAGCGCGACGCGTGCGGCCCCGGTGAGCGTGGCCAGGTCGATCATCAGCTCGGGCTCGGCCTCGGCGCCGTAGGCGAGCGCGTCGCACAGGATCACGCGACCCTCGGCATCGGTGTTGCCGATCTCGATGTGCAGGCCCTTGCGCGTCCTGAACACGTCGCCCGGGCGGTAGGCATTGCCGGCGATCGCGTTCTCGACCGCCGGGATCAGCAGCTGCAGCCGCACCGGCAGATCGAGCGCCATCACCAACGTCGCCAGGCCGATCGCGTTCGCAGCGCCGCCCATGTCCTTCTTCATCAGTCGCATGCCCTCGGCGCCCTTGATGTCGAGCCCGCCGGTGTCGAAGCAAACGCCCTTGCCGACGAGCGTGACCTTGGGGTGTTTGAGCGAGCCCCAGGTCAGCTCGATCAGCCGCGGCGCGCGGCATGCTCCGGCCGCGCGGCCGACCGCGTGGATTGCCGGGAAGCCGGCCGTTAGCAGCTCGTCGCCCACCACCTGCCTGAACTTCGCGCCGTGCTGTTTGGCAAGCAGGCGCACCGCTTCGGCCAGCTCGGCCGGGCCCAGATGCTCGGCCGGCGTGTTGACGAGGTCGCGCGTGGCCGTCACGGCTGCGGCGACGATCAGGCCGCGCCGCGCGCCGTCGCCCGGCGCCAGTTGCAGCGTCGCCGCCTCGCGCTTGGCCGGCTTGTACAGGTCAAAGGCATAGGAACCCAGCTCCCACGAATGGGCCACGGCCTCGGTGTCCAGCGCGATGCCGTCGTCGGCGAGCCGATAGCGGCCCTGTGGCAGGCTGCGCGGCAAGGCGGCCAGTGCCCAGGGGTGAGCGACACCGCGCACGCCGGCCCAGACCTGGCCCAGACCGCCCTCGCCGTCGGGCACGAGCGCGAAGCTGTCGGGCGCACCGCTGAAGCCGTTGGCTTGCAGCCAGCGGCGTGTCGGCGCCGGCGCGGACGCGGCCCGCGCGGCGAAATGTTCACGGTCGGTGACGATGATGGGCGTGGCGCCGGCGCCAGGGATCTGCAGTTCTACGGTCATCGGAGCGGATCGGGAGCCAGGAAACGGCGTATTGTCACCGGCCCAGCGCAGTTGACCGGACTCGACGGCAAGGCGGCCCGATGAACACGGCGTTCCGGCACCATTTCGAACCATCGGCGAGCATCCGTCGGCGGCACGATCGGGGGCAGCTCATTCCCTCGACTCCGAACGTCCGATGCTCTCGCTGGCCGCCGCCGCGCTTTCCTTGTTCGCCGCGCTGCTGCTGGCGCTCACCCTGACCTTGGCCCGCAGCCGGCGCCGGCTGCGCGAGGCCGAGCGCCGCGAAGCTCATTACCGCGCCCTCTACGAACGTTCACCGGTGATGATGCATTCGGTGGACAGCGAGCGCCGGCTGCTCAGCGTCAACGACGCCTGGCTGGCAACGCTGGGCTACACGCGCGCCGAAGTGCTGGGCCGCGACTCAAGCGAGTTCTTGACGCCCGAATCGCGCCGGCGCGCGCTCGAGTCGGTGGTACCACGCTTCATCCGCGAAGGTGCGCTGCGCGACGTCGACTACCAGATGCAGACGCGCAGCGGCGAGATCATCGACGTGGAGTTGTCCGCGATCTGGGAGACCGACGCCGAGGGCCGGCCGCTGCGCACGCTTTCGGTGCTGAAGGACGTGACCGAGGCCCGCCGGCTGGCGCAGCGCATGGCCCACCTGGCGCACCACGACGCGCTCACCGGGCTGCCGAACCGGGTACTGTTCCAGGACCGCGTCCAGCACGCCTGCGACACAGCGCAGCGCCGCGGCGGCAGCTTCGCGGTCGTGTTCATGGACCTCGACCACTTCAAGAACGTCAACGATTCGCTCGGCCATGCGCTCGGCGACCAACTGCTGACGACGGTGTCGGCGCGGCTGGCCGGCATCCTGCGCGCTGGCGACACGGTGTGCCGTCTCGGCGGCGACGAATTCGTGATGCTGCTGCCCGAACTCGCCGACGCCGGCCGCGCGGGCGAGGTCGCCGAGCGCATTCTCGAAGCGGTGGCGCAGCCCTGCTGGCTGGACGGCACCGAGATCCGCATCGGTGTCAGCCTGGGTATCGCGCTTCATCCGCACGACGGCGAGGACCCGGCCACGCTGATGAAGCGCGCCGACACCGCGATGTATCGCGCCAAGCGCGAGGGGCGCAACCGCTACCACTTCCATTCGCTGACCTTCGACCACGAGGCCTCGGTGCGCCTGCAGCTCGAGGCCGACCTGCGCCGCGGCCTCGCCGAGGGTCGCTACCGGCTGCATTACCAGCCGGTCGTCGACGCACGCAGCCGCCAGCTCGTCGCGGTCGAGGCGCTGGTGCGCTGGGATCGCGACGGAAGCGGCCTGCAGTCCCCGGCCAGCTTCATCCCGGTGGCCGAGGAAACCGGCTTCATCGTGCCGCTCGGCCTGTGGATCTTGCGCCAGGCCTGTGAGCAGCTGCGCGACTGGTCCCGGGCCGGGCCGGCCTCGATCTCCATGGCGATCAACGTGTCGCCGCTGCAATTGGCGCAGCCGGACTTCGCGGACCGGGTCGCGCAGACGCTGCACGCCACCGGCATCGACGGCAGGCAACTGGTGTTCGAGCTCACCGAATCGGCACTCGCTCGCGACCCGCAGGCGGGCCGCGAGGCATTGCTTCGCATCAAGGCGCTGGGGATCCGGGTCGCGGTCGACGATTTCGGCACCGGTCATTCGAGCCTGGCGCACTTGAAGCGATTTCCGGTCGACACGCTGAAGATCGACCGCACGTTCGTGCGCGACCTTGAGACCGATGCCGACAGCCGCGAGATCGTGCGCGCGATGCTCGCACTGGCGCACAGCCTTCGCCTGCAGGTAGTCGCTGAAGGCGTCGAGACTGAGGGCCAGGCGTGGTGGCTCGGCGAGATGGCCTGCCCGGCACTGCAGGGCTATCTTTTCGGTCGACCGGTCGAACCGGCGCTGATCGCCGAACGCCTGGTCAGGCGGAGCGCTGCTCCGCACGCCGACCCGGCGCCGGCGCCGGCGCTGAGGCTTCCTGCCTGAGCCCGACCGCGCACCGCGCGCGCGTGCCGACCCGGCACGCGCTGCGGCATGATTCGCCGGCTGCGACCGGCGCCCCGGCCGGCGCCATGCCCCGGAGGCACCCGCGATGAACTCGCACACCTTCCCCGCCCCGCCCGCCCTCGTGCCAATGACTCAAATCCGTTGCGAGGTCGGTGCGCTCGTCACGCTCGGCGCGGCCAAGTACGGCGAGCGCCGCTACGTACCGCTGGGCACCGGCACGGTGCAGGGGCCAGAGCTGAACGGCACGCTGGTCGAGGGAGGCGTGGACTGGCAGGTGCAGCGCGCCGACGGCGTGACCGACATCGCTGCGCACTACGTGATCCGCACCGATGACGGAGCGCTCGTCGAGGTGCAGAGCGAAGGCATACGCCACGGCCCGCCCGAAGTGATGGCGCGGCTGGCGCGCGGCGAGCCGGTGGCGCGCGACGAATACTTCTTCCGCACCCTCGTGCGCTTCACCACCGGCGCGCCGCAATGGCTGCACCTGAACAAGGTGCTGGCCATCGCGGCGGGCCAGCGCCTGGCGCGGCTGGTGCTACTGGATCTTTACCGCATCGGGTGAAGAGGCTCGCCAGCAGGTGCGCGACTCGGGTTGTGGCCCAAATGCCTTGAATCGGCTGATGGACTGGCCGCCCCGGTGCCGGCGTAGATGTTGAGCCGCCAGCCGTCGGTTCCGCCGGCAATGAGGTCTTGCATGACCAGGATGCTGCCCGCCTGCTGGCCAAGCAAGGTCCACCGATGCTTGTTCACGACCGAGCCTCCGCTCGTGTGAACGATATCGACCGTTCCGTCTTGCTGTGCCCGCATCGGCCTGATAGCGGTCCGTAGACCACGGGTGGATGCCTCTGCGCGGGCGTCCAGTCGACGCGCCGTCGCGCTCGTTCACGCGTCACCGCGGGCCTGCTCTCCGGAGACACAGCGACCGTTTGCCCGCCTGGGGTGCCGGCCAACTTCGACGCATGACGAAGCGACGGGCCGGGTTCTGCTGGCGCCAGCGACAGCTCCTCACCGGCGGCCCCGCACAATCCCCCCATGCGCATCCTTCTTGCCCCCATGGAGGGCCTGCTAGACCACAGCCTGCGCGACGCGATCACCGCGCTCGGCGGCGTAGATCTGTGCGTATCGGAGTTCATCCGCATCACCGACCAGTTGCTGCCCGAGCGCGTGTTCACGCGCGTCGTGCCCGAGTTGCTNGAGGGCGGGCGCACCGCGGCGGGCACGCCGGTGCGCGCACAGCTGCTGGGCAGCGATCCGGCCTGCTTGGCCGAGAACGCGGCGCGGCTGGCAGCTCTGGAGCCGGCGGGCATCGACCTGAACTTCGGCTGCCCGGCGCCCACCGTAAACCGCCATCGCGGCGGCGCGGTGCTGCTCGACGAGCCCGAGCTCGTGCACGGGATCGTCGCCGCGGTACGGCGCGCAGTGCCGGCGGCGATGCCGGTCTCGGCCAAGATGCGGCTGGGCCACCGTGACGAGTCGCGCATGCTCGACTGCGCGCGTGCGATCGCGAGCGCCGGCGCGGCCGAGCTGACTGTGCATGCGCGCACCAAGGCGCATGGCTACCGGCCGCCTGCCTACTGGGACCGTATCGCCCACATCCGAGCAGCGGTGACGATCCCGGTCGTGGCCAACGGCGAGGTCTGGACCGTGGCCGACGCGCTGCGCTGCCGCGCCGAAAGCGGCTGCAGCGCGCTGATGCTGGGCCGCGGCATCGTTGCCGACCCCGGCCTGGCGCTCGCGCTACGCGGCGCCGTCGCGCCGGGCTGGGACGCGGTGCGCCCGCTGCTCGGCCGCTACTGGCGGCGCATCGCCGGCCACGTGGCGTCGCGCCACCGCGCCGGCCGGCTCAAGCAATGGCTCAACCTGCTGCGCCGGCGTTTCCCCGAGGCGCAGGCCGCGTTCGACGCGGTACGCGCGACGAACGACCCGGCGCAGGTCGAGCGGCTTCTTGCGCTGGTTCCGCNCGCATCAGTCCCGGACGTCCTGCGCGACGTCGGCGACCGAGCGCAACGTGTCGCGCCGTACACCGATCCCTGGATTGTCGCCGAGCACGGAGTCGACGAAGCCGCGATCGGGTGACAGCCATGGCGGCCCGGCGGCGCGACGCTAATGTTCGGCGTGCCGAAGGTCGTCGCCTCGCGCCGCGGCGCAGGGGCGCCATGCCTGGCCCATAGCGCGCGAGGCTCCAGCGCGCCGCAGGCCAATTCGCGATGTGCGTCTCGGGCGGTGTCGTACGAGCCAGCGCCTGCGCACGTGCACCTGCCGCGGCGCCGGTCAACTGAACGCTTGCCGGCAACGCAATGGCAGCGAGACCGCGCGGGCCGAGCACGAAGGCGCCGCCGCCGCCCGGCGCCACAACGATCGCCGCCTGATGGAGGCAGGTCTCGCCATAGGCCAAGCGTGGCGGTCGTGCAACCGACCGGGCAGGCGAAAGCGCCGATGTCGACGATGGCCGCCGTCGACAAGGGCGATTGGCTCAGGTCCATGGCCTACAAGGTGCCGTGGTTGGCCGGCCGCGCGCCGTTTGCGGGTTGGTCTGGTAACCGCATACCAGGCCGAAGCGGCCGTCCAGGGTGAAGCCATAGCCGCCGGCTTGGTAGGTCAGCGGCACGACGCTGGAATGGCCGCCGGACGGCGCGCCGGCGTCGAGGATGACGCCCTCGCTGAGCACCATCCTGGCGGCGAGATCGTCGACGGCGACGATCGTGGCTCCCGCGGGCCGGCGACACCTCGCACGTGCACACGCTGCA
>JGI20214J51650_10002325_pt1 | contig 11990 bp, 12 predicted proteins | sample WetSurMetagenome_FD_51650 | JGI IMG/M metagenome (IMG submission 51650)
TGTTATTCCAGAAAGAAAGACTATCGGGAAGAATACTGCCACAAGTGTGATTGTAGTTGCTATAATAGCGAAGTATATTTCTTTTGATCCTTCAATACCCGCCTGTATCGGAGGCAAACCATTCTCTACTTTAACATAAATATTCTCCATCACGACAATGGCGTCATCAACAACAATTCCGATTGCGAGGACTATAGCCAGCAGGGTAAGAACATTAATAGAGTAGCCAGCAAGGTACATTATAAAAAATGCACCGATCAGTGAGACTGGTATGACAAGTATAGGAATAAGTGTAGCTCTCCAGTTTCTGAGAAAGAAGTAGATTATAATAACTACAAGTGCGAATGCAATATAGATGGTATCTTTTACCTCTTTTATTGATTTCCTTATATATTGGGTATTGTCAAATGCGATTTTGACTTTGATATCTTCAGGCAAGTCTTTCTTAATGTAATCAAGACGCTTGTAGACCTCATCTGCGATGTCAATCTGGTTTGATCCGGGTTGTGGTATGATCACATTGCTTACCATCGGGACCCCATCTTTCTTAAGAATTCCTCTTATATCTTCAGGACCGAGCTCAGCTCTTCCGATATCTTTAAAACGCACAATCTGGTCACCATCCTGCTTTATTATAAGATCATCGAACTCTTTGGGAGTGGACATAAGTCCAAGTGTTCGTATTGTCAGCTGAGTTGTATTACCTTCAATACTTCCTGATGGCAGTTCAACATTCTCACGTGAAATTGCATTTCGTACGTCGAGAGGAGTCAGCTGATATCCTGCAAGTTTGACAGGATCGAGCCAGAGCCTCATTGCATAGCGTTTCTGTCCCCATATCATAACAGCACTTACTCCGGCAATTGTTTGCAACTGTTCCTTTAAAGTCAGTTCTGCTATCTCAGAAAGTTCAAGCAAAGATCTTTTATCGCTTTCGACAGTCATCTGCAAAATTGGAGTAGCGTCTGCATCAGCTTTGGCAACAACAGGAGGATCACAGTCTCTGGGAAGCATCCTCATTGCCTGCGAAACTTTATCCCTTGTATCATTGGCGGCAGTTTCCATATCGACAGACAATTGAAATTCAACTGTGATGTCACTTCCTCCCTGACGACTAACACTTGTGAGTGAACGGATTCCCTGAATCCCGTTAATTGACTGTTCCAGAGGCTCAGTTATCTGAGTCTCAATGACATCAGAATTTGCACCTGGATAAGAGGTGCTTACAGAGATGATAGGAGGGTCAACACTTGGAAATTCGCGTATTCCCAGAAATGTCAATCCGACAGCCCCGAAGAGTAATATTACTATAGCAAAAACTGTTGCTAATACCGGCCTGCTGATACTTACTGATGATAAACTCATTTCAATATTCCCGGTTATTTATTTGCTATAATAGTGTCAAGCACAACAGGTAAGCCCTGTCTTAGCTGCATGATACCTGAAGTTATCAGGGTATCTCCGAATTTAAGTCCATCGGTCACCTGAATCTTTGCCTCTGTTCTAAGACCTATCTGGACTTTTACAGACTGAGCTTTTCCCTTTCTGAATACGAAAACTTTCACACCTTCCATTTCTGGAATAAGTGCTTCAGTAGGAATGGCGATAGCATTCTCTTTATGAGACATCTGTAAGGTAATTTCAGCATATCGACCCGATTTAAGTTCTTCATTCTTATTCGGATACATTGCGCGAAGTACAATTGTTCTCATATTTACATCTGCTTTAGGGTCTACTGCATAAACAGTTGCGTTGAATACCTGATCGATACCATCTATTTTAAAGGTTAATGGGTAGCCAACCTTTATTTCTGATGCGTACTTTTCAGGTATTGAGAATTCGATTTTAAGAGGGCTCATTTTGATAAGGTGCGATATTCTGGTAGAAGATGTTGCATAACTTCCTTCACTCAGATTTCTTAAACCAATAATACCATCAAAAGGTGCTCTGAGTTCTGTTTCAGAAATACGTGCTTTTATCAGATTTATATCTGCCTTGATGCTTTGTACATCAGTTTGTACCTGGTCATAGCTCTCCTGACTGATGGCATCTTTATCAAGAAGACTTCTCTGTCTGAATTCCTTCGCCTGTGCCATTTTTAGCTGAGCTTCAAGTTTTTCAAGCTGGGCCTGAAGTGGCTTGTCATTTATTTTTGCAAGAAGATCACCTTTCTTTACCCGTGTTCCTTCAATAAAATTAATTCCAACAATTTTACCTGATGTCTCAAATGCCAGATCAACTTCTTCATCGGGTTTAAGCGTACCGCTTGAATTTACAAATTCACTTAAGCTTGTAGGAGTGATAAGATAACCAGCAGCATTAAGCCTCTGCTGAACCTGTCTCAGAGGTTCCTGCTGAATGCCTGTCCCTTTCATCTTCTTAGCCAGTAATGGTTTGTATTTAGGATAAAATATAATCCCTGCCAGAAAAGCTATAATTATAATGGTTATTGTAGTACGTAGTTTCTTGTTCATTTTAATCGGTAATGAGTTTGTTTGAAAGCCGCTTTATTGGTTTTAGTTATGATGTAATGATTTGAATTATAGTGAGATGTCAAAGCTACTACATTTTGTAGACCATATTAGACCGCACAAATGTATGAAAATTATATGTTTGAATATCAGTACTGTTTTTTAAATTATGTTAAATAAATATAAATTGATTCTTCATTAAAGTGAATTCAGATTTTAAATAATTGAAGTAAATTTGACCCCTAAATATTATCACCATGATTCAGCGTATCCAATCTGTTTACCTTTTATTGACAACTCTCATGTCATTATTATTCCTGAAAGGAGGATTATTAGTTTTTTCAGAAAAGTCAGGAAGCATGATTAAATTAACATTCACTGAAATAATCAGGGTATCAGGTGTTCATGGGCCTGAATTAATCAGCAAAGTTTTACCACTGACAATTATTATCATTTTGGTTCCTGTAGCAGCAATTATTACAATACTCCTTTTTAAGAACAGAAAGATTCAGATACGACTTGCTGTATTCTTAATCATTTTGAACGGAGCATTGATCCTGGCTTTTGTTCATTCTTATCTGAATATTTCCAAAGAGTATAGTGCCACACTGACTCTGGGCTTTCNTATGTTGATACCGGTGCTTTTACTGATACTCTCAATATTGGCGTACCGAGGAATAAAAAAGGACAATGATCTTGTTAAATCGTATGACAGATTGAGGTAGATTTATCCTGCTCCCGGGTTTTAAACCTAACCCCAGGGCATAGCCGTCAACCTAAGAGAAAATTAATTTTAAGAGTTCTGAAAATCAATTTAATATATTATTTCAACCCACTTTCGCAGTATTTGTGTCAGTCGGCCTCTCCCCACCCCGGGGCTTCGCTCGGGGTTGCCCCTCCTCCGCCAGCTGGCGGAAGGGGCTTTAATTCAGGAAAATTGTTTATATTTTGGATTGAATTATGGGAATAATAAAGAAGGTAATAGAAAAGAACATGTTCCTGGGAGCAAAGCTGAGTTGTTTACACTGGCTTTGCAGATGAGAAAGAATCCGACGGAAGCAGAAAGAGCAATGTGGAAAATACTCAGAAAGTTCCGTCAATCAGGATTTCCATTTCGCCGACAGCATCCAATTGAATCCCCGCGAGCGCATTCCCCGTGGCTTGCCGCGGGGTTAGCGAGCATAAAAAATAAGATTCCAATTGGGGATCGAAGATTCCTCGCAGCTGGCTGCGAGGAACTTCAATTCTACGTTGCTGACTTTTATTGTCATAAATTGAGACTTGTTATTGAAGTAGATGGAGAAATTCATGCAGAAAAGGACATTCAAAGTCATGATGAAGGCCGTACAGGTGAACTGGAAAGATTCGCAATAAAAGTTCTCCGGTTTACAAATAGCCAGATTTTGAATGATAGTGATCTGGTAGTTGAAAAAATAAATGCTACTATAAAAGAAATAAATAAGACATCCTGAATGATCTTCCCCCTCTCACATCGGGAGAGGGGGAATGAGAGGGTGAGGCCTATTAAACAAGGAAATCATGTCTTAGGTTGACGTATATGCACTAAAGAGGGGCCTTAATTCAATTCAGATTATCTGCATATTTTCCTGGTTGGTTATTTTTTCACAGTAGTGACATTTCAGAGAAACATTTTTCTTCGAAACCACTTTGAATCGTGTAGTAACCTGCTCAAAATTTGTNATGCATTTTGGATTCATGCATCTTGCTATTCCGACTATAGTATCAGGTACAACTACAAGTTTCTTTTCAACAACTTCATAATCTTTGATAATATTCAGTTTGGCATCAGGTGCCACAAGNGCAATCCTGTTGATGTCTTCGTCTTCGAAAAAAACGTCTGATATTTTTATAATAGCTTTTCTCCCCAGTTTTTTACTTTCAAGGTTTGTCCCGAAGGTAATCTGATTATCTATCCGGTCAAGTCCAAGGATCTGAATAACCTTAAAAAGATTATTTGCCGGTACATGGTCAATCACTGTTCCATTCTGAATAGCGCTGACAACCATCTGTTTTGCTTCCTTCATAGTTCCTTACTTTCTTAGATTATACCTAATAGAGAACATACAATAGCCTGACGGGTATAGACTCCATTAAGAGCCTGTTCAAAATAGTAGGCTTTTGAATTGCTGTCAACATCCTGATGAATCTCATTAACCCTTGGCAGCGGATGTAATATTCGCATGTTTGGTTTGGTGTTCTTAAGCATAGAGTTTCTGAGGACATAAACATTCTTTACCTTTTCATATTCAATCGGATCTGAGAATCGTTCCTTCTGAACTCTGGTCATATATATTATATCAGCTTTGGAAATAATGTCTGTAAAATCATTATGCTCGTAATACTTGAGACCCAGATTATCGAGGTATAGTTTAAACTCATCCGGCATTTTCAATTCTTCAGGCGATATAAAATTGAATGTTGCATTCCATCTCGACATTGCCATAACAAGTGAATGTACAGTTCTGCCATACTTCAGGTCACCAACAAGAAAGATATTCAGATTGTCAAGTCGGCCCTGAGTTTTCCTGATTGAATAAAGGTCAAGCAAAGTCTGAGTAGGATGCTGATTGGCACCATCACCTGCATTTATCACAGGAACTGTAGCAATTTCACTTGCAAATCTTGCACTTCCCTCAATTGGGTGTCGCATGACAATCAAATCGCAATAATTGTTGACAGTTCTTATTGTATCATTAAGCGTTTCCCCTTTTGATACGCTGGAATTTGCAGCATCAGAGAATCCGACTATTTTTCCACCTAACCTGCTGATGGCACTTTCAAAACTTAATCTTGTACGGGTAGATGGTTCAAAGAAAAGTGTGGCAACAACTTTACCCTCAAGCAATTTCCTGGTTGGTTCTTTCTCGAATTCCTCTGTCAGATCAAGAATCCGAAGGATCTCCTCAGTTGAAAAGTCATCTATTGATACTAAACTTCTGTTTTTCATTGGTTTGAAACATTTAAGGAACCTGACAATTCATATGTCAAATTTACTTAAGAATTGTCTCTGCTAAGTTATATGTTAATAATTAATTAAAAACTTTCATTGGTGCCCTTTCAATGGGTTTCAAGGTAATTGTATCTGAGACCCTCAATCCTTGATAATTTTGCCAGAATTTTCTCCCTGGCAGATATTCTGAAACATATTTTCATTCGGCATTCTGTATCGAAAGTCTGATCTGAATGACCCATGTTTTCATCCTTAATAATCTTCATTATATCATTTAGAACAATATAAGGAAAAGAGACTTCATAAAATTCCTTTAAAGTGCATTCAATTATTCCGGCACTTTTGATTGCTGCCGCAGCAGCAGACCTGTAGGCACTTATTAAACCACTTACTCCCAATAAGGTACCTCCGAAATATCTGACTACCACAATCAGTATATTTGTAAGACCTGACGAATTTATCTGTCCGAGAATTGGCTTGCCTGCAGTACCTGAGGGCTCCCCGTCATCATTTGCCCTCCACTCATTTCTGGTCTGTCCGAGTACATAGGCAAAACAATGATGCCTCGCTTCATGATGCTCTTTTCTTAGTATATCTAGAATTGGTTTAATCTCCTCCTTTTTTGATACTGGATATGCAAAAGCAATAAAACGGCTCCCTTTATCCTTGATCATTCCCTGCGAGGGAGAAACAATTGTGGTATAGGTATCGGTCCCCATTATCTGTTCCGGACTAGTTTAAATCAACGATTAATTTAATGCAATATTAATTAATTCTATATGGCTGATTACGGATTATTTAAAAAATTATACATTTGTTCGCAATTGATAATATATGAGTGTACTATTAGATGAGAAGGATTTAAAAAAGCTTATCGTTATCGGTGACAGGATACTGATTAAACCAAAAGTTCCCCAGTCAAAGACGAAAAGCGGCTTGCTGTTACCTCCCGGTGTAAACGAGAATGAGAAAGTTCAAATAGGGTTTGTGGTAAAAGTTGGCCCAGGCTATCCGATACCTTCTGTAAACGACATTGATGAACCCTGGAAAAACAGGTCTGATGAACCCAAATATGTTCCGCTTCAGCCAAAGGAAGGTGATCAGGCTGTATATCTTCAGAACAGTGCAATTGAAATTGAATTTAATAAAGAAAAATATATTGTCGTTCCCCACTCTGCAGTTCTATTGTTACTCAGAGACGAGGGGCTTTTTGAATAATAATATCTGGAATGGAAAATGAACTACTGAAAGGAAGAAAGATTCTTATTGTTGAAGATGATTTTTCAAGCAGATTATATCTTAATAAAATACTTGAAAAGACAGGCCTTATTCTTCTTAACGCATGTGACGGCAGCGAAGCTATTTCAGTTGCAACCGACAATCCTGATATCGATATCATCCTNATGGATATTCAGCTTCCTGTTATGGACGGTTATACCTCTGCAAAGAAAATCAGGGAATTCAGAAAAGACATAATAATTATTGCTCAGACTGCATACGGACTTTTGGGCGACAAGGAGAAAATTATTGACTCCGGATTTGATGATTACGTAATTAAACCTATTATGTCGAAGAATATGATTGAGAAAATTCTGATGCATCTGCCAAANAAGATGTAAGTAAGTGACCNCTATTCCGGATAGGCTGATATTNTACTGAATTCCTTTTTGAACTCCTCAATNTCAAATGACCACTTTTCAATCTCCCTGTTAATATCTCTTCTGTTTACTAAAGTTTCCCTCATTCCCGAATCTCCNGCAAGCATATCGAAAGGCATAAGTTTGTATTCGTACTCATACGGTGGTTGATTGAATTTAAGCGAGCATGGCGAAGAAGTTTCGATTATCGAGTCAAATATGTGAAAAGCTGTTGCAACAGGTTTAAAGTTCTTAATGTCAGTAACATGAATCTGCAGTCCATTGCAGAACTCCCCAATGAACTTGTGAAATGTTGGAATGAAGCTATGGATTCTGAAAGCGCATCCCGGAATTTTTCTTTTATCAAGATTTTTTTTAAGTTTTTCCGCATTTATAAAAGGGGCTCCAAACAGCTCAAATGGTATTGTTGTACCTCTCCCTTCTGAAAGATTCAGAGCTTCAATAAGGACAGTTCCCGGATATACAATTGCAGAATGAAGTGTTGGCATGTTTGGTGAAGGCAGAACCCAGGGGAGTCCTGTCTCACTGTATAATGACGATCTGTGCCAGTCTTTCATCCAGACAATATTCAGCTCACATTCAGGGTAATATCTATACTTAATCCATAATGCCATCTCTCCGATAGTCATACGGTGACATAATGGAATTGATGCTCCTCCTACGAAAGTAAAATACTCTTCCTTAAGAACCGGGCCATCGAAAGGAAGACTTCCGATTGGATTTGGTCTGTCAAGTATCCACACCGGAATACCATGTTCCATACATGCCTCCATACAAAGCTTAACAGTCCAGATATATGTATATAATCTGGCCCCGACATCCTGTAAATCAATTAACAACACATCAATTTCATAAAGCATTTCAGGAACAGGTTTCCTGTGTTCACCATATAAACTAAAAATGGGAATACCATACTCAGTGTGCTTCTGGCTTTTCCATTCAATCATATTATCCTGGGTCTGGCCATGAATGCCATGCTGAGGACCAAATATTGCGGACAGCAGGCAATCTTTCCTCCGAAAAAACAGATCAGTGATATGCTCGAATTTTTTTGTAATACTTGGTGCATGACAAAGTATTCCTACTCTTTTTCCTTTGAGACCGGAAGGGAACCTCTTAAGAATTGTTTCAAGACCGGTAATAACCATGATTTCTATTTTAACAGCAAATATATAATTAACAGTTTTAAATGATCAAGAACATATATTTTATTAATTATAAAATCATTATTCTTTCATAAGTTTGACAATTCTAATTCAAAATGATTATGAAATTGAAAACTATTGGTCAGCTGACTTTCAGAGTATTGCTAATTCTTTTACTGGTCTCCTGTGACAGAACCGGTAAGAAAAACATAAGTATCCTTGAAACAACAGATATACATGGGGTTATACTCCCATACGATTTTATTGAAAAGACGAAATTGAAAGCTTCACTTGCTTCAACTTTCGCATATGTTAAGGAAGTGAGGAGAGAAAAGGGCTCTGTTGTACTCCTGGATGATGGAGATAACCTGCAGGGTCAACCCGAGGTTTATTATTATAACTTTATTGATACTTTATCGCCGCATTTTCTATGTGAATCAATGAATTATATGGGTTATGATGCAGGTACTGTGGGTAATCATGATATTGAAACAGGTCATGCAGTTTATGACAGGCTGGTTAAAAAGTATAATTTTCCTTTACTTGCAGCAAATGCCGTGGATATAAAAACAGGTAACCCATATTTCAAACCATATCAGATAATTGTAAAAGAGGGAATAAAAATTGCAGTTTTTGGTATGGTCACTCCGGCTATTCCAGACTGGTTACCGAAGGAGCTATATTCCGGAATTGAATTCAGGGATATGGTAGAGACAGCTAAACTATGGATGCCTGAAATTCTTGATGAAAAACCTGATATTGTTGTAGGCCTTTTCCACTCCGGATGGGACAGATCGGGATATGAATCGGAGAATGGAAGCAGATATGAGAATGGTTCATCAGCAGTTGCTTACAATGTTCCGGGATTTGATATAATCTTCAATGGTCATGACCATAAGTTAGCCAATGAGAAATTTGTTAATTCTGCAGGTGATACACTCCTTATAATTGATGGCGGAAGCAGATCAGAAAAAGTAGGGCGTGCTGATATTACTTTTACCGGCAGGAAAATCAAAGGAAAAAAGCAAAAGAAAATTACCGGAAAACTGATCAATGTTGCAGATTATCAGCCTGATNCTGAGTTTATCTCAAAATTTGAACTTCAGAATGAAAAAGTTACAGAATATGTAAATCGTATTATCGGAAATTCAACAGTAACTGTTTCATCGAGAGAGTCATATTTTGGTTCATCCGCATTTATCGATCTGGTTCATTCTATTCAACTTGAAATTACAGGAGCTGACATCTCTTTTGCCGCTCCGTTNTCATTTGACGTATCAATTCCNGAGGGACCAGTAACCGTCGGAGATATGTTCAAACTTTACCGGTTTGAAAATATGCTATACACCATGACAATGTCGGGTGAGGAAGTTAAAAAGTATCTGGAATTTTCATACTCAGAGTGGTTTAATACTATGAAAAGCCCTGCGGATGCCTTGCTTAAACTGCGAAGCGGTAAAGATGGAAAACCACTGCTTACAAACGGGAAGGCATGGCTTAGGAATCAGTCATATAATTTTGACTCTGCTGCCGGAATCGATTACATTGTTGATGTCAGTAAACCGGAAGGATCAAGAATAACAATTAAGAGTTTTACAGATGGCAAACCATTCGAAATGGATAAGGTTTACAAAGTTGCTGTAAATTCTCACCGGGGTAATGGCGGAGGTGGTCTTTTCACTGCAGGTGCAGGAATTCCAAAAGATGAACTCAGATCGAGAATTATCTCTTCAACTGACAGAGATTTAAGATATTATATATTGAAATCAATCGAAGCAAAAAAAACTATCAATCCGGAACCATTGAATAACTGGAAAATTATTCCTGAAAAGTGGGTGAAAACTGCAGCTGCACGTGAGTATACTTTATTATTCGGAAATGAAAAATAAAAGATAAGTTTTGTTGTTATACTAATGCATTATTAATAAGGCTATATGAAAATTATTTTCTTTAAAACACTATTATTTACTCTGGTATTTATTTTATCGGGTGGTGAATGGCAGAACGCATCGGTTCCTAAAGACAAATCTAAGAATTCGCGTAATATTATTTTATTTATTGGTGATGGGATGGGAGTCGCACAATTATACGCCGGTATGAACGTAAGCGATCATAAATTTTCTCTTGAAAGATTCCCTTATTCAGGGTTTAGCAAGACCTATTCAGCAGATAACTATGTAACAGATTCCGGTGCAGGAGGAACAGCTATTGCCTGTGGCGTAAAGACAAATAACGGAATGATAGGTGTGAGGCCCGACAGCAGTTCAGTAAAGTCGATAATGGAGTATGCACATCAGAATGGTCTGGCAACCGGTATTATAAGCACTAGCTCTGTTACTCATGCCACACCGGCTTCATTTGTAGCTCATAATTCAGGCAGAGGAAACTATGAAGATATAGCGAAAGATTTTCTGAACGGAACAATTGACATTTTTATGGGAGGCGGAGAAGATCACTTTCGTAATAGAAAGGATGGAATTGATTTAACTATAATCCTTAAAGATCAGGGTTACAGTATAGTCTGTACCCTTGACGAATTGAAAAAAACAGATTCCAAAAAGGTTGCCGGACTTCTTGCGAAGGTTCATATGCAAAAAGCATCAGAAGGAAGAGCTGGTGCTCTTGAAGTGATGACCCGGAAAGCAATTGAAACATTAAGCAGGAATAAAAAAGGATTTGTTCTTATGGTAGAGGGATCGATGATTGACTGGGGAGCGCATGAGCAGAAAATTGATTACCTTACTTCTGAGGTTATCGACTTCGATAAAGCTGTTGGTGTTGCAAGGGATTACGCTTCAAAAAACACTAACACTCTTGTAGTGGTTACTGCTGATCATGAAACAGGCGGGCTCGTACTTGCCGGTGGAAGTATCTCAGATCACAAAGTTGTGGCTAAATTTTCAGGAGCTGATCATTCCGGCGTGATGGTGCCTATTTTTTCATATGGACCCGGAGCAGAACGATTCTCCGGAATTCATGAAAATACCTTTTTCCTCGATGAATTTCTGAATTTGCTTCGGTTAGAAAAGTAAAGTTAAGTTAAATAACTTTGCATCAAATGAAAACAGTATCTGAAAATGAATCATCAGGGGGTAAGCTTCCACTTGTGGAAGAGTTTTTTACCCTGCAGGGAGAGGGATATCAAACCGGCCGTGCAGCATACTTTATAAGAATAGGCGGTTGTGATGTAGGATGTAGCTGGTGTGATTCAAGATTTTCGTGGAACCCTGCTATCCATCCTCTGATCGATACTGACGAAATAATCAGTCATGTAACCAAATCTGGCACAGATTCTGTTGTTGTGACAGGAGGGGAGCCACTCATGTGGAACCTTGATTATTTATGTAAAGAATTGAAAGAGAGAAATATAAATACATTTATTGAAACATCAGGAGCATATCCCTTAAGCGGGATATGGGACTGGATATGTCTTTCGCCCAAACGAAATATGCCACCTGTTGGTGATATTTGTACTGTAGCAAACGAACTTAAAGTGATTATACAGGATAAGAGCGACTTCATCTGGGCCGAAAAGTACCGGGAAACTGTTTCATCGGAGTGCAGGCTATTTCTTCAACCTGAATGGAGCAGGTTTGAACTCATTATTCCCGAGATTGTTGAATATGTAAAGAATCATCCTTACTGGAGAGTATCGTTACAGGTTCATAAATATATGCACATTCCATAAACTTATGATGAAGAATCTTATAACCATATCATTCTTTATTATTCTAATCTTATTGGT
>JGI20214J51650_10002326_pt1 | contig 11988 bp, 9 predicted proteins | sample WetSurMetagenome_FD_51650 | JGI IMG/M metagenome (IMG submission 51650)
AGAATTACACTTAATATTGCAAATCCCCCAATGACCGCCTCTGTCCAATATGGGCCGATTATTTTTACAGTAATCACTGACGAGGCGTCCAATAAAGCGTGATAACCAATCGCCACGAATAACCACCGTATCTTCCCTCGAATAAAAACTTGCATGACCAGGACTGCCAAGACAATCTGGCAAGGAATGGTGAAGATCCGTTCCAGCACTCCAAATAATGAGAAATACCATGTGGCAGACCAATATGCCGTGATTTGCCTTTGAACAAGATCCAGTTGGCTGGCTGGGATGGTTCTGGCAAGATCGGCGCTGCGGAGAGCCACCATCTGTAAGAATCCATACAACACAAGTACGCCGAGAAGGATGGCTTCCGCGCCGCCATGGCCCGCGCCAAACAAAACACCATTTCGCCAAGAACGCGCATCTTTTGCCCACCAACGTAACACCAGGTAGCGCGTCCCTTCTTCAAAAATTCCGGCGCTAAGGCCAAGAAAAATGGCATTGAAAAGCAATTGAATTGTCGGATTCCATGAAACCATGCCAGACTGGTTTAGCAGCTTTCCGATGGCCCAGTTAAAAGGTATATGACCGACCTGGGATAGAATAAATGTTGCCGCACCGATCCACCAGATCCTTCCGCCAAATTTCCAGCGACGCGTTAAATAAATCCCCAGCCCGACGGGGACGGCAATCATTAAGAAACCATTGAGAAAATGAACAATTAAAAGAGTATCCATAAATTCATATTCATATTCATATGACTGAGAAAGCCATCAAGAGAACAGGGGGAATATCACTATTTTTCCGTATGATCAGATGGGGCGGCTTGGACCAATGGGAACGACGGCTTGCTTACCCTGGCCTGCCATTGCCGCATAGTCAAAATAATCAAAATACTGAAAACGGCAAATATTCCAAGCGTTACATTCATCCAATTTTCATTCGATAAATTCAAAACAATTACCCGGGCGGCCTCCAAAAGGATATGGAAAGCGATTGCCAGCAGCACCCAGAACCATTGTTTTCGGACAAAGGATTGTAGAACCATCAGCGCGAGGCATATCTGGATCGTAAGCATAAACAATTGCCCGATTGCCTCGCGCAGGGTATAGAACCAGGGGGCTGACCAGAAAGCAGTGATCTGGACCTGCATTATTTGGGCTTGATCCGCGGGTGCGAGGGTGGTAAGGTCCAGATTGCGAACAATAGCCATATTGACAAAATTATATAAGACCAGAAAAGCCAGGGCGATCGACGCCGCCCCACCCTGACCAGTCCCAAGCAGCAACCCGCTTTCGAAAGTACGGGCATCCCTCGCCCACCAACGGAACATCCCATAACGCAGGAGCTCTTCAACCACTCCCACACTCAATCCAAGCAGCAAACCTCCAAAAATCAGCACGCCAATGGAAGGTAATCGCCCGGATAAATTTAGATTATTAAGCCAAGGATTGAGAGCAAAAGTTTGAAGAGGTTGTAGTATGACCTGTGACACGATATAAACCATCGCACCGATCCACCACCATCTCGCCTCCAATTCATATTTTCTCACCAGAAAGACCCCAAGCGCAATGGGGACAGCGAGCAAAATCAGAATATCAAGTGAATAGGTTAAATATAGCATAAACGATTTTCCTCATGGCAATTTTACTTCCAGCCGGTCGGAGAGATTTGTGTTTTATGTCACGTTACGTGAAGATAAACATCCCGTTCATCTTTCGGTTACGAATAACCAGGACAGGTATCATACCATGCCATTATAATAGCAAGATGCGAACAACTTTCAAGGCTTTTTGGCTGATAATCCTTTGCATGGTATCTGTCTCCGTTCCGCAGAATACCCTGGCAGATTCGACCTCCCGCCGACCCGTTTTTTCATCTCCATCCCAACTAATTAGCGCTGTAAATGCCTTACGCGCCACGCATGGATTAGCGCCCTACCAGGCGAATTCCATCCTGATGGAGATCGCCCAAACCCACGCCGAGTATCTTGTTTCCATTGGAACCGTTACACACACAAGCGCTAACGGGATGCGCCCATTCCAGCGCGCTTTGGCGGCCGGCTATCCTGTGGCCGGCGACCTAAGCCTGGGCGGCTTTTTCTCAGAGAATGTCACAGCCGGGGTTGGTCAGACTGCCGAAGAGGCTGTTCAACAATGGATGGGCGATGATCCCCACAAGAACACCATGCTTTCGGGAACACTCCAAGACGTCGGCGCAGGTGTCGGAGTCTACGGAAATACATTTTATTATGTTTTGGATGCTGGTCTTTCCACTGGAGGAACTCCGGTGGCCTATACACCTCCTGCGCCCCTCAATCCAAGCACCCCCACGATCATCCCCAACACCCCCAACGCAGATGGCTCCATCATCCACAATGTCCAGACTGGAGACACACTCGGCTCTCTCAGCATGGCATACGCTGTTCCGTTGGCAGATATCTTGAAATCGAATGGGCTGACAATCAAATCTACCATCTATGTGGGCCAGAAAATCATTATCAGGCCCGCTTTTACCCCCACGCCAACCCAACCCACAGCCACGCCCACCATTCCCCCCACAATGACGCCCTGGCCAACGTCCACCTCAACTTCCACAGCAACCATGCTTCCTCCCACACCAACGCCTTCACCGGGACTACCAGTGAAAGCAGCCGGAGGAGCTGTGGCAATAATTGCGGTTTCGGCGCTGGTCCTGGCTGGACTGATCGCCTTCCTTGGCCGTAAACGAAATTAAAAGAGAAAACATCCGTAAAGTTCAAAAATCACCAAAAAAAACTGACGCCTCATCAGCGTCAGATTTTCAATCTACTTTACCTTACCCTGGGCAGCTACCGCCTCTGCTGCCTTCCGGACCGTTTCTTCATCTGCCAGATAGTAATGCTTGACAGGTGCCAGATCTGCATCGAGCTCGTAGACCAAAGGGATGCCGGTGGGGATATTAAGTTCTGTAATTTCACTTTCTGAAACATCATCCAAATATTTCACCAATGCTCGCATACTATTACCGTGGGCAGCGATCAACAATCGCTTCCCGGATTTTATCTCTGGTGCAATTGTGGAATGCCAGTAGGGTAAAACACGCTCCAATGTGATCTTTAATGACTCAGTGGCTGGCAATTGCTTTTTACTAAGGCCGGCGTAACGAGGGTCATGATGCGGGTGGCGCTCATCATCCCATTCCAGCGCTGGGGGCGGAGTGTCGTAAGAGCGTCTCCATATTTTCACTTGCGCCTCGCCATATTCTTTGGCAGTTTCAGCTTTGTTTAATCCTTGCAAGGCGCCATAATGGCGTTCATTAAGCTGCCAGACGTTTACAACCGGTATCCACTCCAGGCTCATTTCCTGGAGGACGATCCAAAGGGTTTGGATGGCGCGCTTCAAGACTGACGTATAGGCTAGATCAAAAGTAAATTTATTATCCCTTAATAATTGACCGGCCGAATGAGCCTCGCCAATCCCCTGTTCCGTCAGATCAACATCCGTCCAGCCGGTAAATCGGTTTTCAAGGTTCCAAGTGCTTTGACCGTGTCGTAGAAGTACGAGTGTATATTTTGTTTCCATATTTCACCTATCACAAGCATGCTAAACCGCCAGAGCCGTTGGGCACCTGGCGGTTCTTGAGTCAATCAAGATCAGCGAATGGCTTTCTCGGTATCGGGATCGAATAGATGAGCCTTATCCATGTTGAACGCTACTTGAACCTTATCACCCATGCGGAAATCAGTGCGTGGGTCAACACGGGCAACGATGCTATCCTGACCGGCCAGCAAATACAGGTTGATTTCATTGCCCATCAATTCGGTCACATCTACTTTTGCGTCAACAGGTGCAGAGTGAATTCCAGGGGCAACGAAGGCCGGATTATGGATATCTTCCGGTCGAATTCCCATAATAACAGCCTTATCAACATAGTTCTGATAAGATTTCTTTTCGACAACGACCGGAACTTTGAAGGAGCCAGCCTCAACTAGAAGACGATTTCCATCCTTACGGACTTTGGCTTTAAAGAAGTTCATCGCTGGAGAACCCATGAAACCAGCTACGAACATGTTATCCGGCCGGTCATAAAGGGTCTGCGGAGTATCCAATTGCTGCAGGACACCTTTATTTATAACCGCGATCCTGGTGGCCATGGTCATAGCTTCAATCTGATCATGGGTTACATAAATGAATGTCGTTTGCAGCCGCTGATGAAGTTTGGTAATTTCTGAACGCATTGCGATACGAAGTTTTGCATCCAGGTTTGAAAGCGGTTCGTCGAAGAGGAAGACCTTCGGCTCACGAACGATGGCACGCCCCAACGCAACGCGCTGGCGCTGGCCGCCGGAAAGCTGCCGGGGTTTTCGGGTGAGCATGTCTTGAATGCCCAGGATCTCCGCTGCTTCCTGTACACGCCGCTTGATATCCTGTTTGGGTGTCTTGCGCAACTTGAGGCCAAAGGCCATGTTGTCGTACACCGTCATGTGCGGATACAAGGCGTATGACTGGAACACCATTGCGATGTCGCGATCCTTGGGCGGCACATCGTTCACGATGCGGTCGCCAATCTTAACTTCGCCTTTGGTGATTTCCTCCAACCCTGCCAACATGCGCAGAGCAGTGGTCTTCCCGCAGCCCGATGGGCCAACGAGAACGATGAATTCCTTGTCGTCTATGGCCAGATTAAGGTCATTAACTGCCACGACTTCTCCGAATTCCTTGGTAATGTGATCGTACGTTACACTTGCCATTTGAACCTCCGTTTCGAAAGAGTATAGTGGCTTGATTATACCAAATATCAAATCAGCGTGTGCAAGATTTTNCTTCATCAGATCAATGATTTTTGCATCGTTTTTTTTTCAGGATCCAAGAAACGNAATTAAATTAATACCGACGAGGAATATACGGTTTTCTTCGAAGAAGAAGTAAAATGGAAGCATGAATGACGATGTCACTCCAATCCGCCAGCAGTACCTGGAAATCAAAAGACAATATCCAAATACGATACTTCTTTTCCGGCTTGGCGATTTTTACGAAACATTCGATCAAGATGCTGAAATAGCGTCTCGCGAGCTCGATATCGTGTTGACTTCACGTCCGATTGGGAAAGGCCTGCGGGCTCCTTTGGCAGGGATACCTTATCACGCGATTGAGAGTTATCTGGCCCGGCTCATTGAAAAAGGTTACCACGTAGCCATCTGCGAACAAGTCGGCGACCAGCCTGCCAAAGGTATCTTTCCACGGAAAGTTGTCCGCGTAGTGACACCGGGAACAATTATCGAGCCAGGATTGCTCTCGGCGGAGTCGAATAATTACCTGGCATCCATCGTAGTGGATAACGATCGCGCCGGTATCGCTTATGTGGATATTACGACAGGAGAATTCGCCGTAACCGAACTAGATGCATCTCCTGATCTCGCTTCGGTTCGTGCCGAATTGACGCGTCTCCGCCCGGCCGAAATCATATATCCGGATAACATCATCCTCCCCAACAATATACCCGGGCATCTTACAGCATGGCCAGCGTGGCGTTTCGAAATGGGGAAATGTCTGGAGACACTCCTTTCACATTTCGCTGCATCGACAATGGACGGTTTTGGCTTACAAGGGATGCCATTGGCGATTCGTTCCGCCGGAGGCATCCTTCAATACCTAAATGAGACCGAAGGAGCTGCACTCGCTTTGCTTTCCGGCCTGCGAGTCTACAGTCTTGGCGAATTCATGAACCTGGATGCCGCAACCCGTCGCAACCTGGAATTGACCGAGACGCTGCGTGGAGAGGCAAAGGGCTCCTTGTTAGGGATACTCGATCGGACAGTTACACCAATGGGCAAACGGCGTCTCCGCCAGTGGGTCAGCCAACCATTGCTTGATGTAAGCCAGATCCGTAACCGGTTGGACGGGGTTGAGTATTTCTTAGGTCACGCGATGACTCGAACCGAGCTGCGCGCTGCCCTCAAACCTTTATCTGACCTGGAACGTCTCGCCAACCGGATATTATCAGGGCATGCCCAACCGCGCGACCTGGTGGCTCTAAGAGAGACCTTGTTGAGACTCCCGACAATAAGACAATCCTTGAACCAGAACAAAATAAGCAGCCAGGGAGGAGAGACCGCGATTGAATCCTCTTTACCAACTTTCAATGATTGTGTTGATGAGCTAACTCTGCTCCAATCGGCTATCGATGATGAACCGCCGGCGACTCTCCAAAATACGGGCATTATCCGCCCAGGTTATTCTTCCGAACTTGATGGAGTTCTTGAAGCATCGCGGCATGCGCGTGATTGGATAAATAACCTGGAACCGGCCGAGCGCGAACGAACTGGCATTAAGACTCTTAAAGTTGGTTATAACAAGGTTTTTGGGTATTATATTGAGATCTCACAGGGACAGGTTGCAAACGCTCCGTCTGAATACATTCGCAAACAGACCCTTGTTAATGCCGAGCGGTATATCACACCTGAGATGAAAGAATACGAGACTCTGGTATTGAACGCCGAGGACCGCATTCGGGAAATCGAATTGCGTTTGTTCCGTGAGATATGTTCATTACTAGCCAAATCCACAAAGCGCATGCTGGGAACTGCCTACGCTCTGGCAGAATTGGACGTTCTTTCTGCCCTGGCAGAATCAGCAGCCCTTGGCAAGTACATAAGACCAGTGATTAACGAAGATGATGTACTTGATATTCGTGATGGGCGCCACCCGGTTGTCGAACAAATGCTGCACGGTGAACGTTATGTGCCTAACGACATCACATTTGAACAAGGCGAGGTGATCCGGGTCATCACAGGCCCGAATATGTCAGGTAAATCCACCTACTTACGGCAAGCCGCCTTGATAACGCTGATGGCGCAAATGGGCTCTTTTGTCCCAGCCGTTTCTGCAAAAATTGGGGTAGTGGACCGGATATTTACCCGTATCGGGGCACAGGATGAAATCCATGCCGGACAGTCGACATTCATGGTGGAGATGATCGAAGTGGCAAATATTCTTCATCATGCCACGTCACGAAGTTTACTAATATTAGATGAAATTGGACGAGGCACCAGTACTTATGATGGAGTTTCCATTGCATGGGCAGTTGTCGAGTATCTCCACAACCATCCACAACTTAGAGCGAAAACGCTTTTTGCAACCCATTACCATGAACTAACCCAATTGGCAGATTTGCTTCCAGGAGTGCGAAATTATAATGTAGCGGTCACCGAATCAGACGGGACCGTTGTTTTTCTACATAAAATTATTCCGGGTGGTGCAGACCGGTCTTACGGCATTCATGTGGCACAATTGGCAGGCTTGCCCCGCCCCATTATCCAGCGGGCAACCGAGATCATGAGCGATCTCGAGAAATCATCCGGGCAAGCTGTTCGGATCAATCCACATATGGCCCAGCAGGTGGCTCTTTTTCCAGAAACCAACCCCCTTTTGGATGAATTGGCCAAATTGGATATGAACTCCATTTCACCCATAGAGGCTCTCAATAAATTGTACGAGTGGAAGCGCAGCTTTTTTTCGGAGAAAAAGTAAGTTTATATTGTATATTATTGGCTATGCGCAGATCAGCTCAAAATAAAGAACCTCCCGGGTTTTCAGGGAGGTTCTTTATTTGAGCAGGGGTGTAGAACCAATTATCTAGCTTTTTCAACTTTCAAGACAGGCGCGGGAGCTTTCGAGCTGGAAATCGCCCAGATCGTTGCAGCCAGGAGTAATGCCGCAATCGCAACCACCACAAAATTGATGGAACCATCTGCATTCTGGACGGGGTACTTAACAATGATAGGGGCTGCCAGCAAACTGACAAGGTTCGCGACCTTGATCATCGGGTTGAGGGCTGGTCCAGCAGTATCCTTCATCGGATCGCCAACCGTATCGCCGACCACACCAGCCTTGTGACGCTCTGAGCCTTTACCGGTGTTAGCGATCAGGTCGCGCGGCTCATCCTCGATGGATTTCTTGGCATTGTCCCAGGCACCGCCTGCGTTGGACATAAAGACAGCCAGCAATTGTCCAGAAAGGATGATTCCTGCCAGAAAACCGCCCAAAGCCTCCACCTGCAAAATCAGGCCGATAACCAATGGCATCAGTACTGCGATTGTAGCCAATGGGATTAATTCCTTCTGCGCAGATGCAGTGGAAATACCTACAACCTCGGCATAATCGGGTTGTTTCGTGCCTTCCATAATACCGGGGATCTTAAACTGCCGGCGAACTTCTTCAACGATCTTGCCCGCAGCGCGGCTCACGGCTCGAATTGAAAGCGAGGAGAATAGCCAAGGCAACGCGCCACCAATCAGCAAGCCAATGAACACTTTGGTATCAGAAACACGAATCGATTCCATCACACTCATTCCAAGTTGTCCCTGAACACGTGCGACATCGGCAATATATGAACCAAACAGGCTGACAGCAGCGATCACTGCGGAGGCGATGGCGACGCCCTTCGTAATGGCCTTGGTTGTGTTCCCAACAGCATCCAAGTCTGCCATGATCTGGCGAGCCTTTTTAGTTTCTTCATCTTCCATATCGTGCCACGCCATCTCGCCAATACCATTGGCATTGTCCGAGATTGGGCCATAAGAGTCCATGGCAACATTATTACCGGTATGACTAAGCATACCAATACCGATCATAGCGATGGCATAAAGCACATACTTAGGATCGCCGGAACCTCCATAAAGCAAGAGGCCAAGGATAAAGCTGATCGCGATGACTATGCATGCCCAGACACTCGATTCCATACCAACCGAGAGGCCAGATAAAATGGCTGTGGCAGCACCGGTATTGGTAGACTTGACGATTTCCTTGACCGGGGACTTCTTGGTCGAAGTGAAATAGGATGTCAGAGGATTAAACGCAACTGCCAGGCCTACACCGATCGCTGTCAGGGCAGAGAGGCGCCAATCATGCGCGTATAGCGTAGCCAGGAAGATTGACAAAGTCACTGTAAAAATACTGGAGACTTCGTAAGAACGGAACATGGATTCTTCAGCATCATGGGCGCGCAGGAATTTTAGTGGGAAATTTTCCCAGATAGGAACCGTGAAGGTCCCCAGCATGGAACTGATGACGCCAATGGCCCGGATGATCAATGGATAAACGATCCATTTCAAGTCACCCGTCAAGGCAACCAGCGCCAGTCCAAGAATCAACCCGGATACGATAGTCGTCTCATACGACTCGAAGATATCCGCTGCCATACCGGCGCAGTCGCCCACGTTGTCACCCACCAGATCAGCAATGACTGCNGCGTTGCGAGGATCATCTTCAGGAATGTCCTTTTCAACTTTACCGACCAGGTCTGCGCCGACATCAGCCGCTTTGGTGTAAATACCACCACCGACACGCATGAAGAGCGCCAGGAGGGTTCCACCGAAACCAAAGCCCAACAGGGCATCAGGAGCTGCTTTTCCAAAGACAATGAAGATCAACGTCCCGCCCAGTAGACCAAGTCCATCTGTAAGCATACCGGTGAAAGTGCCAGCGTAATAGGCAATCGAAAGGGCCTCATTAAAACCACGCCGCGATGCCGAAGCTACCCGAACGTTAGCCTGTACAGCCATTCGCATTCCCAACTGCCCTACCATCAAAGAGAACGAAGCACCCATTATGAAGGCGATCGTCCGTCCGACTGCAATAACCAGCACAATTCCTTGAGGACCCAGTGATTTGAATTCCTCTTGAGCTTCCTGGCTTGGCGGCACTACATAAACGCTAAAGAACATCACCAGGGTCAAGATGCCTATTAAAGGGAGGATGGTTTTGAGTTGCTGGCTTAAATAACTATCGGCCCCGATCCGGATGGCATTCCATATTTCCTGCATTTTATCCGTACCCCTGTCTTTCTTAAGCACGGAACCGCGCAGCCACCAGGCATAAAGCAAACTTATAAATGCGGCAATCAGTACAAAAACGATTGCAATCTGTTCAAAGGTATTTAATCCATGACGACTGCCGAGCCAAAGTATATTCATATCTCCTCCAAAAATATTTTATTTACTGCATAAAGCAGTAGTTTTTAATCAAAATCTGCGCAATTTTACCACTATCTAGAATGATTTCGAGATTACCTTCCAACGTTACGCTAAAACACCGTTCTCGTATTAGGGTTTCATTAGAAAACATAAAACCTATTGACATTGGAACTCGATTTATTGTATAGTTTTTAGGATTGTTTTTCGTACCCTTTCCGGCACTGCTGCCAATCGGCCGCTGTGCCTTTTCTTACGCTCAGAATCGTCCTGCAAAATAAGGAGAGCAAATGATTCGCACCAATGGTCTCACAAAGGATTATGGCTCCAGGAGGGCTATCGAAAACCTAACCTTCGAGGCCAAACAGGGCGAAGTGGTCGGGTTCCTAGGACCGAATGGCGCGGGTAAGACCACAACGATGCGCATCCTGGCAGGTTACATGCCGCCATCCTTCGGGACCGCGCAAGTTGCCGGGTTCGACATTGTGGAAGAATCCATTGAAGTGCGCCGGCGGNTTGGTTACCTGCCCGAAACAGTTCCTCTTTACCCTGATATGACCGTGTTTGATTATCTAAAATTCATGGCGGATCTGCGACACTTACCGAACGGTGACGAAATGGTGGATAACGCACTCGAGCTTGTTCAGATGGAGAAGCGTGCCGATGGCTACATCGCCAACCTATCCAAGGGTATGCGGCAAAGGATTGGCCTGGCTCAAGCGTTGCTACACAAGCCTGAGGTCTTAATTTTGGACGAGCCAACCATTGGCCTTGATCCAGCTCAAGTAGTCGAAGTTCGAAACATTATCAGGGATATTGGAAAAGAACGCACAGTTCTTCTCTCCACGCATATTCTGTCCGAGGCTCAACAGTTGTGCGATCGCGTTCTCATCATAAACAAAGGCCGCATTGTAGCCGAAGATACCCCCGAAAACCTGCAGGCACGTCTGGTGGGTGCAGAACGATCAATCCTACGCGTAAAAGGGGATGCTGAGGAACTCATTCCTCAGATATCAAAATTAAATGGTGTGCAAGATATCAAGGTGCGCTCCGATGGCGCCCTGGAATTCCAGTTTGCCCCCGGAGTGGATGTCCGCCCTGAAGTTGCCAGGACAGTCATAACGTCCGGTTTTGATTTATTAGAACTTAGTCCAATCGGACTCAGTCTGGAAGAAATTTTTCTGGAACTTACACGCGATGGCGGGTCCACCAAGAAGGAGCGGTAGAAATGCGCAACNTTTGGACTATTGCACGTCGTGAAATTCGGTTGTTTTTTGCCAGCCCAGTTGCCTATATCATCGGATTACTAATCCTTTTGATAACAGGCATTTATTTTGTTCTTGTAATCTATCTCGCAGGTCAATCTGCCTTCACTTCAGGATCAGCCAGTGCGCCCGGTCCAGATTTAATTATCGGGCTAATGGTGTTCCTATTCCTTTTTGCAGTCCCAGCGTTATCCATGCGTCTAATGGCAGATGAGCATCGCAATGGCACCCTGGAATTACTGCTAACCGCCCCGATCCACGAATGGGAACTTGTAATTGGAAAATGGCTGGGATCTTTCTTGTTCGTCTTTATTATCATCGCGATCACATTCATCTACCCGATCGTTCTGAACAGCCTGGTCACGCCGGGCATTGATCAGGGTCTGATGATGGCGAATTACCTGGCGATCACACTGGTTGCCGCAGCATTTCTGGCAATAGGTACAGCAATATCCTCCTTTTTTAACAACCAGTTTGCAGCTTTTTTTGCCACCCTGGCCGTGCTCTTTTTCCTTTGGGTCGTCATTGGTTGGCCATCCGTGGTCATGCAAGGAGGCGGAGCGGTCTTTGATTACTTAAGTATGAGCAAACATTTTTCGTCCATGCAAAGCGGTACGATTGCGCTTTCAGATCTTGTTTATTACCTCAGCCTGACTGCACTCGGTCTCTTCCTGGGCACGGTCGCGATTGAAACCCGAAGGTGGAAATAATGGCCAAGAAGTCAACCACTTCCAAAAAAATGACGAAGCGGCAGTTTGCGCCTGCCGGGTT